>OODF01000501.1_pt1 | contig 25037 bp, 10 predicted proteins | sample 1671431 | NCBI WGS metagenome assembly OODF01 (sample SAMN06348156, study PRJEB24527) | human gut metagenome | biome: human gut; feature: ankylosing spondylitis patient; material: feces | host: Homo sapiens | place: China | collected 2015-10 | reverse complement strand
GATCCTTTAACAAAAAAACTTGCCAAAAATTTGGTCAATAACATAGAATGCCCCCATTAGTGTTTGCGTTTCTTCAAGCACCAAACGCTACCACCAAACGCTAGCTCTAATGGGGGCGACGCGTCTCGCGTCGGGGGATTTTTCAGCAGTTTCGTCCCGCATTTTTTCAGCAGTCTCGGGACGCGTTGCCCCATTGTGTCGCTACACAATGGGGCGATGTGGTGAGAATGCCTACCTGTTGTGGCGCCATGTGCGCCACTTGTGCAGCAGCCACCATTGGGCGCGCAGCATAGCAAAACTGTGGAACGGCCAGTAAAATGGGTGCAACTTGATGCGCCAGGTGATGAGGCTGCGGCTGAAGGTGGGCAACACCCGCGCCATGCGTTGTAGCACCTCGCGGCGTTCGGCAGGCGTAAAGTGGGCTTTGTTATCGAGCAGAAACAGGTAGCTGCCAATCATGTTGCACCACCGCTGCGTCTCGCACAAGCGTAGCGCCTCGGCAGCGTGGTGCGGAATATGCCCTTGAGCCGCCTCGGCCTCGATGGCCCGCCTCTTGTTCAGGTCGGCCTCAAGACACGCAAAGCGGCGCATGGAGCAGGCACGGGTGGTGGAAGCCGGGTTCTGGCGGTAATAGTAGCGCCCCTGGCACATCACCACGCGGCGGGCATTAAGGTAGTGCAGGTGCGTCACATGGTCGTCGGTGTAGAGTATGCTCGATGCGTCGTAGGGGAAGCGCTTGTGCAGCGTGGTGCGCACCACATACACCCCGTGAATGGCCCAGTTGTCAAGGCTCAGCATAAAAGCCTCCTCGCCTGTCAGTGCCTCTTTGCCGCCAGTGTGCAGGGGGTGCTCCACCTCATGTCCGTCGTCAGGGTAGTACTTTATCAGGCGCATCACGGCACAATCGTTTGCCGGGTTCTGTGCCAGCGCTTCGAGAGCTTGCTCAAGTGCGTCGGGTGCCAACCAGTCGTCGCTGTCCACAAAGGTGGTAAATTCACCCGTGGCAATTTGCAGTCCCAAGTTGCGTGCCGCGGCTTGTCCGCTGTTGTGCGGTGTGCGCAGCAGCGTGATGCGCGCGTCGCGCTGGGCGTAGTCTGCCAATATCTGTGGCGACTGGTCGGTTGAGCAGTCGTCAATACATATTATCTGTATGTCGCGCAACGTTTGTCCGCACAGCGAATCGAGGCATTGCGGCAGATATGGCGCGGTGTTGTAAACGGCAACGAGTATCGATATTTGAGGCATATTAAGTAGGTGTTCAAAATTATTTTATACAATCAGTAGGTGCCATTTTCACATTGAAAGCACATTATCGAGACGCATCTGTCCCCTTCGGCCTCGGTCACATAGCCCGCTATGCTCCCTCACCCGAAGGGAACATCTGCGCCCCGATAATGCACTTTCAATGTAAAAATAATTTTGAACACCTACTTAGCAAGTTGTGATAGTTGGTGGTGGACAAGTGGGCTGCTGTCAAGTGGGCAGCTATTCAGTGGGCTGCTATTAAGAGAATGTTATTCTGCGAACTGTCGTCAAGAGTTTGTTATTCAGTGCGCCCCCTCTTTAACCGTTGCATCACCTTGGCCACCATGCCCGTCTCCTTGTTGAGCTGGCGCAGCGAGAGCCAGATAGAGGCAAGCGCCACAACGGCGCCAACCATGCAGCGCGGTGCAAGCGGCAGTTCGAGGGCGGCATATACCGCACCGCATAGCAAGGTAAACTGCACCGCATAGATGTGCCAGGCTTGGCAGCGGAACTGGTAGTGGTACTTGTAGCGGTAGTAGCCATGTATGAGCAGCAAGTCGAGCAGACCCATGACCGACAAGGCCCAGCCCGTGCCGTTGAGACCGTAGTAGTGGTAGGCCACGGGCACTGCGGCGGTGAGTGCCACATCGTATATCAACTCCATGGCCATGTAGGTGCGCGAGTGGCCCGCAGCTAACGGCAGATATGCGGCTGGCAGGGTGAAGGCTCTGAAAAACATGTAGAACACGGCACAGGTGGACATACCAACGGCTGTGGCAAATTGGGCCGAAAACAGCAGCCGCACCACAAAAGGCATTAACAGCACAAACACTACCAGCACTGGCGACACCAGCAGGGCGCACACCTCAATTTGTTTGTTCACCGCATCGTTCATCAATGTGCGCTGGCGCATCACGGCCGACAGACGCGGGTAGTAGTCGTTTTCAACCGCCAAGAATACCAGCGAGGTGTAGCTCACTATGAGCATGTAGCCGCAGTTGTAAAAGCCCACCACGTCCATGCCGCCATCGCGCAGCAGCAGAGCACGCATGGCGTACTCGGCCCCCTGGCCAAAGGCGCCCGACACAATGTAGGCCACGCCCAACTTGATGAATGGCACACCACGCCCCAGCGCCTTGCGGCTGAACAGCGGGCAGTGCCAGGGCATCACGCGGGTGGCGTAATATAGGTGTATGGCCATGATGAGCAAGTTGCACAGCAGCAGTGCCGGCACGATGGCCGCCATGCCCCACAGGGCGTAAAGCGGAATGTACACCACCACCGAGGCCACAGCCGCCAGCATCGACACAAAGGCCACACGCTTTAAGCGTTTAAGCCCCTTGAGTATGGCCATTTCGCCGCCCGTCACAGCCAGCATGCCCACCATGGGCGAGAGTAGGGCTATGCTCAGGGTGTAGTCGTGGTTGCCAAAGGTAAGCCAGCTGATGAGCGGACTCAGCATGAGGCATACTGCCGTGCCAAACAGGGCCGTTATCATGCACCACACACGTACCGACTCCACACTGCGGTTGGTGGCTGCAGCATCGCCCGCGGCATGGCATTCGGCCACGTCCTTCACGGCGCTGAACGACACGCCCAAATTGGTGCACTGGCTCACCAAGCTGGCCATGGTGTTGTACAGATTGATGAGCGCAAGGCCCGACGGGCCAAGGAATAGTGCCACCACTTTGGTGCGCACCACACCGGCCAGCATCGACAGGCCCTGCACACTGCCAAACAGACCCGTGTATTTTAACACGTGTCCGAAACTCGTCTTGCCTTGTGTGTTGCCTTGTGTATTGTTGCTCATGACACTCGTTTTGCTCGCAAATATACTGATATGCAGATGTGCAGATGTGACCGTTAACCAAGAATTTCGTCAACGGGCGTTAATGATATAAACGGAGGGGTGCGCAAATTTACGCTTTTTTGTAGCAGCGTCCAACAAAATACTTTGCGCACTCCGCTTTTTTCCCTAAATTTGCAGCATTATCGAAAATCATCAAAATCCTTACCACGATATGATATTGTTTTTTACAACTCCGCAGAAGAGCGTGATTGCCACTCAGGTAGATCACAAGCTCTCTGAGAACGAAGTGGAAGAACTGTGCTGGCTTTATGGCGGTGCCAAGCTTGAAGAGGCTGACGCGCTGAAAGGCTGGTTTGTAGGCCCCCGCCGTGAAATGATTACGCCTTGGAGCACCAATGCCGTAGAGATTACACAAAACATGAATCTCCGCGGCATTGCGCGTATTGAAGAGTATTTCCCTGTCAAGAGCGAAGAGGCCGATCACGACCCCATGTTGCAGCGTATGTACAATGGTCTTGATCAGGAGATTTTTACGGTCAATATCAAGCCTGCTCCCATTGAGTACATATCAGACCTCGAGAGCTACAACGAGCAAGAAGGTCTTGCGCTCTCGCCTGCCGAAATTGAATATCTGCATGGCGTAGAAAAGCAGCTCGGCCGCCAGCTCACCGACTCTGAGGTGTTTGGCTTTGCACAAATCAACTCAGAGCATTGCCGTCACAAAATATTTGGTGGCTCGTTCATCATTGATGGCAAGGAAATGCCTTCGTCGCTCTTCGCCATGATTAAGAAGACGACCAAGGAGAACCCGCACCATATTATTTCGGCCTACAAGGACAATGTGGCTTTTGCCCAAGGCCCCGTAGTAGAGCAATTTGCCCCGGCCGACCACGCTACAAGCGACTGGTTCCGCGTTAAGGATATTGAGAGCGTTATCTCAATCAAGGCCGAGACGCACAACTTCCCCACCACCGTAGAGCCCTTCAATGGTGCATCAACCGGTACGGGTGGCGAAATACGCGACCGTATGGGCGGTGGTGTCGGCTCATGGCCAATAGCCGGTACGGCAGTTTACATGACAGCCTATCCGCGCCTTGACGGTGGCCGCGAATGGGAGGATATTCTGCCCGTGCGCCAGTGGTTGTACCAGACTCCCGAACAGATATTGATCAAGGCCTCGAATGGCGCCTCAGACTTTGGTAACAAGTTTGGCCAACCCCTCATTGCCGGTTCGGTGCTCACCTTCGAGCATCAGGAGAATGGCGAGAAGTATGGCTACGACAAGGTTATCATGCTGGCAGGTGGTGTGGGCTACGGCACCAAGCGCGACTGCTTGAAAGGCACCCCGCAGAAGGGTAACAAGGTTGTTGTGGTAGGTGGCGACAACTATCGCATCGGTCTCGGTGGCGGCTCAGTAAGCTCTGTCGATACCGGCCGTTACAGCAGCGGCATCGAGCTCAACGCCGTGCAGCGCGCCAACCCCGAAATGCAGAAGCGTGCCAACAACCTGGTGCGCGCCTTGTGCGAGGAGGACGTCAACCCCGTAGTATCTATCCACGACCACGGTTCGGCAGGCCACGTTAACTGCTTGAGCGAGTTGGTTGAGGAGTGCGGTGGACAAATCGACATGACAAAGTTGCCCATTGGCGACCCCACACTCTCGGCCAAGGAAATTATTGCCAACGAGAGCCAGGAGCGCATGGGCTTGCTCATACAAGAGGAGCACATCGAACACGTGCGTCAAATTGCCGAGCGCGAGCGCGCCCCGATGTATGTGGTGGGCGAAACCACTGGCGACGCACACTTCTCGTTTGTACAGGGCGACGGCAAGCGCCCCTTCGACCTCGATGTGGCACAAATGTTCGGCCACTCACCCAAAACGGTGATGGTAGACGAAACCGTTGAACGCATATATAAGGACGTGACTTATGATGTCACCCACCTTGACAGCTACATTAACCGCGTGCTGCAGCTCGAGGCTGTAGCCTGCAAGGACTGGCTCACCAACAAGGTTGACCGTTCGGTAACGGGTAAGGTGGCTCACCAGCAAACACAGGGCGAACTGCAGTTGCCGTTGTCAGACTGTGGCGTGGTGGCACTCGACTACCGTGGCCGCAAGGGCATTGCCACCGCTTTGGGTCATGCGCCCCAGGCTGGTTTGGCCGACCCCGCAGCCGGTTCGGTGCTCTCAGTGGCCGAATCGCTCACCAACATTGTGTGGGCACCGCTGAGCGAGGGACTCGACAGCGTGTCGCTCTCGGCCAACTGGATGTGGCCCTGCCGCAGCCAGAAGGGTGAGGACGCCCGTCTGTACAAGGGTGTTGAGGCCCTCAGCGACTTCTGCTGCGCACTCGAAATCAACGTGCCCACCGGCAAGGACTCGCTTTCGCTTTCACAGCAATATCCCAATGGCGAGAAAATCATTTCGCCGGGCACTGTTATCGTAAGTGCCGGTGGCGAGGTGAGCGACATTCGCCAGGTAGTGTCACCCGTGATGAAGAACGATGCCAAGAGCACCTTCTATCACATCGACTTCTCGTTTGACCAACTCCGCCTTGGCGGCTCAGCCTTTGCACAGAGCCAGGGCTATGTGGGCAGCGATGTGCCCACGGTTAAAAACCCCGACTACTTCCGCGAGGCCTTCAACGCCGTGCAGCAGCTCGTTAAGAAGGGCTGGATAATGGCCGGCCACGATATCTCGGCAGGTGGCCTTATCACCACCCTGCTCGAAATGACCTTTGCCAACACCGAGGGCGGTATCGATGTCAACCTCGACAAGTTCAAGACCGACGACTTGGTACGCGTGCTCTTTGCCGAAAATCCCGGCGTGGTAGTACAGGTGGCCGACAAGCACAAAAAGGACTTCAAGGCCCTGCTCGACGATGCCGGCGTGGGCTATGTCAAGATAGGTAAACCTGCCGAGGAGCGTCAGATCATGGTAACCCTTGGCGATGCCACCTACCAGTTTGGCATTGACTACCTGCGCGATGTGTGGTACGAAACATCCTATTTGCTCGACACCAAGCAGAGCATGAACGGTTGTGCCAAGCAGCGTTACGAAAACTACAAGCAGCAGCCGCTTGAGTATCATATTCACCCCGAGTTTACAGGCAAGTTCAGCCAGTTCGGCCTCAATCCCGACCGCCGCGAGCCTTCAGGCATCAAGGCAGCCATCATTCGTGAGAAGGGTACCAATGGCGAGCGCGAAATGGCCTATGCCCTCTACTTGGCAGGCTTCGATGTAAAGGACGTGATGATGACCGACCTTATCAGTGGCCGCGAAACCCTCGACGAGGTGAACATGATTGTGTTCTGCGGCGGTTTCTCTAACTCCGACGTGCTTGGCTCGGCCAAGGGTTGGGCTGGTGCCTTCCTTTACAACCCCAAGGCCAAGGAAGCCCTCGACCGCTTCTATGCCCGCGAGGACACCCTTTCGCTCGGTGTGTGCAACGGTTGCCAGCTTATGGTAGAGCTCAACCTCATCAACCCCGACCACAAGAAGCGTGCCCACATGTTGCACAACGACTCGCACAAGTTTGAGAGCGCCTTCCTCGGTGTGACGGTGCCCACCAACCGCAGCGTGATGTTCGGTTCGCTCTCGGGCGACAAGCTCGGCATCTGGGTGGCTCACGGCGAGGGCAAGTTCAGCTTGCCTTATCCTGAGGACGACTACAACGTAGTGCTCAAGTATTCGTACGATGCTTATCCCGGCAACCCCAATGGCTCGTCATACAGTGTGGCAGGTATTGCCAGCCCCGATGGCCGCCATTTGGCCATGATGCCGCACTTGGAGCGTGCCTTCTTCCCCTGGCAGACAGCCTACTATCCCGAAAACCGTCTGGCCGACGACATCACTCCGTGGATGGAGGCCTTTGTCAACGCCCGCAAGTGGGTTGAGGCCAAGTTGGGAAAATAAAAAGGTTTGACAGGTTAACGGGTTAACAAGTTAACAGGTTGACAAGTTGACAGGTAAGTATGTCCGGCACTACCGAAAGACAAAGTGTGGAAATCTGTCAAACTTACCCGTTCCCCCTTCACCCTGTTCCGCAGTCAACTAATAATTCCTATAAATAAGCGCATCGCATCTCATTTTGTATTGCAAAATGGGGTGTGATGCGCTTATTTGTCAATAGTAAGTACACAGCTTTGCGCTTGTTTTATCAGATGTGGCTTAAAGCCCGTACCTAAGTATTTGTATAGTGACTGGCTGGTCTATGGGCTGGCAGACATACTGAAAAAAACGACGCGAGACGCGTCGCCCCCATTAGAGCGCAATTTCCTGGTATAACAGTTCTTTCCATGGCTTCAAATCCGCTTTTTAACCTGTCAATCTGATAGAAAACGCAAGCACTAATGGGGGCGACGCGTCCCGCGTCGGTTTTTTCAGCAGCCTCGGGACGCGTCCCATTAGTGCTTGCGTTTTCTTGCAGCGCGTTTCATACAACTCTGAATGCCCAAAAATAGTCTCGCTTTTGATGCCGATATCACCTCTGCTCACCTGTTTGTCAGGCGTTAGCACTTGGCAGTTGGCACACGTGTTACGGCATCAGTTCATTTGCGTATCTGTGTTGTTTCGGTCCAACTTTCCTTTCTGCAAGGAAAGATTTCGCCAAACTTTCCGTCCCAGAAGGAAAGTTTGTCCGATATTTTCCTTCTGAGACGGAAAGTTGCTATATTTGCACAAACATAAATACTTTGCCGTATGAATTTGCGAAACATATTTCAGTCGATAATAGCGTTGCATCAAGAGGAAATACCCTTGTCGCTGCACGAGCGCTCACTTCAACTCCCGTTAAATAAACAACGTATTGTGACGGTGACGGGTGTGCGCCGCTGTGGCAAATCGTCGTTGCTGCATTTGACTATAAACCGCTTGTTGGCATCGGGCGTAGATAAGGAGCAAATACTTTACATTGGTTTTGACGATGAGCGTTTGGCCAATATGGACGTAAGTGACTTTGACGAAATATTGCAAGCCTATCGCTTGATGTATCCGGACCGTCCCTTGAGCAGTGTGTATATGTTCTTTGACGAGATACAGATAGTGAAGGGTTGGGAGTTGTTCGTTCTGCGTGTTTACAAAAGCTATTGTAAAAACGTGTATGTTACAGGCAGCACGGCGCAGATGTTGTCGGGTGAAATGAGCTCTGCTTTGCGCGGCTGGCCTGATGAGTACACCGAATATCCGTTGAGCTTCAAGGAATTCATTGCCTTCAAAGGGGTAAAAGCCAACCGCTATACAGAGGAGGGGGCGGCATTGATGGCAAATATGTTTAAGTCGTATCTTTTAACTGGTGGTTTCCCTCAAGCTGTATTGGCCAATGTCGAGACCGAACGGGTGAAGCTGTTACAGGCATATTTCAACACAATGCTTTTCCGCGACATGATAGAACACTATAATATTAGTGCCTCTCCCTCGGTCGTGCGCTATTTTTTGAAACGTGTGTTCAATAATATCACAAAGCCCTCCAGTGTGAATAACATTTACAACGACCTGAAGTCGCAGGGGCTCAAATTGTCAAAAGATTCGCTTTACCAGTGGCTTGATTACGCGTGCAATATTTTTCTGCTGCATAAAGTGCCTAAGTATTCTAAATCCATCATTAAGCAAAGCACCTCTCTGTCAAAATACTATGTGGTGGACTTTGCATTGGCCAAGTCAGTATTGTTGCCGCAGAGCGAGGAGAAGGGCAAGGCTCTCGAAAATGCTGTTTATATGCATCTTGCCAGACATTTGAATGAAAATGAACAGATTTATTACTTCAACGAGGGGGCAGAGTGCGACTTTGTAATAGCAAATGACGAGGGTGTGAAAGAACTCATTCAGGTTTGCTGGGAACTTGACGAGTTTAACACACCACGCGAATGTGGGGGCTTGTGCGCAGCTTCTGCGGCAACTGGTTGTAAAAAGGCTTCAATCGTAACTTGCAATCAAGCGCAAAGCATTCATTATGGCGATTTGCAAATAAATGTGGTTGCAGCGTGGGACTTTATGCTCTGAGCCACAAGCACTTTGCCTGTTCATGCAAGTGCTGATGGGGCGTTGGTGCTTTATGTGGGTGAACCTCATAATAACAAGGGCGTGCAATAGAGTGATTGCACGCCCTTGCTATGTAATTAAGTGCGCCATTACTACAAAAAGCGGTAATCGTAAGCGCATTAACATACTTTTACCCCCCCAATGGGTATTCCGCAAAACGTGTGTATATTTGCGTTATAAATAGTGTATGTATCTGCGCATCAGCGCATTTCGAAATACACACAAATATTAGATAGGACAGATAGGACAATACAGTATGACGCAGAATGGTTGTATATTTGTCCAAGAGTTTAAGAACCTTATGCAAGTTAACACTTAGCTCGACTTTCGGGTTTAGCTTGGGCTTTCCCCGTCCTTTCGCAACCTGAAACTTCAAGCACTTAAATTTTTTTACTTGTTTTTTTATAATTCTGAGCGCAAAGTACTATTATATATGCGTTGGCGAAATTAGTAAACAAGTTGACAAGTAAGTTTGCATAGCCTTTTCAGACATCCCGCCATCCTGCTTATTATGTTAAGGTGCCTGCTTGAATACAATAACTATAAATAAAATAACATGACATGGAAAACTACGTAATATTAGAAGCCAAGCCTATTAAAGACATACGCGGCACATTCTATATTCCTGCCTATCAGCGCGGATACAGATGGGAACGGACGCAAGTTAAAACGCTCCTCAACGACCTCTATCAGTGCATGGAGGCAAACGGACAGGAAAAAGATTATTGCTTGCAGCCCGTTGTGGTGCAGAAAAAAGGCGAGTTGCAGTACGACCTGATTGATGGGCAGCAACGACTCACTACCATTTACATTCTGCTGCGTTATGTCGAGCAGAACTTCTTCAAATTCGTTAAACCCGAATTTAGTTTTGAGTATGAAACAAGGAAGAAGACGCAAGCCTTTCTTGATAATATGGACCCGCAGCTGGCCCAAACGAATATAGATTTTTTCCACATCTATCAGGCATATACTACCATTAAGGACTGGCTGGAGGAGACTTTTCCTGACGACACGTACGGCCAGAGTTCTGCTCTGTACAAACTCTGTAACTACGTCAACGAAAGTGTAAAGGTGATATGGTACGAAGTGGGTGCTGAGGCCGACCCCATAGCGCTCTTTACGCGATTGAATATAGGCAAAATACAGCTGACCAATGCCGAACTGATACGTGCGCTCTTCCTTTCGGATACGCCCAATGGTATGGAGAACCGCAGAAAGTACGAAATGGCCATTCACTGGGACGACATGGAGAAACAATTACGTGATGACGATGGTGCCTTTTGGGCTTTTATCACGCGTAAGCGTGCAGAGGATTATCCTACCAGAATAGACATCTTGTTCGACCTCATGTGCCACAAGCAAGATGCAGAGAAGGACCCCCTCTTCACATTCTTCAAAATGGAGGAGCGCTTGAAACATTCAGACAGGGACAGCGTGTGGCAAGAGGTAATCAACGGGTTCTTGCAGCTGAAAGAGTGGTACAAGGACAATGTGTACTACCACAAGATTGGCTATCTGATAGCTTCGGGCAGTAATACAATGGCCGATTTGTTTGACGAGGCACGTGGCAAACGCAAGAGCGAGTTTAAGGATCGGTTAGACGAGTTGATTGCAGAATCCATTACATGGCGCACAAACGACAAAGACAGTTATTGGGATTTAGACTACCACAAGGATTATAACCGGATATGCCGCATACTCCTGCTATTTAATGTACAATCTATTATATCGTATTGCGTGCGACAGCGTTTCCCCTTTAATGAATATAATAACGAGAAATGGAGCATAGAGCACATTCATGCACAGAACTCTGAGGGACTGAAAACTGTCGAACTTCAGCTGGAGTGGCTCCAGAAGCATTTGCCATCATTGAAAGCTATTCATCGTGACGAACCCGACAATGAGCTTGTTAGAGCCGTGGAAAAAGCCATAGATGATGGCCGCTTTATACGATCTGACTTCGAAGACTTCTTTCGCCGCGTGGTAAACGATCTGTCTGATACTACCGATACGGATTATATCAATACACTCCCCAACCTGGCCCTGCTCTCTTGTGGCCATAACACCTGTTTGAGCAACTCCACATTCGATGTAAAGCGCAATTTGATTATCAAAATGGACAAGAGTGGCGAGTTCATACCTTACTGCACCAAGATGACTTTCTTGAAATATTATGAAAACTCGTCTGATGTACAAGTGCATTTTTGGGGGCAGAAGGACAGAGAGGCTTATTTGCAAGCCATACAGCACGTGATAGCACCCTATTATGATCTTATAAAATTTAACGCATGATGAACACTATAGATTCTAAGAAATATACATTTATCGACCTGTTTCGTGGCACAGAGGGTGGGGGCGAGGCTTTGAATGGTATAGAAATTCCGCTCATTCAACGTGATTATGCTCAAGGACGTGATATGCCTAAGGTAGAGGACATTCGTAGACGCTTTGTTGGCGCGCTGAAAAAGGCACTCATAAATAATGAACCTATCACGCTCGATTTCGTTTATGGCGAAATTGACAATAACCGTACGCTCATTCCGCTCGACGGACAGCAGCGGTTGACAACCCTCTTCCTGCTGCACTGGTACATTGCCCGTCGTGAGGGTGTGAGCGAGGACAAGCTGGCCTTCCTTACAAAATTCTCTTATGCCACACGCTACAGTGCACGCGAATTTTGCAAGCGCCTGGTGTCGCCCGACTACCAGCCCGATTTCAACCGCTTCAAACTTTCAGAAGAAATAACAGACCAAAACTGGATGCCGCTTGACTGGGAAAACGATTCCACCATCAGCGCCATGCTGAGAATGATTGACTACATACATGTTATGTTCAATAACTCTTGTAACAATCTTTGGCCCCGTCTTGAGGCCGGGTGCATCTCCTTCTATTTCCTTCCCATCAAGCAGCTCGGGGCCACCGACGATCTTTACATCAAAATGAACTCAAGAGGCAAACCCCTTACCGAGTTTGAGAATGTTAAGGCTGAGTGGGAGGCAAGTATCAGGGCCATCAGTCCAAGCATTATGCCGCAGCAAGATGCTGAGCAGTTACAACACCGGATAGAGCAGAAGATGGACCTTGACTGGACAGATTTGCTGTGGCCCTACCGTAATGGGCAAACCGGCTCTTCGGCCGACGATGTGGTGGACGACAAATTCATACGCTACTTACGTTTCCTTACAGACATCATTTATTATAAAGACGAAGAGTTGAAAAAGAACTCTTCAGATATACTGTCTATTGTCGAGGACTTGTTCAGAGACTTTGAAAAGGCTCCCGAACATTTAGAGTTCATTGAGCGGGGTTTCGACTGCTGGTTGCATGTCGACATAGAGCATCTGTTCAATACCTACCTCACCACCACCCCGACGGCATCAGACCCGCAAAAGTGTGTAGTGGCAGCCCCCGTCAACGTGTTTGCCCAGGCTTGTTACACGTATGGCGACATGAATGGCCGCACCCGTCTGTTCCCTATTGGGCGCAGCGTCATGCTATATGCCTTTCTTTATTATTTGCAACACAAGGAGACGATAAGCGACACACAGTTTGCACGCCGCATTCGCATCATTACCAATTTGATAAAGCAGTCGGAATACGAATTGCGCGAAGACAATATGCCCAACCTGCTCCGCCAGACGGAATATATCCTCGCCCATGGCGATATAGAAGAAGGTTATCTGAGCTTCAATGCCAACCAGCTTGCCGAGGAGCACGAAAAGGCTGCATGGTTGCAAACGCACGCCGACAAGGCCGACACGTTATGCCGGTTGGAGAACCACCCCTTGCTGCAAGGTGCCATTCGCGTGATAGGGCTCGACCACATCGATTTCACTGATCGCTTTTACTCGTTGTTTGCCTGCGACCATTCGCTTGTCAACCGCGCCCTCCTCAGCATAGGCGATTACGCTTTGCTCGTTAATAACCGTTTCCAGATAGGTTCGGGCTCGGCCGATTTCGACTCGTCGTGGAGAGCCATATTTAGCACCAGCCAGCAAGGCATCGCGCCTAAGAGGGACATTCTCCTGGCATTGCTCTCTCAGAGCCAGCATTTCACCAACGATATGCTACAGTCTGTCATTGACCGGTATTTAGACGAGACGCGTGAGTACGATTGGCGTCACTATCTTGTAAAGTACGATGCCATGCGTCCCGAGCGCTACGGCATGTACTTTTGGGATGAGGAGAATCCACACGAGAAACGGGGTTACTCCATACTTATGATGTGGACCGAAAAGAGCATTAGCGGCCGCAACTACAACATCTTCTTAAAGGCTCTCAACGACCGGCTCCTGTGCGATTTCCCCGATCTTGGCATCAGTCTTGGCGAGTATGCTTATTCAGGTGATGGCAGCGTGTTGAAGCTAACTTTTGCTGATAAATATCTTTACTTCACCGACGACAAGCTATATATTTGTCATCAAACTCCGGACGAGCAAGGCCACACGACTGAAACCATCGACGTGGAGAAGCCTATTCTTCAAACCGAACAGGGCATCGACCTGGAGGACAGAGTGGAACTGGCTTACGAGGTTGTAAAGTCGTTGATGAATAAATAGTCTCTGTCCCTATTATACGAAAAGGCCGAGTCTGAACATTGTGATGTTCAAACTCGGCCTTGATGTTTCTCAGACGGGTGTCGCGTTAGAAGTAGAACGTCAAAGAGATATTGGCGCCAATATTCTTTGTGCCGAACTCAAATGCGCTCGACGAGGGCTCTTTCACATCAACATACTCCTCAATTTGCTGTGTGTGTACATTGTAACATTTAGAGCATAAAAAACGGCTATGGACTTATTCAATAAGTAACCATAACCGCTAAATCGCACGCGTTTTAGCACGCAATAAATTATAGCATGCTGGAAATCAGCATGCTTCGTGCGCCTGATAGGACTCGAACCTACACGTCGTGAAACACCAGATCCTAAGTCTGGCGCGTCTACCAATTTCGCCACAGGCGCGCTATTGTAGTGCAAAGATACAAACTGACAGGCAATGGACAAAGCATTTGCTACAGAAATGTAGAAAAGCTTGACTTGCACAGAGACTTAAACAGAGAATTAAACAGAGACTTGGACAGGGAATTGGAAAGGGAATAAAACAGAGAATAAAACAGAGAATAAAACAGAGACTTGTAAAGAGAATTGGAAAGAGTCTGTGTAGCGTCAGACATCAAGTGTAAACATAACGAAAGCGTTCCGAAAGTGTCGGGCTTGTGCCGGACGCATTCGGAACGCTTTTAATGTGTATTTAGTTGTGTGTCGTGTCAGCCGTCAATATGTGTGCGGTGCTTGATGGGCGCCACACTCATGCAGATGACGCGTGACTTAGAACACAACCTTCTGACCATTGATAATGTAAACACCCTTTTCGGCTTTGTTTACACGACGGCCACTGAGGTCGTAGATGGTTTTGATGGTGCTGACAGGCACATTTACCACCTTGTTCACACCAGTGGGCAGACCAGCGCTGAGGTCGATGTCGAGAGTGGCGTTGGCAGAGATGTCGTAAGTAGCCACCTTGTTGTCATAACGTACTGACACCTGACGGTCAACGTCCTGGTTGTTGGTGATGCGCACTGCGGTGGCCTTGCCCTCGCTCCATTCCTCGTCAACAATGTAGTTGCCCTGAGCCTTGAGGCCCTTCACACTACCATTTTTCCATGAAGAAGGCAGGGCGGGAAGGATAGTGATTACATCGTCGTAGCTCTGGAGCAACATTTCGGCCACACCGCTGGTGCAACCATAGTTACCATCGATCTGGAAGGGTGAGTGTGCGTCGAACAGGTTGTAGTAGCAACCACCCTGACCGCCCATGGCGATGGTGTAAGACGTTGAGTGACGGAGCGCGCGCTGCAAGTTGTAGTGAGCCTTGTCACCATCGAGACAACGGGCATAGGTGTTTGTCTGCCAGCCCATTGACCAACCGGTAACATCGCCCTTACGGGCAATCATGCCGTTGTAAGCTGCCTGGAACTGTTTCACGCTGTCGGCGTCTGTGGCAAATGCGCTTACCTGGTTGAAGGGGTAGAGGCACATGAGGTGTGAGAGGTGACGGTGATCGGGATCTGAAAGGGGAAGGTTCTTCCACTCTGAGATGCAGGGCTTGGCCTCTGACCAATCTACGCCGCCGGGATTGTAGTTCTCAACCCACACACCCTTGTCAAAGTTGTTGTAAAGGTCTTCGAGCTCAGCCATCTGAGCAGCAGTAACGGGTGATTCGCTACCGAGTTCGGCATAGCCTTCGAACAAGTCTTTCAAGCCCTGATAAGCTGTTTGCTGGGCAAAGGCTGTGATTTGGTTCCATTCACCGTGTTCGGGGCTCCATTCGCCTGTAATTACATACTGGCCATCGGTGTTCTTTGTAGCGATGCTCTTGGTAAAGAGGGCATTCTGGTACATTACGGGGAGTGCCTTCTTAAGGAAGTCGCGGTCGAGCGTGTACTTGTAGTAGCGCCACAAGTGGTCGCAATACCAGGCACCGAGTGCCTTCATGTTGCTGTTTTCCCAGGTTGAAGTACCACCGAAGATGTTGTTCTCAACAGCTATCGTCCAGCCCTTGGCACCTTTCTTAACCTTCTGTGCCAAAGCTACCCAAGGAGAGTTGGGAGCCGAAGCCAGATCGATGATGTTGTAGAGGAAGGGCAAGTGCATCTCGCTGAGGTTTGTGGGGTCAGCGGGCCAGTAGTTCATCTGTACGTTGATGTCGGCGTGGATATCGCAGTGCCAGAAGTCGGTGTTTGAGCGGTCGTTCCAGATACCCTGCAAGTTGCTGGGGGCGTGGATTGAACCGTCGAGGTTGGCTGCTACCGTCATGTAACGGCCATACTGGAAGTAGAGGCTCTCGAGGTAGTAAGCGTCGGCAGTGCTCTTGTTGGCAGCGGCGGCATTGTAATATGTGAGGAGTTCCTCAGTAGTCTTGTCTGTGCAAGCCTCGGCAATGTTGAGGTCGGCACGGTTCATGTAGCCGCTGAACTTGGCCACGTGGTCATTGAGCAAGGTGGCATAGTCCTTTGCAGTAGCTGCAGTGAGGCGGCCCTGCACGGTGGCGGCAATGTCGTCGGCAGTGGCACCGCTCTTGCAGCCGGCCTTAGTGGCATCAAAGTCGGTGGCGGCAGCGAGGAACACGTTCACCCATTCTGCGCCAGACACGTGAATGCCTTCATTGTCAGTTGTGATGTTTGCGCCTTCGCTGGCGAGCACCTTGTAGGCAGCGTTGTACGACACGAGGGTCATCTTGCCGCTGAAGGTGGCACCGCCATCGGCATAAGTCACATTGCCGGCACCAATCTGGTTGTCGGGCATGAAAGTTACCTTCAGGTTGAGCTTGTCGGTACCCTTGGCCTCGTAGTGTGCCACGAGCACCTTGTCGGTGGCTGAAGTGAAGTAGCGGCGGCTGTAAGTGGTGGCTTCGTCGCTGCTCTTGTAGTTTACACCACCCACACCATTGACGATGTCGAGGTAGCGCACATAGTCCTTCACAGGCTTGGTGTCGTCGGCAAACGAGAATGCCTTGCTCATGTCGGTCACCATTACAGAACCGAAGTTCTGGTACCAGCCGCGCGAGTTGTTCTCGCCACCGCCATTGCCTGTGCTGCCCTGCCAGAGGGTCTTTTCGTTGAACTGGAGTTCGTCCTTGAAGATGCCGCCGCGGATAGTGGCGCCAAGCTGGCCGTTGCCCAAGGGGAGGGCGTATTCCATCCACGTGTCGCTTACACCAGTCTTGGCCACGGGCACATTGTACCACAACGCATACTTGCTGATGTCGGTAGGACGTGTGCCGGGCTGTACGGTGTTGTACTCGGCATAGAGAATGTCGTCAGAGGGCTGTACTTCGGCGAATGTGAAGTTTGAACCTGCGTCACCGCCGTCACCGGCTGCAGTACTGTTCCAAAGACCGAGGTTGTCGCCGCGCTTGTTCCAGTAGTTGTGGGCAGAGCCAGCCAACTTAACCTGGCTTACACCGCTGCCGTCGAGCTTGATAGAACCGTCAAAGTAAGTGGTATAAGTGGCATCGTAGTTTGTGAGGGCCGGGCTCTGCAGGGTGGCGCGGGCATCACCCTCGCTGCCATTGCTGGCGAGCACCTTGCCTGCATTCTTGGCATTGATGAAGCGGTAAGTGCCGTCAGCCATCTTCACCACGTGCCAGCAATAATTGAGACCGGCTACTGAAGAGCCTTTCAACACTACATTGTTGTCCTCAGCGTTAAGATAGCCACCCGAGGCCACCTTGACAGTGTAGTACTTGTTGTAAGCGGCAAGCACATCGGTTGCATCTTCCAAACGGAATTTTGAGGCTTCGGCGGCTGTTTCCCAACGTACCACACCGTTCCAGTTAACCATGTGCAAGGCATTGCGATTGGCCTCTCCGCCTTCAACATAGATGTTGCAATAGCCGTTCTTGCCGGCGTAAGCCACGGTGTAAACTTGTGCAGATGCCTTGTCGGCCACGAGGGGAACGCATTTGTCATTTTCGCCAGGAATGGCACCTATGTACATGCCCGACTCGGCATTCTTTATATAATAGGTGTTGTCCTTGTCGGCCTTTTCAAATACCCAGGCGTGGTTGAGCTGCCAGCCGCTCTCGTCAGAGCCGAGTGCGTCATATCCATTCCAAACCTGTGCACCCACGTACATCTTGCTATGCTGCAAGTTGCCGATGAAGAGTGTCTTGCCATTGAGGTCGGTGCCAAGCACGCCTTCGGCAGAGTTCAGGTCTTCGATCTTAGTCTGCAATTTGGCAATGGCGGTTTCGAGTTCGGCCTTGGTAGCAGGTGCCGTAGCGGGCAAACTGTTAATGGCATCAGAAGCATCGTGATAGAAGTACTTCATGCCATTGGCAGCCTTGAGCTGTGCCACGTAACCATTATACACATTTTGAAGCAGGGGCACCATAGGCGACTCGATGTCTGTAGCCTCGTCAAGTGTGGCCTCCACAATCGTCAGGCGGTTGCCGTCATCGGCAGTAGCCCAGCTGTTAACTACGCAACCAGCCGCATCACCGCCTTTTGCTTGCATATTGATGGTGTTTGAACCGAGCTTAAACAACCAAGGATTGTTGGCATTGCCCGTAGCTGTAATTGACAGCTCAGTGTTAGGGGTGCTTTCGTAATTGCCGTTAGACGACACGAATTTTTTGGCCCCCACGCTGTAAAGGAAGTGCTTGCCGCCTACGGTGTAGATGGCAAACTGCTGTGCGGCGGCTGTGGCGCTGGCAGTACCAGCGTCCTTGACGCCAGAACCTGCGCTACCAGCCAGCTTGCCCGTATAGTTTGCACTATACAGCAGATAGCCACGCACACTCTTGATGTTGTAAACTTTGCTATTGCTCAAATTGCTGAGGTTGGTCACCACGTCACCGGCTTTGGCAAGGGCAGCCTGTGGCGGGACGCCCATCAGCAGGGCGAACAACGCAAACAAGAAAAGTGAAAATCTTTTCATAGAGTTTGTTGTGATTGGTAATTATTAGATTGATTTGTATATTGTTTTGCTGTGTGTTGCAATAATGTAAAATACATGCAGCAAAAGTACAACAAAATCAGTGGTTTTGCAAACTTTATATGCTGAAAAAGCACTTTTGGGCGGTTCTGATAATTCTTCTGAGCATTCGGATTATTGTTTGCTTAAATAGGAACAGGTGCATTGCTTGCCTTGAAAAACATATTTCATTGCTCGCGCAACCCACCCGAAAAGTTACATTGCAAATTACTTGCATCTTGCACTTTTTACCTGTACTGCGCTGATTATCAGTCTGTTGCGTAGTGTAGGTAACCTTGTTTTTTGCCTACACGCTGTTTGCACTACCTGCACTTATTTGCACGCTGTTTACACTTATTTGCACGGTGTTTGCCCCTTATTATACACGTCAGTATCTGTTTGCATGATTGGTTATGCCACTTACACTTTTTGGCATAGGGGGAGCGATTTTTTGGTAAGAGCAACCGAAACGACTGCCTCCCGTTATTGTATCACCGCCCTTGCGCTTACATGGCGTCATGCTGCTGTGGCTGCAGAGCGGTGGTTGTGTTTACGTGTAGGCAAGTGCAGATAAGAGCAGGCGGAAAATGATGTTACCTACACTCTGTAATGAATTGATAATCAATGCAGTGCATGCAAAAAGTGTAGGGTGTAGGCAAATTGCATGATTAACGAAATATGGGTGTGATGTGGTGGAGCACCAAACGCTATCATTAAACGCTACCACTAAACGCTATCACTAAACGCAAGCACTAATGTGGGCGACGCGTCTCGCGTCGGGCATTAAGGCAAAGGCTCACAGATAGGCGTGTAATTAGTGCTGTCTGTGAGCCTTTATTGGGTGTATGAACATGACATTTTCCCGACGCGGGACGCGTCGCCCCCATTAGAGGTAGCGTTTTGTATTTAAGCTGTTCGTAAGGTACGATTAGGGGCGGGCCTGTGAGATTACTCTCAACCAGCCCGCCCCTAATTACGTTTTAATAGTAGTTATATATTTATGACGCTGGACAGATAGACGTGACAAAGGGACGTGCATAAATCCGTCATGACCAGCACGTTATTACATTTGTGCCGTCAGTTCGACAATCTTCACCACCAGTTCTGACGCCTTCTGCATAGAGGGGATAGGCAAGAACTCGTGAGGCCCGTGGAAGTTGAGCCCGCCGGCAAAGATGTTGGGACAGGGCAAGCCCATGAATGAGAGTTGTGCACCATCGGTGCCACCACGAATGGCACGCACTCTTGAGGGTATGTGGCATGCTTTCATGGCGTCGAGCACAATGTTTACCACATGGGGCACGGGTTCAATTTTTTCGCGCATGTTGTAATATTGGTCGTTGATGTTGACCGTCACCGTGCCTTGGCCATAACGCTCGTTGAGCCACTCGGCAGCCTTTTGCACAAAAGCTTTGCGCTGCTCGAAGCGCTGGCGGTCGTGGTCGCGTATGATGTAGCTGAGAGTGGCGTGCTCCACATTGCCCTCAATGCCAAGCAGGTGGTAAAAGCCCTCATACTCCACAGTCTGTTCGGGCGTTTCGGTCACAGGCATTTCAGCTGCAAATTCGGCGGCCACACGTGCGGCATTGATCATTTTGCCCTTGGCATAGCCCGGGTGCACGCTCACACCACGCACCTCAACCTTTGCACTGGCAGCATTAAAGTTTTCGTATTCAAGTTCGCCCAGTTCGCCACCGTCCATGGTGTAGCCCCATGCGCAGTCAAACTTTTTCACATCAAACTTGTGGGCGCCAAGGCCAATCTCCTCGTCGGGGTTGAAGCCCACGCGCACACGTCCGTGCTTGATTTCGGGGTGATTGATAAGGTAGTCCATGGCCTGTACAATCTCGGCTATGCCGGCCTTGTCGTCGGCACCGAGCAGGGTGTGGCCGTCGGTAACGATGATGTCCTGCCCTACATGGTCGAGCAATTCGGGAAATTTGGCGGGTGAGGTTACGATGCCGGCCTCGGCATCGAGCACAATGTCGCCGCCATCGTAGGCCTTGACAATGCGGGGCTTGGTGTTAGCCCCCGAGCAATCGGGACTGGTGTCCATGTGCGAAATAAAGCCAATGGTGGGCACCTCCTTGTCGGTGTTGGCAGGCAGAGTGGCATACACATAACCATTCTCGTCCATCTCGACATCGGTCATGCCAATGCCCTTGAGTTCGTCGCGCAGATATTCAGCCAGTTTAAGCTGCTTGGCCGTGCTTGGCGTGGTGTCAGCGTCCTCGGCACTTTGGGTGTCGAAGCTGACGTAGTTCAGAAATCTTTCTACTATATCCATAGTGGTCTGTTATTTGAACGCGTTGGCGTAATTAGTAAACAGGTTGACGGGTTGACACGTTAACGGGTAAGTTAGTCAAGTTTATCAAGATATTTACCAGTTTGACTTTGACATAATAAGCAGCGTATTGCATACTTACTTGTCAACCTGTTAACTTGTCAACCTGTTAACCCCCAATAGCGCCAACAGGTTATTTGAAGTATTTTTCGAGTTTCTTGATGCCACCGCTCAGGCAGAAGGCCACCACGGTGTCGCCGGGTTTGATGAGGGTTGAACCGTTGATAAGTTCGCCATGCCCGGCCCGCACCAGGCCGCCAAGGGTGACGCTCGACGGCAGTTCGAGGTCCTTGACCGGTTTGCGGGTGATTTTGGCTTCGGCCGACACACTGAACTCCGCCACATCGGCGTTGGCCACGGTCAAACTCTTGACCGACGTGATGTCGGCCTTGAGCATCATTTGGTAGATGTGGCTGGCGGCAAAGGTCTTTTTGTTGATGATGGTACCAATGTCAAGGCTTTCGGCCATGCCTATATAGTCGGTGTTTTCGACCATGGCCACAGTTTTGCGCACCCCGAGACGCTTGGCGGCCAAGCAGGCCAGAATGTTAGTTTCGGAGTTCTCGGTCAGCGCGCAGAAGGCTTGTGCCTTGCGTATGCCTTCCTCCTCGAGCAATGACAGGTCGCGTCCGTCGCCGTGTATGATCATGGCATGCCGGTTGGTTACCACCTCGTTGAGGCGTTGGGCACGGTGCGCATCAGCTTCAATTATTTTGGCGTGCATATAGTCGGGCATGGCGTTGGCCAGATGCACGGCTGTGCTGCCACCGCCCATGATGAACACGTTTGACACATCGGGGTACTCCTCCTTGCCGGCAATGTCGCGTATGTAGTTGACGTACTTCGGCGTGGTCATGAAGTAAACCACATCAAGTGCGCGCAGGCAGTCGCCGCCATGGGGTATGACGGTGTCGTCGCCACGCTTAACCGCCACGATGTGATAGGGCGATTCGGGGCCGCAAAGGTTTTTGAGCGGTTGGTCAAGTATCTGCGCATTGGAGCGCACCTTTACACCGAGCAGAATGAGGGCGCCGTCCTGCACTTCCCACCATTGGCGTATCCAGCTGCGCTTGATGTTGTGCAATATTTCCTGTCCAGCCAGCATTTCGGGGTAGATGATGGAGCCGATGCCCACCGTTTTGAAAAATTCGCGGTGCTGCGGCAGTGTGTACTCAAAGTTGTCCACTCGCGCCACCGTCTTTTTAGCACCAAGTTTTGAGGCCAGCATACAGGCTGTCATGTTATGTGCCTCATCGGGGGTGACGCCAATAAAGAGGTCGGCATTTCCCACCTCAGCCTCTTGCAGTGCCGATATGGACGATGGTGGAAGCGGCAGGGTGAGAATGTCGAGGTTGGACGAGATGTCCTCCAGCTTTTCGGGAGACTCGTCCATGAGTGTGATGTCGTGGTTTTCACGCGACAGGAGCTTGGCCAGGTGTGTGCCCACGGCTCCGGCTCCGGCTATGATTATTTTCATTGTTCCTTAAGTGGGTGTTCAAAATTATATTGTACAGTCAGTAGGTGTCATTATTACATTGAAAGCTCGCTCCCGAGGTGCAGATGTCTCCTTCAATGTATAAATAATTCAGAACCACCTACTTAGAATTTTGTGCTGTCTTTGGCGGCATCATGTTGTGCAACAAAGTGTGCAGTGAGTCGTCCTCGCCCACAACCCAAATGGCATCGTGGCGCACAATGACGCGTTCGGCTGTGGCGGGTTCGATATTGCCATCGGCGTCTTCAAAACCTACTGCCATGCAATGATACTCTGAGCGTATGCCGCTGTCGCGTAGCGCGGTGCCTATGAGCGGACTGCCCTCGCGTACGAGCAGACGGCGCAGCAATAATTTGCTTGCGGTTTGCGGCAGCACAGCCAGTTCGTGGTTCATGCGCTGCTGAAAAAGCTGCAAACTTTCATCGCTGCCAATGGCCTCGATGCGGTCGCCCGGAAATATCATGGTGTCGCCATCGGGCACATTGATGCGGTGGCTGCCACGCACAATGGCAGCTATCATCACCCCGTCGTGATGGCTGAACCCAAGGTGGCGCAGGTGGCACCCGCCCCAAGCGGAGTCTTCGGGCACCTCGAGTTCGGCAATGTGAATGTTGCGGCTGTTGAGCCGGCCGGCATAGCCGGGTTCGCCTGTCGTATTGGTTTGCGCCATCACCTCGCGCGAGCGCAAATTCTGCAAGAACACGCGCTCCATTTTGATGCTGACCCACTTGACGTGGCGTGAAGCGATGATGAGCGCTACTATCAGCACCGATGCGAGTGTGTTCCATACCCACCAGAAGGGTGACAGAAAGTTGATGACATAATATATGGCTGCCGTGGCCAGTGCATATCGCACACCAAATGTAACCCACAGCCCGACATGGTTCATGCGGCTGCGGCGGCGCAACTGTTTCCATTCATCAGAATGATTTTTGCGCATGACGATGGCGCGCAAAAAGGGCGAAGCCACTAACACTGTGAGCAAGCCGCACGCCACATTGCCCGGCCAATGGCCTAATGCGCCGCGGCACAAGGGTAGCAACACAGTGAAGGATATGAGTATGACGGCCACACTGAGGGTAAGGTAGGCCCCCACCTGGCTGACCAGAGCCATGAGCAGGCGTTTCCACACACCATCGGTGGCTGCAACAGCAGATAGAGCCCCGGCATGTGTGCCACGTTCCATCAAGCGGTGCATCACATTTTGCGGCACCACACGTTCAAGCAAGCGGCATGCAGGCTGAGCGGCCCTTATCATGTAGGGGGTGAAGAAAGTTGTGATAATGCTGACAGCTACCACTACAGGATAAAGGAAGTCGCTTGTCACGCCGAGCGATATGCCAAGCGAGGCTATAATAAAGGCGAACTCACCGATTTGTGCCAACGAGAAACCGCCTTGCACCGCGATGCGCAGGGGTTGGCCCGAAAGCAAGAAGCTGGTGGTGCCAAACACGGCCTGCCCCACAATGATGGCGATGCACAGCACCACTATGGGCAGCCAATAGGCGGCCAGCACAGCGGGGTCGACCAACATGCCCACCGACACAAAGAATATGGCTCCAAAGAGGTCCTTGACGGGTGACACCACGCGCTCTATCTTTTCGGCCTCTACCGTCTCGGCCAAGATGCTTCCCATCATAAAGGCCCCAAAGGCCGAACTGTAACCGACTTTGCCGGCTATGACGACTAACAGGAAGCAGAGTCCGATGCTCACCACAAGGAGTGTCTCCTTGTTCAAGAACCGGTGGGTGCGGCGCAAAAATATGGGTATGATGTACACGCCCACCACAAACCATAGTATGAGGAAGAAGCCAAGCTTGAAAAGGCTGCCTACGAGTTCCATACCCTGAAACTGGCGCGACACGGCTAATGCGCTGAGCACTACCATGAGCAATATGCCGAGTATGTCCTCTAAGATGAGTACGGAGAGCACCTCGCCCGCAAACTTTTGCTGCCGCAGCCCGAGGTCGTCAAAGGCTTTGTAAATGATGGTGGTGCTGGACATGGCGAGCATGCCGCCAAGGAACAGACTGTTCATGCTGCCCCAGCCAAACAGGTGGCCCACCATGTTGCCCACACTCATCATGCAGAACATGACACTGCAGGAGGCTATGACGGGGCCGATGCCCATCTTGACTATTTTTTTGAACGAAAACTCTAGGCCGAGCGTAAACATCAAGAATATGACGCCTATGTCGGCCCATGTGTGTATGCTGCTCATATCGCTCACGCTGGGGGTATAAGGCATGTGTGGCCCAGCCAAAAAGCCAGCCACAATATAGCCTAACACCAACGGTTGCTTTAGACGCTTGAACACCAGCGTCACGAGGCTTGCCGAGATGAGTATGAGCGCAAGGTCGGATATAAACGATTCCATACGGGTTGACGAGTTTACAAGTTGAAAAGTTGACAAGTTTACGGGTTGACAAGTTCATAAGTTTACGGGTTAACAGGTAAGTATGCAGTACTCTACTTTTTATGTCAAAGTCAGACTGGTAAGAACCTTAAAAGCTTGACAAACTTACCCGTTAACCGGTTAACTTGTTAATTCAAGTTTTGGATTTAGCAAGGGCGGGCTGAAAGCCCAATGGAGCACATAGCCCAGGGCAAGCGAAGCGACACCCTGG
>OODF01000498.1_pt1 | contig 25329 bp, 20 predicted proteins | sample 1671431 | NCBI WGS metagenome assembly OODF01 (sample SAMN06348156, study PRJEB24527) | human gut metagenome | biome: human gut; feature: ankylosing spondylitis patient; material: feces | host: Homo sapiens | place: China | collected 2015-10 | reverse complement strand
CATCGCCAAGGAGCAGGGCATCATCGGGCAGGAGATCAAAATGTACGATGACAGCGCCGACTGGCGGCTCATCACCGGCCTGTGCGAGTGCCTGTATCACAGCCACCCCATCCGCAGCGACATTGCGGGCACGGTGGAAAGCATTGCGGAGATCACGCCGGAGATGCTGTACGACTGCTGCAAGGCATTCTATGCCCCCAACAACATGGTGCTGGCCGCCGCAGGCAGCACCAGCATGGAACAGATCCTGGCGGCCTGTGCGCGCCACGGCCTGATGGAAGCGCGCCCGGTGGAGCGGGTGCAGCGGCTCTGGACAGAGGAACCCATGACGCTGGCCGCTGCCGAAAAGACCATTACAATGCCGGTGTCCAAGCCCTGCTTCGGCATCGGCTTCAAGGAGCAGCCGCTGCAGCATGACGATCTGCGCAGCGAGATCCTGTATGACCTCATCCTCTGCTGCATCTCTGGCGGCATGTCGAGGCTCTACCGGAAGCTCTATGATGAGGGCCTGACCAATCCCGGCTTTGGCGGGGAGGTGCTCCGGGTGGACGGGTGCTGCTGCATCCTGTTCACCGGCGAGAGCGATGTGCCCGACACTGTGAAGCAGCTGCTGTTGGAGGAGATCCGGCGCATCCGTGCTGAGGGCGTGGACCGGGAGATCTTTACCCTGTGCAAGAATGAAAAATACGGCCAGCTGATCGAAAATCTGGAGAACGTGGAGGACTCGGCCAGCCAGATGGCAGACTTTGCCCTCAGCGGCCAGACCGTGGCCCAGCAGATCGCCACGCTGGCGGCGCTGAGGGCAGAGGATGCCGACGCGGCGCTGCAGAAGATCCTGAGCGAGGAGCGGATGGCTGTGATGTACATCCAGCCCGATGGCACGGCCGGGGAAGAGCTGGACGATGAAGAGGAGATGGAAGAATGACGAATCTGGTGCAGTTTCCGGGGCTGGGGCTGAGCTTTGAGCTTGACCGCGTGGCCTTTTCCATCGGAGGCATGAACATTTACTGGTACGGTGTCTGCATTGCCGTGGGCATGTGCCTGGCGCTGGTGTTCGCCTTCCGGCACAGTGTGGAGTTTGGTGTGGATGCCGATGCCATGGTGGATGTCATCCTCATCGGCGTGGTCATGGGCATTCTGTGTGCCCGGCTCTACTATGTGGCCCTTTCGCCCTATCAGTACCACAGCCTGAAAGATGTGCTGGCCATCCGGGATGGCGGTCTTGCCATTTACGGCGGCATCATCGGAGCCTTTCTGTTCGGAGGTCTGGCCTGTAAGTGGCGGAAAGTTCCCGTGCTGCCCATGTTCGATCTGGCGGCCATGGGCTTCCTCATCGGGCAGGGCTGCGGCCGCTGGGGCAACTTCTTCAATCAGGAGGCCTTTGGCTGCAACACCACCCTGCCCTGGGGCATGTACAGCCAGGCGACCCACGATTACCTGACGAGCAGCGTGGTCACGGTGCCCAAAGGTGTGACCATCGACCCGAACCTGCCGGTGCATCCCACCTTCTTATATGAGAGCATCTGGTGCTTTGTGGGGCTGTTTCTGCTGGTGCGCTACCTCAAAAAGCGCAGGTTTGCAGGGGATATCGCCCTGCGATACCTCGTCTGGTACGGTGCGGGCCGCTTCTGGATCGAAGCTCTCCGCACCGACAGCCTGCTGCTGGTGCCCAGCATCGGCCTGCGGGTGTCCCAGCTGGTGGCAGGCGTTGCCGTTGTGGGCGGCGTGATTGCCGAGATCCTCCTGACAAGGAAGTTCAGGGACAAGCCCCTGATGGTAGAGCTGCCCCTGAACAGCGAGAACCGGGCACGGATGAAAAAGCTGGACGGCCCCACTGCCTTTGCGGGGAAGGACACTGCTCTGCCGGCCTCTGCATCCCGCGCGGAGTTCGTTGAGAAAACGGCAGCGTGGAATGAAACCGTAAAGGAAGCGCTGGACCGGCGCGAACACCCGGAAAAGAACGAAAAAAATCCGGAGTAAAGTGCAAAAAGCCCTTGCAAAGCGGACTTTTTTCTGCTATAATATTCTAGCCGCATGGTGTGGGCACCGGAAACGGCCCCGTGAGGGCCTGCCTTTACGACCAGCGAGTACAACGAAAAGGAATGAAACAAATGTACGCAATCATTGTTACCGGCGGTAAGCAGTACCGCGTGGAGCAGGGCGACATCGTCTACATCGAAAAGCTGGACGTTGAGGCCGACTCCGAAGTGAAGTTTGATCAGGTTCTCGCTATTGGCGAGGAGGGTTCTGTCAAGGTTGGCGCTCCCGTTGTTGAGGGCGCTTCCGTTTCTGCCAAGGTCATCAAGAATGGCAAGGGCAAGAAGCTGAACATCATCACCTATCGCGCAAAGAAGCACAGTGCTCGCCGCATGGGCCATCGTCAGCCCTTCACCAAGGTTGAGATCACTGCGATCAACGGCTAAGTAGGAGGTATATTACAATGGCACATAAAAAGGGCGTAGGCAGCACCAAGAACGGCCGTGATTCTGCGGCTCAGCGTCTGGGCACCAAGCGTGCAGATGGTCAGTTCGTTCTGGCCGGCAACATCCTGGTCCGTCAGCGTGGCACCCACATCATGCCGGGTGAGAACGTTGGCAAGGGCAGCGATGACACCCTGTTTGCTCTGGTTGACGGCACTGTCCGTTTTGAGCGCGTGGGCAAGAGCGGCAAGAAGTGCAGCGTGAAGCAGTAACTTCTGCCTGAAAAACTGCAACCCGAAGAGCCGGACCCTCGTGGCCCGGCTCTTTTTAGTGATTTGAGAGAACCTCTCCGTTATTGCTTTGCAATGTTGCCTTCCCTGACCGGGGAGCTGCCGAGCGGATGCGAGGCTGAGAGGTTTGGTTAGGAGGGGCTGTATGGCAGCACAAACCAATTTTATCGATATCGCCACCATCTGGCTCCATGCGGGCAAGGGCGGCGATGGCGCAGTGAGCTTCCATCGTGAGAAGTTCGTGGCCGCTGGCGGCCCGGACGGCGGCGATGGCGGCCGCGGCGGTGACATCATCTTTGTGGCGGACGATCATCTTTCCACCCTGATGGACTTCCGCTACAAGCGCAAGTACACTGCCCCCGAGGGCGGCAAGGGCGGCGCAAGCCTCTGCCACGGCAAGAATGCCGAGAACCTCATCATCAAGGTGCCGCTGGGCACCGTGATCAAGGACGCGGAGAGCGGGCTGGTCATCGCGGATCTGTCCGACCACACCCCCGTCACCATCGCAAAGGGCGGCCGCGGCGGCTACGGCAACGCACATTTTGCAACGCCTACCCGCCAGATCCCCAAGTTTGCCAAGCCCGGTATGCCCGGCGAGGACATCCAGGTGACGCTGGAGCTGAAGCTGATCGCTGATGTGGGCCTGATCGGCTTCCCCAATGTGGGCAAGTCTACCCTCATCTCTACCATCAGCGCAGCCAAGCCCAAGATCGCGAACTACCACTTCACCACGCTGGTGCCCACCCTGGGTGTCGTGTCGGTGGGTGAGGGCGCAAGCTTTGTCTGTGCCGACATCCCCGGCCTGATCGAGGGCGCCAGCGAGGGCATCGGTCTGGGCCACGACTTCCTGCGCCATGTGGAGCGCTGCCGCCTGCTGCTGCATGTGGTGGATGTCTCCGGCAGCGAGTGCCGTGAGCCGGTGGAGGACTTTGAAAAGATCAACGAGGAGCTGGCAAAGTTCAGCCCCGAGCTGGCACAGCGCCCCCAGATCGTGGTGGGCAACAAGTGCGACCTGGCCACCGAGGAGCAGATCGAGAGCTTCCGCAGCTATGTGGAGGGCAAGGGCCTGACCTTTGTGCCCATCTCTGCCGCCACCATGCAGGGCGTGCGGGAGCTGCCGGGCCTGGTCTACAACCGCCTGAAGGATATCCCGCCGGTGCCCGTGTTCACCCCCGAGTACAAGAAGCCCGAGCCCAAGGCCAACGACCGTGCTTATACCATCCAGCGGATGGAGGCCCATGTGTGGAGCATCGACGCGCCCTGGCTGGAGTATATCCTGGCCGGCAGCAATGTGGATGACTACGAGAGCCTGCAGTATTTCCAGCGTCAGCTGGACGAGAGCGGCATCCTGACCGAACTGGTGGAAAAGGGCGTGCAGGAGAACGACACCATCCTCATTGGTGAATATCAGTTCGATTATATCTTCTAAGAGGTTAACTGGCTCGCCCTCTCAGGCCGCTTCGCGTCCAGCTCCCCCAAAGGGGGAGCCCTTGGCAAAAACAAGCTGTTTTGCGTGGATTGCCAAAGCCTCGCCCTTCGGGAGAGGTGGCAGTGCGAAGCACTGACGGAGAGGGTGAGGGCGCTGACAAAAGGGATTTTCTTATGAACGAATCGGAAACCATCGACCCCCGTGAGCTGAACCCGCTGGCGCTGGCCTTTGTGGGGGACAGCGTGCTGGAACTGCTGGTGCGCACCCGTCTGGCACGGCACCACCGGATGTCCGCAGGCAAGCTCAATGTGGAAAAGGTCAAGTATGTCTCGGCCCGGGCACAGTTCCGGGAGGAGCAGCTGCTGGAGCCGCTCTTCACAGAGGAGGAGCTGGCTGTGTTCAAGCGGGGCCGCAACGCCAGCAAGGCCAGTGTGGCCAAGCACGCTTCCCCCGAGGAGTACCGCGCTTCCACCGGCTTTGAGTGCCTGCTGGGCTGGCTCTACCTCACCGGGCAGATGGCCCGTGTGGAAGAGCTGTTCGATGCCCTGTGGCAGCAGTTTGACCCGAACCAGAAATAAAACGCGAAAGCCCGCTGCTTTCCGCACTGGAAAACAGTGCAGGGAAGGCAGCGGGCTTTCTTATGCGGTGTTACTTCTTGTTCTTGGCACCCTCGTCGTCGGCACCCTTGGTGTACTGGTTGGGGTGCTTGTGCTCGTTGGTGGTCTGATTGGTGGTGCGGTTCTGGCTCTGGTTCTTGCAGTTGTTCGTGCGGTTTTCGGTGCGATTCTCGCTGTGGTCCTTCATGGTTCGTTACTCCTTTCGTGAGGGGGCTTTCCCTCACAGCCTTAGTTTTGCCGCGAACGGCGGCTTTATTCATGGGAGGATAAGCTTTCATGCCTACGGAATATTTTGAGCGCCGGGAGCGCGCTCTGCTGGGCGACCGGTTCGATGCTCTCTATGCCGCCCCGCAGGAGACTGCTGCCCGGGGCGTGACGGTCTCGGCCCTGCGTGCTGCGCCGGAGCAGTTTGCCGCGCGGGCAGATTTTCCGGTGGAACCCTCGCCCTTCTGCAAGGCGGGCTTTGTGGTGCAGGACCCCGCCTTCAAGCCCGGGCGGCACCCCTACCACCATGCGGGCGTGTTCTACTCGCAGGAGCCTTCCGCTTCCAGTGCCGCGCCCCTGCTGGGGGTCCGGCCCGGGATGCGGGTGCTGGATACCTGCGCGGCCCCCGGCGGCAAGAGCAGCCAGCTGGCGGCAGCGCTGGGCGGGCAGGGGCTGCTGGTGAGCAACGAGTTCGTTGCCGCCCGCGCCGAGGTGCTCCGGAGCAATCTGGAGCGGATGGGCGTGCCCAACGCCGTGGTGCTGAACGAGGACACCGGCCGCATTGCCGCCGCTCTGCCGGAATTCTTTGACCGTGTTCTCGTGGATGCGCCCTGCTCCGGCGAGGGGATGTTCCGCAAGGAAGCCGTGGCTGTGACCCAGCACTGTGAAGCGCTGGTGAAGCAGTGCGCCGCACTGGGGGCACAGATCCTGGACAACGCGGCGGCCTGCCTGGCCCCCGGCGGCGAGATGATCTACTCCACCTGCACCTTTGCCCCGGAAGAGGACGAGGGACAGGTGGCGGCGTTTTTGCAGCGCCACCCGGAGTTCACGCTGGCCGATGTGTTCGGTAATGTGGATTACAGCTTTGGCAGCCCGGGTGAGGCAAACCGCACCGGCGGCCTGCCGCTGGATGTGAGCAAAGTGCGCCGGATCTGGCCCTGTCAGGGCGGCGAGGGGCATTTTATTGCCCGGCTGGTCAAGGCTGGTACGCCGCGGGCGCTGCCTGCCCCCGGAACCTATACGGCAGAGGAAGAGCTCTGGCTGGCTGCTGCCGCAGAGCAGAGCAAAAAGCAGAAGGGAAGCAAGGGCGGCAAGCCTGCCAAGGCCCCGGATGCCCGCAGCGCTCGCCGGGAGAGCAGCCGTGCTCTGCGGGAGGCGGTGCAGGGCCGCAGCGCCCGCAGCCGGGATGCCGGGGCAGGGGAGGCCACCCCGGCCCAGAGCCTTGCTGCATGGCAGGAGTTTGCCCGGCAGTATTTCCCGGCGCTGGCGGACCGCCCTGCCGTGGTGCATGGCGGCAGCGTTCTGCTGCCCGTGCCTTTCCCGCAGACGGGACTGCATGTCCTGCGGGCGGGGGTGTTCGTGGGCAGTGTGCAGAAGGGCCGCTTCGTGCCGGAGCACCACCTGTTCACGGCGTTCGGCGCGCTCTGCACCAACCGCGAAGCACTGACCCTTGCCGACCCACGGGTAACGGAGTATCTTTCCGGCCGTGAGATCGCCGCGGACACTGCCGCCGATGGCTGGTGCTGCGTGACCGTGGACGGCTGCCCCATGGGCGGCGGCAAGGTGTCGGGCGGACGGGTCAAAAATCATTACCCCAAGGCCCTGCGGCTGCTGTAAATCGGCCTGAAAAGCCGGTTTTCCAACACAAACAGGCGAAAAACACGCCCGGAGCCCTTGAACGGGATTCGTGATTGTGCTACAATAATAGAGTTAGATTTTGTGTGCTGCCACAAGCGGGCGACCACAGCCCGTCTGCCCGCAGGCGGAGATTTCGATAAAACTTTAGGAGGTTCCCATGTCTGGACATAGCAAATGGAACAACATTAAGCGCAAGAAGGAAAAGACCGATGGCGCAAGAGCAAAGGTCTTTACCAAGATCGGCCGCGAGATCAGCGTTGCCGTCCGTGACGGCGGCCCCAACCCGGCTTCCAACAGCAAGCTGGCAGACCTGATCGCCAAGGCAAAGCGCATGAGCGTGCCCAACGATAACATCCAGCGCATCATCAAGAAGGCTGAGGGCGGCGACAAGACCGAGTTCGAGGCCATCACCTACGAGGGCTACGGCCCCGGCGGCGTTGCTGTCATGGTCGAGACCCTGACCGACAACCGCAACCGTACCGCTGCCGACCTGCGCCACTATTTCGACAAGAACGGCGGCAACCTGGGCGCTATGGGCTGTGTTGGCTTCCTGTTCAGCCAGAAGGGTGTCATTGACATCTCTCTGGAGGATAAGGATGCCGACGAGGCCATGATGGACGCTCTGGATGCCGGTGCCGAGGACTTTGATGCAGGCGAAGAGGCTGCTGAGATCACCACCGATCCCGAGAACTACTCCGCTGTGGTCAAGGCCATGGAAGAGAAGGGCTACGAGATCCTGAGCGACGACCTGGCCATGGTCCCCATGACCACCACCCGCCTGACCGACCCCGATCAGCTCAAGGCAATGGGCAAGCTGCTGGACTCTCTGGAGGACAACGACGATGTCCAGAACGTCTGGCACAGCCTGGAGAACGAAGAGGATCTGCCGGAATAATGCTCCGCAGGCCTGAATAAGGAACGTAATGAAGCCGCTTTTTGTGTTGTGATGCACAAAGAGCGGCTTTTTACATGGCGGAAGAAGCATCAGCAGGCAACCGCGATCATCTCCTTCGCCCTTAAGTGTTTAGAACCAGCCTCGGCGATGATATTTATCGATAATTGAAACTTTCTGGATTTCATGGTATACTTCTTTTAAGAAAGAGGGTGTTCGGATGCTTTATCCTTTTATGACCTTGAATGATGGGACGGAAATCGTTTATTCCTCGCCAATTCAGAATGGCAATCAGGAGCAGGTAAAGGTACAGATTGAAACACCTGTAGAAAACGGCTTTAAGTCGGCGACCTGTATTCTGCCGGGGTATTTGTGGACCAATAATGGCTATTCTGAAATGGAGATGGCGAGCCTGAAAGAGCTGGTCAAATCAACGGCACATCTTCTGATCCGCTTCTCGCATGAGGGGGGGATCGAAAGTGCCTAGTCTGTTCCGGCTGTTCGGTTATGTGATTTTCTTCTGGAGCAATGAAGGTGCACCGCTGGAACCGGTTCATGTCCATGTTGCAAAGGGCGTTCCGAATGCCAGTGCAACAAAGATCTGGATTACGGAAGCGGGAGGCTGTATCGTGGCCAACAATAACTCGAAGATTCCTGCCAGAACGTTGAGCGCAATTGTAGATGTTCTGGAAAGCCGTTCAAGCTACATTGTGGCACAGTGGAACGATGTGTTTGGTGAATCGAAGTTCTACTGCTGATATTGGTGCGAATTGAGCGCTGCCCCCTGTGAAAAAACTCAGAGGGCGGCGCTTTTTTGCTTTGCGGATTGCGCGGCGGGGGCAAATATGGTACAATGATTTGAAACAGACCACGATGAAACGAGGTGGCGCACATGGAAGCAAAACGCATCTGCCCGTACTGCATGGGCGAGCTGGAAAGCCGGGTGTCGGTGTGCCCGCATTGCGGCGGGGTACTGGCCGGGCGCAACCCGGCGGGCAGCCTGCCGGTGGGCACGCTGTTGGCCGGGCGGTATACCGTGGGCGAGATGCAGAGCATCGACGGCGAGGGCATCCTGTACCGGGGCGTGGAAAACACCGGGCGGTTCCGGGTGACCATCAAGGAGTATATGCCCCTGACGCTGTCGGCGGAGCGGGGCACGGACGCGCTGCTCCGGCCCAAGCTGGGCAGCGAGGTGCTGTTCAAGACCACCCGGATGGACTTTGCCGATCTCTACCGCTCCATCCAGCGCATCACCCCCGCAAACGGTCTGGAGGCTGTGCTGGACGTGTTCGAGGAGAACAACACCGTCTACGCCGTGATGGAGAATCCCGGCGGCATCCCGCTGCAGCAGTGGCTGGATGAGCGCCCCAGCCCGGTTTCGGCCGAGACGGCCCGCAATATGCTGCAGCCTGTGTTTGACGGCGTGGCGGCCATGCATCAGGTGGGGCTGGTGCACCGTGGCATCTGCCCGGAAAACATCCGGGTGCTGGAAAACGGCCGGGCACGTCTGACGGGCTACGCCACCGTGGGGCTGCGCACGGCGGGCAGCGGCCTGCACGAGCAGCTGTACGAGGGTTACTCGGCACCGGAGCAGTATTCCACCACCGAATTCGAGGGCCGTTACACCGACGAATACAGCCTTGCCGCCGTGGTCTACCGGATGGTCTGCGGGCAGAGCCCTGTTCCTGCGGCACAGCGGCTGGTGTCGGACTCCAACCCCCGCGCCCGCACGCTGGAACGGACGGTGCCGGAGTATGTTTCGGATGTGCTCTGGATGGGCCTGCAGCTCAGGCCTGCCGAGCGCATCCAGACCGTGCCCCAGCTGTTCCGGGCACTGAGCAGCCAGGAGTATACCACGGAGCTCACCCAGACCCTGCAGCAGGCCGCGCCGCGCCCTCAGTCCACCGAGGAAGAGGAGCGGAAAAAGCATATCCTCAGCCTGCGCAACCTGCTGGCGGCCATCCTGATCCTGCTGGCCATCCTGACATTGCTCATCGTGTGGGGGCTGGTGAATCAGGGGCTGCACACCGCAAAGCCTGCGGAATCCACCCCGGCCTCCGAACCGGCCAGTTCGCTGGTGACAGAGCCGGTGAATCTGGCCCCGGACTTTGTAGGGATGGACTACGATACACAGGTGCGCAACAACCACAGCTATGCCGGGGATTACCTGTTCTATGTGACCATGGAATACAGTGATACCGTAGAAAAGGGCAAGATCATCCGCCAGACCCCTGAAGCCGGGGAGGTCATCGAAAAGGGCAGCACCATCGATCTGGTGGTCAGCCGCGGCCCGCAGATGGTGGAGATGCCCAACGTAGCAGGCTTTACCCGGGATGGCGCGGAGCAGCAGCTGGCGCAGGTGGGGCTGAATGCGAGCTTCTATCCCATTTATAACGATGGCTCCTATGTTTCGGGCTGTGTGGCCTATTGCAGCGAGGAGCCCGGTGCCATGGTGGAGGTCGGCTCGACCATCATCGTCTATATGGCGGCAGAGGTCGAGGCCGAGGTGCCCGCCACCCCGCCCGAGACCACAACTCCTTCCGCCGGTACCACACCGTCTGCCGGGCAGACGGAGCCGCCGACCGGTGGGGCCGGCACCGAATACGATACGGATTGAACGCAAAGCGGCCTGCCGGAGAGGGCAGGCCGTTTTTTGATGCAGGTCGATATCCACAGGAAAAGCCAGAGCGGAAGCCCCATGGAGGAAGCTTCCGCTCTGGCTTGTTTAGGATAGGAAAGAGAATGGTTCAGTAATGGCCGGGATGCGGGCTTACAGGTTCGTGTAGCCCATGAGGTAGCGGTCTACCTCAGCGGCGCAGTCGCGGCCCTCGCGCAGGCCCCAGACCACAAGGCTCTGGCCCCGGCGCATATCGCCGCAGGCAAACACCTTGTCCACGTTGGTGCGGAAATGGTCGGTGTCCACACAGCCGCGGCCGGTCAGGCTGACACCGAAGGCATCGGCCACATAGCTCTCACAGCCCACGAAACCGGCGGCAATGAAGGCCAGCTCGCAGTTGTAGGTGAACTCCTCGCCGGTGGGCACCATGTTGGTGCGGCCGGTCTCGGGGTCACGCTCGGGTTTGAGGTAGGAGATGACGGCAGCGGTCAGGCTGCCTGCATCGTCCTTGAGAAATTCTTTGACCGTGGTCTGGTAGACACGGGGGTCCTTGCCGAACTTGGCCATGCACTCGGTCTGGCCGTAGTCCACCTTGAGCACCCGGGGCCACTCGGGCCAGGGGTTGCCGGCAGCACGCTCCCTGGGGGGCTGCGGCATCATTTCCAGAGCCACCAGATCAGTGCAGCCCTGCCGCAGGGCCGTGCCCTGGCAGTCGTTGCCGGTGTCGCCGCCGCCGATGACCAGAACGTTCTTGCCCTTGGCATCAATGGCCCTGCCGTCTGCAAATTTGCTGTCCAGCAGGCTCTTTGTCACGCTGGTGAGGTAATCCACGGCAAAGTGCACGCCGCTGGCATCCCGGCCCGGAACGTTCAGGTCACGGGCCTTTTTGGCACCGCAGCAGAGTACCACGGCATCGTAGCTGTTCAGGATGCTCTCGGCATCCACCGCACCGCCCACATCCATGCTGGTGCGGAACTCCACGCCCTCGGCCTGCATGATCCTGATGCGGCGTTCGATGACGGATTTGTCCAGCTTCATGTTGGGGATGCCGTACATCAACAGGCCGCCCACGCGGTCGGCGCGCTCAAACACGGTAACGGCGTGGCCCCGGATGTTCAGGTACTCGGCCACCGAAAGACCGGCCGGGCCGCTGCCGATGACGGCCACGCTCTTGCCGGTGCGGGCCGGGGGAGGGGCGGCGTGGAGCCAGCCCTTGGCGTAGCCCGTTTCCACAATGGCGTGCTCGTTCTCGCGCACGGTCACGCTGCTGCCGGTCACGTCACCGCAGGTGCAGGCGGCCTCGCACAGGGCGGGGCAGACCCGGCTGGTGAACTCCGGGAAGCGGTTGGTGGCGCGCAGGCGGTGGAGCGCCAGCTCCCACTTGCCCTGATAGACCAGGTCGTTCCACTCGGGGATCAGGTTGTTCAGCGGGCAGCCCGATGCCATGCCGCCGATCATCATGCCGGCCTGGCAGAAGGGTACGCCGCAGTCCATGCAGCGGGCGGCCTGGGTCTGCTGCTCCTCACGGGAGAGCCAGACGTGAAACTCGTTGAAATTTTCAATGCGCTCCAGCGGCGGGACATCCGTGCTGGTCTTGCGCGTGTAATCCATAAATCCAGTGATCTTGCCCATGATCCAGCCCTCCTTACTTTTTCTTCTGCACAGCGTAGAATGCTTCGATCTGTGCCTGTTCGCCGTCCAGGCCGCGCTCCTCCATGGAGGCGATGACCCGGAGCATCCGGTCGTAATCGTAGGGGAGGACTTTCTTGAACTTGGGCAGGTACTCGCTGAAGTTGTCCAGGATCTCCTTGCCGCGGGGGGAGCCGGTGGCTTCCACATGCTCGCGGATGAGCTCCTTCAGGGCAGCAACATCATACTTGTGCTCCACAGGCTCCAGGCTCACGGTCTCCTTGTTGACCCGCTGGTAGAAATCCCAGTTCTCGTCCAGAACGTAGGCCACGCCGCCGGTCATGCCGGCTGCGAAGTTCTTGCCGGTCTGGCCCAGGACCACGACAGTGCCGCCGGTCATATACTCACAGCCGTGGTCACCCACGCCCTCGACAACGGCGGTCGCGCCGCTGTTGCGGACGCAGAAGCGCTCACCGGCCACGCCGGAGACGAAGGCCTTGCCGCTGGTGGCACCGTAAAGGGCCACGTTGCCGGTGATGATGTTTTCCTCGGGCTTGTAGCCGATGCCCTCGGGCGGGCGGACGATGATCTTGCCGCCGGACAGGCCCTTGCCCATGTAGTCGTTGCAGTCGCCGGTCAGGCTGAGGGTCAGGCCCTTGGGGATGAACGCGCCAAAGCTCTGGCCGCCTGCGCCGGTGCACTCGGCGGTGTAGACATCGTCGGGCAGGGAGCTGCCGTACTTGCGGGTGATCTCGCTGCCAAAGATGGCACCCAGGGCACGGTCGGTGTTGGAGACCTCCAGCCGGACGCTCTGGGGTGCCTTGCTGCCCAGCTTGAACTTCTTCATCAGCACCTTCATGTCGAGGGTGTTCTCAAGGTGGAAGTCATAGGTATCGGCAGGCACAAAGTGGACGTTGCTGTTTGCAATGGCCGGGTTGTGCAGGATGCAGTCCAGATTCATCTTGGCGGCACGGCTGCCGGCAGCACTGGGCTTGACATGGAGCAGGTCGGTGCGGCCCACCAGCTCGTCGATGGTGCGCACGCCCAGCTTGGCCATGTACTCCCGCAGCTCCTGCGCCACAAAGGTCAGGTAGTTGATGATATATTCGGGCTTGCCCTTGAACCGCTTGCGCAGCTCGGGGTTCTGGGTGCAGATGCCCATGGGGCAGGTGTCCAGGTTGCAGACACGCATCATCACGCAGCCTTCGCACATCAGCAGGGAGGTGCCGAAGCCGAACTCCTCAGCGCCCAGCATACAGCTGATGGCAACATCGCGGCCGGAGAGCAGCTTGGAGTCGCTCTCGATGCGCACGCGGGTGCGCAGGCCGTTCAGGATCAGGGTCTGGTGGGTCTCGGCGATGCCCAGCTCCCAGGGCAGGCCCGCGTTCTTGATGGAGGTACGGGGTGCCGCGCCGGTGCCGCCGTCGTAGCCGGAGACCAGAATGACCTGTGCGCCGCCCTTGGCAACGCCGGCGGCAATGGTGCCAACACCTGCCTCGCTGACCAGCTTGACGTTGATGTTGGCGTGGCGGTTGGCGTTCTTCAGGTCATAGATGAGCTCGGCCAGATCCTCGATGGAGTAGATGTCGTGGTGAGGCGGGGGAGAGATGAGGCCCACGCCGGTGGTGCTGTGGCGGGTCTTGGCGATCCAGGGGTAGACCTTGGCACCGGGCAGGTTGCCGCCCTCGCCGGGCTTTGCACCCTGTGCCAGCTTGATCTGGATCTCCTCGGCGGAGACCAGATACTTGCTGGTCACGCCGAAGCGGGCCGAGGCTACCTGCTTGATCTTGGAGTTGCTCTCGCTCTGGTAGCGCTCCTCGGGCTCGCCGCCCTCGCCGGTGTTGCTCCGGCCGCCCAGACGATTCAGGGCGATGGCGATGGTCTCGTGGGCCTCGCTGCTCAGGGCACCGTAGCTCATGGCAGCGGCCTTGAACCGCTTGACGATGGAGCTGACGGGCTCCACCTCCTCAAGGGGGATGCCGCCGTTGGGGTCATAGCTGAAGTCCAGCAGGCTGCGCAGGTGCACGCCCTCGGCACCCATGTTGTCCACGGTGCGGGTGAAGTCTTTGAAGGCCTTGTAGTCGCCCGTGAAGCAGGCTTTCTGGAACAGATGGATGGTCTGCGGGGTGAAGAGGTGCTCTTCCTTGCCGCTGCGGAACTTGTGAGCACCGCCGTCGGCCAGCTCCATGTTGATATCCAGACCCAGCGGGTCAAAGGCGGCGTTGTGGGCAGCTTCCACATCCGCCTGAATGTCCTCCAGACCGATGCCGCCCACACGGCTGACCGTGCCGGTGAAGTACTTGTCGATGACATCCTTGGAGATGCCGACCGCCTCAAAGATCTGGCTGCTCTGGTAGCTCTGGATGGTGGAGATGCCCATTTTGGAGGCGATCTTCACGATGCCGTTCAGCACAGCCTTGTTGTAGTCATCCACGGCGGCGTAGTAATCCTTGTCCAACAGACCCTCGTCGATGAGCTGGGCAATGGTGTCGTGGGCCAGATAGGGGTTGACGGCGCAGGCACCGTAGCCCAGCAGGGTGGCAAAGTGGTGCACCTCGTGGGGCTCGGCGCTCTCAAGGATGAGGGCCATGGCCGTGCTCTTCTTGGTGCGGATGAGGTACTGGGACACGGCAGAAACGGCCAGCAGGCTGGGGATGGAAACATGGTACTCGTCGATGTCGCGGTCAGAGAGGATGATGATGTTGGCACCGTCCTTGTAGGCGCGGTCCACCTCCAGGAAAACGCGGTCGATGGCCTTTTCCAGGCTGGTGTTCTTATAGTAATTGATGGACACCGTGGCGGTCTTGAAGCCGGGCACGTTCATGTGCTTGATTTTGAGCAGATCGGTGCTGGTCAGGATGGGGTTCTGCACCTTGAGCACCTTGCAGTTCTCGGGCTTGTCCTCCAGCAGGTTGCCGTGGGCACCCACATAGACGCTGGTGGAGGTGACCACCTTCTCACGGATGGCATCGATGGGCGGGTTGGTGACCTGTGCGAACCGCTGCTTGAAGTAGTTGAACAGCGGGGGGTGCTGGTCACTCAGGACAGCCAGCGGGGTGTCGGTGCCCATGGCCCCGGAAGGCTCGGCACCGGCCCGGGCCATGGGCAGGATCAGCTCCTTGATCTCCTCGTATTTGTAGCCAAAGACCTTCTGCAGGCGGGTCAGCTCCTCGCCGGTGTAGCTGGGGACCTTGATGTTGGGGATCTTCAGGTCCTTCAGCCGGACCAGATTCCGGTCGATCCACTCGCCGTAGGGCTCGCGGCTGGCGTAGTATTCCTTCAGCTTCTCGTCATCCACGACCTCGCCCTTGACGGTATCCACCAGCAGCATCTTGCCGGGGCGCAGGCGGTCTTTCATCAGGATGTTGTCGGGGGCGCAGGGCAGCACGCCCACCTCAGAGGACAGGATCATCCGGCCATCCTTGGTGATATAGTAGCGGCTGGGGCGCAGACCGTTGCGGTCCAGCACCGCGCCCACCACGTCGCCGTCGGAGAAGAGGATGGCGGCGGGGCCGTCCCAGGGCTCCAGCATGGTGGCGTAATACTGGTAGAAATCGCGCTTTTTCTGGCTGATGTTCTTGTTGTTCTCCCAGGGCTCGGGGATGGTGATCATCACCGCCAGGGGCAGGTCCATGCCGTTCATCACCATGAATTCCAGCGCGTTGTCCAGCATGGCGGAGTCCGAGCCGGAGGTGTTGATGATGGGCAGGATCTTGTTCATGTCGTCCTGCAGGATGGGGCTCTCGATGCTCTCCTCACGGGCCAGCATGGCATCGGTGTTGCCCTTGATGGTGTTGATCTCGCCGTTGTGCAGGATGAACCGGTTGGGGTGGGCACGCATCCAGCTGGGGTTGGTGTTGGTGGAAAAGCGGCTGTGCACCATGCCAATGGCGGATTCGTAGTCCTCGTCCTGCAGGTCGAGGTAGAACAGGCGCAGATCGTGCACCAGGAACATGCCCTTGTAGACGATGGTGCGGCTGGACAGGCTGGGCACATAGGTGCCGTTGCTGGCCTGCTCGAACACCCGGCGGATGATGTAGAGCCTGCGGTCAAAATCAATGCCCCTGCTCACACGGGCAGGCTTTTTGATGAAGCACTGCCAGATGGAGGGCATACAGTCCCGGGCCTTCTGGCCCACAGCATCGGGGTCTACCGGCACCCTGCGCCATGCCAGAAACTCAAGCCCCTCCTTGCGGGTGACCAGCTCAAACAGCTTCATGGCCTGTGCCCGCAGGTGCTCGTTCTGGGGGAAGAAGAACATGCCGACACCGTATTCCCGCTCGTTGCCCAGGCTGATGTTCAGCTCATCGGCCACCTTGGAGAAGAACTTGTGGCTGATCTGCAGCATGATGCCCACGCCGTCGCCGGTCTTGCCCTCGGCATCCTTGCCGGCGCGGTGCTCCAGCCGTTCCACGATGCTCAGGGCATCGCTGACCGTCTGATGGCTCTTGCGGCCCTTGATGTCCACCACCGCGCCGATGCCGCAGGCATCGTGCTCGAACTGAGGGTCATACAGGCCAAGAGGCGTGGCGTTTTCCGTAAATTGATCCATTGCCTTTCCCATCCTTATCTCTCAAAATATCCTCCGGGCCGCGGCACATTCCGCAGCCGATCTTGCACAGAAAACAAAAAAGCGCCCCAGAAGGGTATAGAATACCCTTCTGGAACGCCTTTGTTCCGTTAGCTTTATTATAATGATTCGTGAAGATTGTTCAAGTGGGAGGTGCAACAAACTTTAGTGCACCAAAGCCCGCACTTCTTGTGCGCTTTGATGGGATGATGAACGCATTTCATCAAAACCTTGAAAAAACCGCCGCATCCGGCTGCCGGTCTGGGGCAGGGGATGCGGCGGTTTGCGTATGATTGCGGGGCGTTTCTGTCCTTAGTGCTTTGCGGCGCGCTGTTTGCGGTCGAAGAACCACCCGCATACCAACAGACCGATGCCAAAGATCAGAAGCACGGCAGCCAGCCAATCGGTGGTACCGGTCTGGATCAGGGTCACGGTCGTGGTGTTCTGCGTGGGCGTTTCCTCCGGCTGGGCCAACGACGCGGACGTGTCAGTCTGAGCCGGTTCCTCCGCAGGCAGCTCGCCGGGGGCCTCTGTTTCCTCGGTTTCCTCGGTTTCCTCGGTTTCCTCGGGGATCTCGGGTTCCTCAGGCTCCTCGGGGGTCTCGGGGGTCTCCGGTCCCTCAGGCTCCTGGGGGATCTCCGGCCCCTCAGGCTCCTCGGGGGTCTCCGGGTCTACGGGAACGACCGGAACATAGGGGTCGTCCGGGCTGTTCTTCAGGTTGGTAAAGACGACCTTGGCGGTGTCGTTCTGGGGCACAACGCCGGTCTCTGCAGGGTTGAGATTCAGCAGGGTCCAGCCGTCCTGAGCGGTTTCGGTGATGGTATAGCCGATGCCTGCGGGCAGGTTCGAGAGCGTGATGCTCTCGCCGCTTTTCAGGGTGAAGGATGTCTTGCCGTTTTTGAACGGGACACCGCACCATTTGTCGTCGATCGTGGTGATGGCATCATCATCCAGCGTGAGCTCAAAGGTGAACACGGTGTCATAGTCGCTCGGCAGCAGTTCACCGACCGTCTCTTTGCAGACGGTCAGGCTGCCGGTGCTGCCGTGTGCGGCCTTGAGGGACAGGGGGTCGGTGAGTTCAGTACCGGGCTGGAACAGCACGGTATGCCGGGCACTTTCATCGTCCCCATGGGCGTTCCAGCGGGTGGTTTCAGAGTCGTCGTACCAGCCGGTAATGAAATCATAGCAGTCCGGTTCGCCGTCCAGCGCCCAGCCTTTGCCGGTGGGGCCAAAGGTGATGGTGGCACCGTCTGCGTTGTAGATGTCGTCACCAGAAAGCCTTGCGTGATTGTTGTACAGCTCTACATCGTCCGAGAGGATTGCGGTGCCCTTGTTACAAAGTCCGCCGCCTTGATTACCGGCATGGTTATAGCGTACACTGCCGGCCAGCAGGTTCAGCGTCGCATGCTCATCGTTTTGGATACCGCAGTTGCTGTTGTATTCCACCTGCAGATTGGCACCCTTTTCCACGGTGAAGAGATTGCAGTTGAAGATACCGGACACCGTATTGTAGTTGGCAGTGACATTTGCGCCGCTTTCTATCAGAAAAGCGCCCTGCTTCAGATTGCCCGTTTCTTGATTGTAGATGCCATGGGCACCGTTGTGGTTGGCGGTGACATTTGCACCGGACTCAATCGTCAGATCGGAATCGTAACTGTTGTAGATACCGAGCTTAGCATTGTTGTCCACTGAAACATTGGCATCATTCTGGATGTGCAGCTTACAGCTGTTCACGATGGCAGCCAGGCCCTTGTTCTGACATACGGAGACGTTTGCACCACTTTCAATGGTCAGATCGCCGCCGCCTGCATACACATACAAACCGCCAGAGCCGTAGCCCGGGTCATTTGTGCCGTTGCCGTCGCAGATGACCTGCGAACCGCCTTGGATCACGCCAATGCCGCCGACACCGAGGCCGGAACCGCCATTGTTGCGGATATCAAGGGTAGAACCGGAATCCACGTCAAGGCCATCAACGAAAACAGCGTAGCCATACCATGCGCCGGTGTTTCCGGTGGCGGTCAGGGTCGAGGATTCCATGGTCAGCTTACCGTCATAGCAGCCAATGCCGAAGCCGTAGCCATCAGAATCGGATTTGCCGTTGTCCATCACCACGACATTTGAACTGGACAGTGTGATGTCGATCGGATCAATCGTCATGGCCGCATGGGCACAGCCTGTGATCTCAAGATAAGAGTTGTTGATCTTGATCTCACGGTTAGGTTGTCCTTTAAATTCCGAGTCATCGGCGTAGATACCACTTGCACGATGATTAGAGACATTACGGATCACGGCGTATGATCCATCCAGATACAGGTTGCTCTTCTGATACAGATAGATGCCGCTGCCGCAGTTTCCATCCGGGATCAACGTAAAGTTGACGTTGTTCAGTCTCAGATTTGAGTTGCTGATCAGGTTGGCCGTTCCTCCTGCGCCACCTTCATGGGTATGAGTATGCGCATAGATATTCAGCGTAAGATCTTTAAACGTGATATCACTGTGCGATGCATACATACCGTTCTGGTTCAGCGTCAGCGTGCGGGTACCGCCGCCGGAAATGGTCAGGGTCTTGTTATCGAACGTAAGACCTTCATACAGCTCAATGTTCGCCAGCAGGTCGATCTGTTCGCCAGGCATCGCCGCGCTGATCGCCTCGTCCAGTGTAGAGTAGGGCGTATCGCCGATCTTGCACACATCCTGGGTTGTGGGGCTTGTGGTGCTGTCGGTGTCGTCCGCAGAGCCATCGTCATCCGATTCCTCGTCAGGAATTTTGGGGGTGAGATTCACTGTGGGCCGGTCATCCGTTGCTTCATCGCGGTCCGCGTCCGCAGGGTCATCGCCACCCGGTCCCTTGTCAAGAGTTTTTTTTGGGGGGGGGGTGGGATTCCCTGCGGGCAGGTCATCCGTTGCTTCATCGCGGTCCGCATCCGCAGGGTCATCGTCATCCGATTCCTCGTCATCCGATTCCTCGTCAAGAGTTTTGGGGGTGAGATTCCCTGCGGACCGGTCATCCGCTGCTTCTTCATCGTTGTCCGCATCCACGACAGCGAGCTGCTGTTCCCGTGAATCATCAAGGACGTCGGAAACGGTGGAAAGGTCACTCCAACCCAAAAGGGTGCCGTCCGAATCCGTGATGGTGGGGTCGGGGCTCAGTGCAAGTACACTCAGCGGCAGAACATGAAGCAGCAATCCGATGGTAAGTATCACTACGAACCATCTCTTTTTCATAATTTTTTCTCCTCCTCTTTCTAAAATATAGTACATTTTGTGTACTGCTAATATAGTAGCATCGGATGTTCAGAAATACAAGAGGTTCAAACGAATTTGAAACCGAAAGATCCAAATTTTTGAAGCGGCGGGGAACCGCGCCGGAGTTTCTCCGGAAAATGATTCCTGCACAGAAGTGAAAACTTGTTCCTGCGCCGGAAATTCCCAGAAATTATGAAAAAGTTTCGACACAAGAAAAACTCCCGGGAAATCCCGGGAGTATAGCAGAAACGAAACAAGAAATTCCCTGCGGCGGCAGTCAGTGTCCCAGAATGGCCCGCAGGTCCTCTTCCGGGGTCGTAATGGCTTTCAGGTCATAGCGGCGCTGCAATTCCTGCACCACCCCGGGCGAGAGGAACGCGGGCAGGGTGGGACCCAGCCGGATGTTCCGGATGCCCAAAGCCAGCAGGGCGATCAGGATGCAGACGGCCTTCTGCTCGAACCAGCAGAGCACCAGCGAGAGCGGCAGGTCGTTGACGGTGCAGCCGAAGGCATCGGCCAGAGCCAGTGCGATCCGGATGGCGCTGTATGCGTCGTTGCACTGGCCCACATCGAGGATGCGGGGCAGGCCAGTGCCGGGCACTGTGCCCAGAGGCAGATCGTTCAGCCGGAATTTTCCGCAGGCAAGGGTCAGAATGACCGTATCCGGCGGTGTCAGCCGGGCAAACTCGGTGTAATAACGGCGGGTGGGCCGGGTACCGTCACAGCCGCCCACCAGGAAGAAATGGCGGATCTGCCCGCTTTTCACGGCCGCAACGATCTCATTGGCGTGGGAGAGCACAGCGCTCCGCGCAAAGCCGGTGGTGACCGTTTTGCCGCCGTTCATGCCCGGGATGATGGTATCCTCCGGGTAGCCGCCCAGTTCCAGCGCTTTCCGGATGACGGGGGTGAAGTCCCGGTCCTCCCCGATGTGCGGCACCCCGGGATAGGAGACCACCGAGGTGGTAAAGACCCGGTCGGCGTAGCTGGGGCGCAGCGGCATGATACAGTTTGTGGTGAAGAGGATGGGGGCGGGGATGTCCTCAAACTCCGACTGCTGGTTCTGCCAGGCGGTGCCGAAATTTCCCTTGAGGTGCGAATAGCGCTTTTTCAGCTCCGGATAACCGTGGGCGGGCAGGAGTTCCGAGTGGGTATAAACGTTGATGCCCTTGCCCTCGGTCTGGGCCAAAAGTTGCTGGGTGTCGTAAAGGTCGTGGCCGGAAATGACGATGAAAGGCCCTTTCTCGATGGTCAGAGGGACTTCTGTCGGTTCCGGTTCGCCAAAGGCACCGGTGTTGGCATGATCCAGCAGTTCCATGGTGCGGAAGCTGGCTTCTCCGGTCCTTTGCACCAGGAGCCAAAGCTCCTCCATGGATAGCCCCGAGGTGCCCACTGCCTTCAGGGCGGTACAGTAAAATTTGTCCAGCTCCGGGTCGATGCGGCCCAGCACCCGAGCATGATAGTTATAAGCGGCCATTCCCCGCAGGCTGAACAGCACAAAGCATTTCAGGCTTCGCACATCCGGGTCAGGCTCCTGCCAGAGCTGCTGCATATCATAGTCCTCGGCAATGCCCGGACAGGCAGCGTGGATCTTCTCGATCAGCTGCCCGACGGTGTGCTCGTCAAAATTTACATTGGTGATGGTGGTGAACAGCCCCTGCATCAGCAGCAAAGCCTGCTCCGGAGCCGGAGCACGGCCTTCGCCAATGAGCTGCTCCGCATACCGGATCAGGGCACCGGTCAGCCGGTCCTGCGCCGCTGCGGTCGGAGCCGATTTCCCGCACACGCCTGCCCGACCGGTACAGGCAGTCCCGTTGGCCGCCTGCTCACATTGGAAACAAAACATCTGCTCATCCATAAAAATACTCCCTTCGCTTTCTGGCAAAGGGAGTATGGACAACGGACAGAGGAAATATGCAGGAAAAAAAGGGGCCGCACCCCTTCGGATGCGGCCCTCTGAAAAGGAATGCTTAGTAGGTGATGCCCTGTGCCATCATGGCGGTGGCCACCTTCAGGAAACCGGCGCAGTTTGCACCGACCATCAGGTTGCCCTCGGAACCGGCAGCAACGGAAGCATCGTAGGAAGCGTGGAAGATGCCCTCCATGATGCCCTTCAGCTTGGCATCGACCTCTTCGAAGGTCCAGCTCAGGCGCTCGGAGTTCTGGCTCATCTCCAGGCCGGAGGTGGCCACGCCGCCGGCGTTGGCAGCCTTTGCGGGTCCGTACAGGACGCCGTTGGACAGGTAGACCTCAATGGCCTCGGGCGTGCTGGGCATGTTTGCGCCCTCACAGACAACGGTGCAGCCGTTCTTGACCAGAGCCTCAGCGGACTCCTTGTTGATCTCGTTCTGGGTTGCGCAGGGCAGGGCGATGTCGCAGGGGACAGTCCAGACCTTGGAGCAGTCGGCAACATAGGTTACACCGGCGTGGGTCTCGGCATACTCCTTGATGCGGCCGCGGCGCACTTCCTTCAGCTCCTTGACGTAAGCCAGATCAATGCCGTTGGGGTCGTAGACGTAGCCGTTGGAATCGGACATGGTAACGACCTTTGCGCCCAGAGACTGGGCCTTCTGGCAGGCATAGATGGCAACATTGCCGGAGCCGGAGATGACCACGGTCTTGCCCTCAAAGCTGTCGTTGCGCATACACTTCAGAGCCTCGGCGGTGAAGTAGCACAGGCCGTAGCCGGTGGCCTCGGTACGGGCCAGAGAGCCCCCGAAGGTCAGGCCCTTGCCGGTGAGCATACCGCCCTGGAAGCTGTTGGTCAGGCGCTTGTACTGGCCGAACATGTAGCCCACCTCGCGGCCGCCGACACCGATATCACCGGCGGGGCAGTCCACGAACTGGCCGATGTGGCGGTACAGCTCGGTCATGAAGCTCTGGCAGAAGCGCATCACTTCCATGTCGCTCTTGCCGTGGGGGTCAAAGTCAGAGCCGCCCTTGCCGCCGCCCATGGGCAGGGTGGTCAGGCTGTTCTTGAAGATCTGCTCAAAGCCCAGGAACTTCAGGATGCCCTGGTTGACAGAGGGATGGAAGCGCAGGCCGCCCTTGTAGGGGCCGATGGCGCTGTTGAACTGGACGCGGTAGCCGCGGTTCACCTGGACCTTGCCCTGATCATCGACCCAGGGCACACGGAAGGTGATGATGCGCTCGGGCTCGACCAGACGCTCGATCAGGCCGGCCTTCTCGTACTCGGGATGCTTCTCCACCACGGGCTGGATGCTCTCCAGCACCTCGCGGACAGCCTGCAGGAACTCAGGCTCATTGGCATTGCGCTGTGCAAGGCCGTCGTAAACGCGCTTCAGGTATTCATTCGTCAGCATAATAGAATACTCCTTTTCCCATGATTTACAATCGCTCTGCCCACTATCACAGAACGCTTCACCATTATAAAGCATTGTGCGGCGATTTACAAGAGAGGAAATCGGAAAATGTTTCAGTGAAGCCAAAATAAAAATGAATCCGCTTCACAGTGTCAGTGCCCGGCGGCGCTGGGGATCTCCTGCAGCTCAAAGCGGTATTCCTGCGCGGCATCGGGGTATTTTGCCTTATCCACGGGGCTGAGGAACATGGCAAGGGGCCGCAGCCAGAGCCCGCCGTCCCCGTAGAGCTTGCGGTAGACCACAAAGGGCTCCCCCGTTTCGGAATCGTTGGCAACGGCCTCCACCAGATAAAAGTCGCCCTTGAAGTGCCGGTACACCCGGCCGATCCTGAGTTCGTTCGGCATTTGCGTTCTCCTTTACATTCCAGCCAAAATGGCATTCACGGCAGTCACAAAGGGCTCCATATCCTCAAACAGGACTTCGACGATGATGCTCCAGTTGATACCGTCGTAGTCATGCACCAGCCGGTGGCGCAGCCCGGCGACCATATTCCAAGGCTGCTCTGGATAAGAGGCCTTGAACTCCGGACTGAGCTGGTAGACCTGTTCTCCGATGTTATAGAGCGGGGTCGTGACGGCCCACTGAGAAAACTCGTCCTCGAGCAGAAGCTCTGGCGTAATGCCGCGCTTGTGCATCTCGGCTTTCAGGCTTTCCCATGTGGCAACGATCTTTTTTAGGCGTTCCTTGTCCGATCTCTTCATGCGATCCTGACCCCCTCCCGCATGATGCTTTCGTAGAAGGGAGTGCCGGTGTTGACCTCCCGGATCTCAAAGGCATCCACATCCTTCTGGGTGCGCTGGCGCAGCTCCTCCCCGAAAGCAAAGATGTCCCTTGCCCGGAAGTTGGCACCGCCCACCACGATTACATCGATATCCGAAGCGGCAGTGGCTTCTCCCCGGGCATAGGAGCCGAACAGCAAGGCGTACTCGGCGTGATATTTGTGCAGCAGCTCCCGGATGACCTGCTCGATCTCAGTGCGGGAAAGCGTGTTCATGCGGACACCTCCAATCGGAAATTCTCTACCAATATTGTACCATAGAATGCCGGAAATGCAAACAAAAATCCCCCGCAGGCGGCTGGCGCTGGCGGGGGAGCGGTGCACGATTTACTTCTTCAGCAGCTTCTCGCAGGCATCGGCGGCACCCTCAAGGTACTGGCCGGGGTAGGCCTCGATCATGCCGGCATCGGAGCAGGCAGCCAGCTGGGGATCGATGGGGCACTTGGCCAGCACGGGCAGGCCGTGCTTTGCGGCCACCTCATCCACATGGCTCTCGCCGAACACGCTGATCTTCTTGCCGCAGTCGGGGCAGACGATGTAGCTCATGTTCTCCACGATGCCCAGCATGGGCACCTTCATCATCTCGGCCATGTTCACGGCCTTGGCCACGATCATGCTCACCAGCTCCTGGGGGCTTGCCACCACCACGATGCCGTCCACGGGCAGGCTCTGGAACACGGTCAGGGGCACGTCACCGGTTCCCGGAGGCATGTCCACAAACAGGAAGTCCACGTCCTTCCAGACCACATCGGTCCAGAACTGCTTGACCGCACCGGCGATCACGGGGCCGCGCCACACAACGGGGTCCTCCTCGTTCTCAACCAGCAGGTTGATGCTCATCACATCAATGCCCATCCGGCTCTGGATGGGCCAGCAGCCCTTTTCATCGGCCATGGCACGGCCATGGATGCCGAACAGCTTGGGGATGGACGGGCCGGTGATGTCGGCATCCAGGATGCCGCAGTGGTAGCCCCGGCGGGCCATGGCGCAGGCCAGCAGGGCACTGGTCATGCTCTTGCCGACACCGCCTTTGCCCGAAACAACGCCGATGACCTTTTTCACGCTGCTGTTGGGGTTGGGGGCATCGTGCTCAGGTGCGGCGGTGCGGGAAGAACATGCTGCCCCGCAGGTGGAACAGTCATGGGTACATTCTTCGCTCATACTCTAACCTTTTCTCCTTTATCTTAATTAGACAGATCGTCTTGACCAACCCATATCATACCATAAAACCGGGTGGGAAACAACCCACAGGGGCGCTCATCTTCACAAGAGTGCATATTGCCCGGGAAAGACCGCATACACTGAACCGAACGCCTGTGCGGGGGAAGGAGGAAGACCATGGGGCAGAGCTACCTGAAAAACGCCGCCCTCCTGACCGGGGCGGATGTCCTGCTGCGGCTGGCCGGGATGGGCCTGCGCATCTATCTGGCCAACGCCCTGGGCGGCGAGGGGATGGGGCTGTACCAGCTGGTGCTGGCGGTCTACGCGCTCTTTGTCACGCTGGCAACGGCGGGGGTCTCGGTGGCGGCCACCCGGCTGATGGCTGAGGAGCTGGCCCGGGGCCGGGCACAGGCGCGGGGGATGCTGGTGCGTCTGGCGGGCACGGGGCTGCTGCT
>OODF01000490.1_pt1 | contig 25630 bp, 25 predicted proteins | sample 1671431 | NCBI WGS metagenome assembly OODF01 (sample SAMN06348156, study PRJEB24527) | human gut metagenome | biome: human gut; feature: ankylosing spondylitis patient; material: feces | host: Homo sapiens | place: China | collected 2015-10 | reverse complement strand
GTGGTAACTGAACTTCTGCACCGTTTGGCTTCGAGGTGGTATTTCGTTGGCTCTGCCCCATAGAAAAACAAAGCGTAACGAACGCTCTATCAGCTAATTCGCTACGCTTTGCCCAAATTTACTTTTTCGCTATGTGTTTATTTTAAGCGGAGATGAAAGCAGTGTGAGTTCTGTTACATCGCCTAACCGCTTGTTGTTGTGCTGCATGAGTGCATCGAAGTTGAGCGTGGCTAAATTGCCCGTGGTGGAGTAGTAAACGCGCTTGGCCCCCTTTAGGTGTGGCATAAGCGGAGCCCACAATTTGTCGTATAAAAGCTGCGCATTGCCGGCGGCATAAGTTTCGGCGGCATACTCTGCTGTGGGCGTGGCGGTAAAAAACAGACTGTCGATGTTCTCAAGTAGCCCCAAGTCTACCATGGTTGGGCCATCATTTTGTTGGGAACGTACAATATAGGCAGCATAGTGGAGCGTTTTTGCCAGCTCGCCGTCCTCAACATCAAATGTTGGCAAATTGCAATAAAGCACGTATGCCTCGTCGGCCTTCAGCATCTGTTTGGTGCTTTCGTATGTGGCGGTTTGTGCTTTCAGTGTCAGCTCAAATTGATTGTCGGCACGCAGCAAGTTCTGTTCTATATCAATGATAGCATGGTGAATGGAGTCGTATTGCGCAGTCGAAATGTGTCCTTTGGCAAGCATCTGCCTGAGGTGTGCCAGCTCGTTGCATTTGCGGCTTTTGTTGGCAAAGTCTTTAACCATACGGTTTACCGACAGTGAAGCAGAGCGCATGAGCAGATTGATGTCGAACGCCTCTACCGCAGCCTGCGGCACATATCTGACCACAAAATTGTTGCAATCGGACATCTCCTGCGACAGCTTCTTCAGCATGGCCTCGCGGTCTATTTCAGAGAACTTTGAAATAATGGCAAGTGCCTGTTCATAGCCTTCGGCATTAAATTGTCTGAGATTTTCGAGTGCCTTTTTATCGTTTCCCGTCAGTGCATAGTCCACGGACAGGTTTTGGCTTACGGTGTAGGCCAGGGTGGGCGTGGCTTTTTTAACGGTCTCAAGCAGGGGAATGGCTTTGTCGAGTTGGTTCATTATGAAATAGCAGGTTGACAGATTGTTGGCTGCCAGATAATAGACCGAAGCCAAAGTGTCGGGCGAGGCGTTGTCCACAATGTCCTTAAAGCATTCAATGGCCTTTTCGTACATGCCAAAGGTTAGGTACACATATCCGCGCTGGTTTTGAATAGGGTAGTAGCCCATGTATTTTGACAGGTTGAACTGGGCGGAGAGCTTTTGTTGGCAGTTAAATGCCTCGTCAATATACTGTGTGGCGTGTTGTTCATCGTCTTGCTCAACATACGCCAGGCTGGTGTTGCAACACAATATGCAGTAGTCAATGCCATGGTCGCCGACAGCATTGTACATGTTGAGTGCCTTCTTGGCATAACCGATAAGGGCATCGTAGTTTTTCTTGTCAAACTGCACGCGTGTCTGCATAGTGTGTAGTGCGCGTGTTTGCGGATTGTTGGTTATGCTGTCGCGTGTGTTGTACAAGGCTATGGCGTGGTTGAGCAGTTCTTCCTCGTCGGTGTAGCGCTTTTGCATGCTGTAATATTCAAGCAGCGACTGAATGGCGAATAAGTAGTTTTGCCTTATTTCTTCGGTCCATGCTTTTGAGGCTTCTACTTGTGCTTTGTATGTCAGGCATATTTGGGCACCCTCGTTGTGCCCTTGTTGAATGTTGTAGGCCGCTTGGGTCAGTTCAGCCTTTGTATACGTTTGGGCATGTACTACAAATGATGTGGCAAACAGTGCAAGTATTATTGATAATATCTTCATGTGGTTTTGATTGACGCGTTTGTTACAACAGGCCAAATATCTTTTTGCGGTTTCTGATTTTGTGGCGTAGTTCTATGGCTTTGGTTTGTACGAGCGATTGCGGTGCAGTCAGCTCTATCAGTTTGTCAAGCGTATGCAGTGCATTCAGCTCGTCGTGATTTATTAAATAGACATTTGCCAAAGCCCAACCAATGAGCGGGGCTTGATTGGTATACTCGTTGTAGGTGTCGCTTTGGGCTTTTTGCCACAATACCTTTAATTGGCTAAGGGTGGCGGCTGCTGTTTTTGCGTCTAACTGTTGGTATGTATATGCTGCGTTGTATGGTTTGGCAACCTCTGTGGCGGCGTGGGTGTCGGTAACATCGGCACGCATTATGCCGGACTCTGTTTGTGGCAAAAATATGGCAATATATTCGTTGCCCATTTGGTTCAAGCTCTGTGCATCGTAATACTTTAATCCGCCCCAGAAGGCTGCTGCCATTACGGCAACGGCCGAAAGTGGCGTGGCTATGCGGCGCAATTTGCCTTTGTGCGGACGGTGGAAAGGCACTTGCATTTCGTTGGTGCGATTGGTATTGCTGGGGCTGTTAGTATTGTTGGCGCATGTGGCGTTGTTTTCCTCCGTTTCGTGGCATTGAGTTAAGGCACGCACGAACTTTATGACGTTATCCCTTTTCATGTGTTCCAGCGTATGCACTATTTGTGCGTCCTTTTCGCGTCCTACTTGGTCCATCGCCTTTACGAGCTGCACCATGGCCTCTGTTCTGTTACGCAGGTCTTTGTCGTGGGCAAGGTCGTGTGCAAAAGCGTGTTGCTCTGCTTCGGTCATTTTGCCCTGCAGGTAGCGGTCTATGCGGTCATATTGTGCATCGGCTTGTGAGGCGGGCGTGTGATGGGGTGTGGTCATATATGGCTATCGGGTTTGGTTAATGGTTGTTTCGTATTGCTTCTTAAACTTTTCGCAGCACCGGTGCTTTATTACTTTTACAGCCCCCTCGCTGTAGTGGTGCATGTGTGCTAATGCCTTCATGGACATGCCGTCGCGGTAGAAGCCCCATAACAGTTCTTTGCATGGTGATGGCAGCCGTTTTACTATCTGTTCGACAAGTGTCAGTTTGTATTCCTTTTCGTTGGCCAGTGTTGGGTCGAATGATGCCAGTTTGCTGGCTTGTTGGACAAACGTTGCGCTGTTGGTATCGTTGTCTGTGGCAAGATTGGTGTAGTCTGTCGTTATCGAACGGTTGTTGTGGCGCAGTAGTTCCAAAGCCTTGTAGCGGCAAATGCTTGTAAAGTAGGTAGATAACGAGCATTTGAGCGGAGTAAGTCTGCCTTCGTTTATTTGGTCGTAAAGCACGATGAAGGCATCTTGAAACACATCTTGGCAATCTTCGCGCGGCAGATTGAACGTTCGGCCTAAATAATTCAGCACCTTGTGCCATTGCTCCTCGGCAAATGTGCTTAGTTCTACATAGTCGGTGTCGCTAATGGTATGGTTCATCGGTCAGTTTCAATTACTGGATTTTGCTTAATCAGTCGTTTGTCGTGCTGCATGGCTTCTACCACCTTATGCACCCACTGCAGGTTGTGGGTGAGGGGAGTGTGTTGCAAGGCCTGGCTAATGTAGAACGATAGCGGACCATAGTATTGCCCTTGTTCGTAAATCTCGGTGTTGGTTTGGTAGGCACGGCATGACTCTATGTAGCACACGCCAGCCATTCGGGGTGAGGCTTTAACCGTGAAGTGGCCGCGGCGGTCGATGCGTGGTATGTATGTGCGGCCGTTGGGCGAGAACCCCACGTTGGTGCCGCGCGCACAGGCCGCGGAGTCGGCTTCGCTTTCGTCGCGACTGGCTCCTCCCATGTGGCAGGCATCGAGCACCACGTACACAAAGCCGCGGGGGCCAACCGTGGTGCGCAGGTTGTTGATGTAGCGCTCGAGTTCGTCGTCAATGATGTGGCATCGTCCGGTGTATGTACGGCTGTAGCATTTCTTCGCGTCGTAGGGTATAATGGCTTCGTCCCAACCATCGGCTTCATCGCCCGAGAGGTCCTCAAATGGTTGGCCGTGTCCTGAAAAGTGTATAACTACCATGTCGCCTTTGGTTGCTTGTTGGCAGAGTCGCTTGAGTGCGCGTCTTATGTGTGAGGCGGTGGCTTGGGCATTGGTAAGGGTAGTGATGCGGAAACCTTGCTTTTGCAGTGTGCCTCGTAGCAGACGCACATCGTTGCTGCCATGGATATTGGTCCAGGTGCATGGATTGTTTCTCGTTGTCTGTGGGTAGTGGGAGATGCCGATGAGCAAAGCCCGTTTCTTGGCCATTGACGCCAGTGGCCATGAAAGGCAAAAAGCTAAGAGTATGACGAAGAGAACAGTGCAGACTTTCCTCACACAGTAAGTGGCCTTGGCTATATTCATATATATATTATTAGTAGTATTGAAGTTGTATCGGAGCGCGTCGGCCGAATGGGTTGGCAGCAGCCTGCGAGTGGGGTAACGTAGATACGTTGTTGCTTACATATTGTTGTGGCATAATATTTCGTAAGGCAAAAGGTGGGCTTGTGTGACTATTCGTTATCCCGTTATTCCGCTATCTCGCTATTCCGCTATTCCGTTATTCCGCTATTCCGCTATTCCGTTATTTCTACAGACTGTCAACGGATAGTTGATAGAGTGCTCTCCTTATACGTGGGGACGGCGATTGCTAATTTCGGCATTTCTTGAGATATGGGCAAGTGTTTGTGCTAAAATAGAGGGTAGAGTTGGTTGACAGATTTGCTGACAAGTTAACGGACTGACGGGGTAACTAATTCTACCAACGGGTTAGCTAAGAACAAAATATTACTTACCTTTGTGTGCTCCAATATGGGGCAGAAAAGTCGATTCAATGTGAAAATGACACTTACTGATTGTATAAAATAACTTTGAACACCTACTTAAAATGGCTGGAGGATACACCGGATTTAAGAAGAAGGCAACAGGCCCGACCTACGAGCAAATTGTGCGCGATGTGCAGGCAGGCAACCTTAAACCCATTTATTACTTGATGGGGCAGGAGAGCTATTACATTGACCATGTGGCAGACTTCATAGTTAATGCTGTGCTGAAACCTGAAGAGCGTGATTTCAACTTGATGACTTTCTTTGGGGCTGAGGCTGATATTGATAATATCATTACCGCAGCACAGGCATTTCCCATGGCAGCGCAGCATCTCGTGATAGTGGTGAAGGAGGCGCAAAACTTGAAGCATATTGAGCATTTGGAGTATTATTTGCGCAAAATTCAACCCAGTACGATACTCGTATTTTGTCATAAAAATGGAACGCTCGACCGCCGTACAAAGGTGGCAACCCTTATAAATAAAGAGGGTGTGCTGTTTGAATCGGCCAAACTGCGCGACGCACAGTTGCCGCCATTTGTTCGTGCGTATTTGCAGCGTAAAAGGGTGGTGCCACAGGCGGGGGTTCCCGAATTGATGAGCGAGTATGTGGGGGCAGACCTTAACCGCATGGCTTCGGAGCTTGACAAACTGGTGTTGTCGCTGCCCGAGGGTGAAAAGCAGATAAGCATAGAATTGGTGCAAAGGCATATCGGCATATCAAAGAATTATAACATCTTTGAACTGCAGGACGCCATAGGCTGCAAGGACGTGCTAAAGGTGAACAGAATTGTGAAATATTTTGACGAAAATGAGAAAGATAACCCCATTCAGCGCACACTGGCTTCGCTGTTCAAATATTTTGCAAATTTGATGGTGGCCTTTTATGCTCCAACCAAAACGAAGCAAGGTATTGCCACTTGGCTTGGCTTGACCGAGTGGCAGGTTGAGAAAAATGTGTTGCCTGCCATGCGTAGCTATTCGGGAGTGAAGGTGATGCAAATCCTGGCCGAAATACGACGGACTGATGCGCGGTCGAAAGGGGCAGAAGGATCGCATACGTCGAATGGTGACTTGATGAAGGAGTTAATATATTTTATACTACACTAACAAGCAGTAGTTCTTGAAATGAAAGCTTGTCAGGGCGGCAGTTGTGGGGCTAAATGTTCCATGGCTGCCGCTCTGTTTTGTATGTATGTAGCAGGGGGTAGGGTAGGCACGTGTTTGCTAAAGCGTGGGCATGTGTGCTTGGCGGTAAGGGAAGAGGGGAGGGGACTTCTATAAGTATGGGAGATTTTTCTTGTCAGTAGGGCCTCGGGGGCAGCTGGAAACATGAGAAGTAGGAATGAGTCCTATAATTGTTCTGTTTTTCAATATGCCTGATTTTCCAGATTGTGCCCGATTTGCGCACGTGGTGTAGAGTGGGCTATGGTGATGATGCTTTTCAATATTTTTGAAGGAGTATAATCATGTTCAGCGCACCAGAAAAACAAATACCCAACTATGCCAAATTGGGCATTCAAACGGCTTGTTAATGGCATGGCGTGCGGGCGTGTTGCGTAGAAAATGTAAATTTTGACCATTTGAGCGAAAGAAAAGGCTTGTTTGGTGCTCAAAAAACGCACTAATAGTGCAATTTGTAATATACGTATAGCAATATGCGTTATCTGTAAATCTAAATGGAATGATGCGTTGTGTAGACAGAAATACGTGTAACTCATTGTAAATCAAGTGTTTATATTGAAATTAACTCGCTGTGGTTGCGTCAAAACTGCGAAAATGGTCATTGGTGCGGATATGGGAATATGGTGGATTTCTCGGCTTTGCTCGTGCTCGATAATTTACATTAAACCAAAATTAGTATTTATTGGTGTAGATGTAATCTGTAAACATTTGTAATGTAAACTGCAAAGCAAAATATTTAGTTTTGTAAGTGTGTTCGATTTTTCGTTTGTTACAATCATAAATATATACGTCTATAAACATTGGAATGTAAAGTAGTTTTGTAGATTTATAAAAATGCAAGTCTTTACTTTAAGTGTAACGCAATGAAAACCAATAAAAACACGCGTATGCTTTCGAAATACTTGATTAAATAGAAGTGATTTGTTGCATGTATAGTATATAGCCAGCTGTATTGGGGGTATGTCTGTGTGAAATCTGTTGTAAGTCAATAAGTTAAGAAAAAATACGATAGAATTACTTTAGATTGCCAAATAGCGTGTAATGTGTTTTGAATATCATAATGTAAAATGTGATATCAAGGTGTAAATTTGTAGATATTGTAATGTGAATAAAGAATTATATAATGTAAATTGACGATTGTGCACCAGATCTATTGCTTAATTGACCCTTATTTTTTATCTTTGTAAATGAATTAGTTGAAGCGAGTGTGATGCCAACGCTTCTGCACACCATGTTAGATAAGCCATTTCGGGCCTCAAGGCTTGATGACGGGTGCCGATTTGTTAAGTATGAATTTTGGACTACAAGTAGGCTTGTTAAGTCATTGTGCTTGTGCCTTCTCCTCCACCTGGCTTTGAGTCCTTGCTCGGAGGTGTGTCTTGCAACGCATAAAAAATGTGGCGCAATATTGTTCAATTTTTCAGACACAGAAATGGTTAATTGTGCAGCTAAAGTCTAAAACATCGAGGCAGATAAGCCGAGACCTCGCTCCATGTAATGATTAAACACATTATATATATGAACGAAACAATGATTGAACGCATAAGATCTATTATGGATTATGCCAAATTGTCGCAACAGGATTTTGCCGCTCGGCTTGGTATTTCACCAGCATCATTGTCAAGCATACTGACAGGTCGCACCAATCCAACGAACAAACACGTAATGGGAGTGCATGTAGCATTTCCCGAAATAAATGTTAATTGGTTGATGTTTGGCGAGGGCGAGATGTTGGTAAATGGCGCCCCAAGTCATACCCTGTCTGGCGATGAGGATGGGGCATTGGACACAGCGAGCGAAACTGTTCAGCTCGAGTCTGCTACCTCTAATGTCGAAGGGGTGTCAAGTGCTGATGCACCCTTTGCGATGGCTCCTGATGTGGTTGACGTGCATAATCGTGCCGCAGTAGAACCTCGTGCGGGTGTTGTTTCTCCTCGTCGCGAGCAGCGTATCCCCTCTCGCGGTAATGGCAATATGGCTACAATGGGCATAAATATTGACAAAGATGAGCGTAAAATAAAAGAAATACGTGTGTTTTACAGCAATGGTACTTATGAATCGTTTGTACCATCAAACAAATAATGGGTATGTGACTTGTCAGGTACTACTTACGTGTGCGGAGAAATGGGTAGCGGTGTAAGGGGCAAGACAGGTGATATTATGCAGAAAAGAAAGATGAACACCTATATACAAATGTGTCGTGCGTGTGGTTTTTTTACAGGTGCGTGTCTGCTTGCCACAGCCCTCTCGGCCATGGCGTGTAAACAAACAAATAAGTCTGACGAAGAGACTTGTCGTGTTGCAAAAGTAATTGTTCGCACTCCGTATGATTTGTCAATAGAAAGTCAAATAAAACTGTTGCGCCAATGGCGTGCTGGCTGCGAGGTAAGTGAGGCGGCAGTGCAGGCCTATGGTTTGCAGAAATGCTTTGAGGCGTGTGTGGTTGACAGCGTGGTGGCCAAGCGTATGTCGGGGGTGTCGTATAAGGCCGATTGCCCCATTCCATTGTCGAGTTTGCGCTATCTGCATTTGTTGCATTATAACGGCAATGGCAAGCCGCAAATTGGTGAAATGGTTTGCCATCAGTCTGTGGCAAATGATTTAGTTTCTATTTTCAAACAGTTGTATGAAGCGCACTATCCTATAGAACGCATGGTGCTGATTGACAATTATGGAGCCGACGATGAGCGGTCTATGTCGGCCAACAATACGGCCTGCTTCAATTACCGCCGTGTGGCAGGCTCGTCAAAACTGTCGAACCATAGTTGGGGGCGAGCGGTCGATGTTAATCCGCTTTACAACCCATATGTGTGGCACCGTAAGGATGGCACCCTGGTGGTAAGTCCGGCTAAGGGACGGCCCTATGCCAACAGGCAACGTAGTTTTAAGTATAAGATAACGACCGATGACCTATGTTATCGTTTGTTCCGTCAGCATGGCTTTGTATGGGGTGGCGCATGGAAACACCGCAAAGATTTTCAGCATTTTGAAAAACGTGTTCAATGAAAAGTGCAGCGCAAATATTTACGCAGCCGTATCATTCGCCATGTGGTGAGATGGTACTTGGCGATTATGCAGGCAAGTTATGCTTGTGTGATTGGGCTAATGGTAAGCATCGTCGGCGTAACGACCAGCGCATACAGCACTTCTTTAATGCGCGTTATGTTTGTGGAAGCACCCCGTTGCTTCAAGCAACAGCCAAAGAGCTTGACGCTTGGTTTGCGGGTGCCCTTGTGCAGTTTAATTTGCCTTTGGCCATGGCCGGCACACCATTTCAGCAACGTGTGTGGAACGCGCTGCTTGCCATTCCGTATGGTCAGACCACCTCATATACAGATGTGGCGCGTGCAGCGGGTTGCTCCAATGGCGTGCGTGCAGTAGCACAGGCCATTGGAGCTAATTCCATTTGTATTATAGTGCCGTGTCATCGTGTTATCGGATTGGACGGCACGCTGACGGGATTTGCTGCAGGGGTTAGTACAAAACGTTTTCTCTTACGCATTGAAGGTGTTGATGTGTAGTTGTCGCTTTTATAATTCGTGTGCTAATCGTCTGCTACGTATTCAGCCTTAGTCTGTTGTATTGTTGGTGTATGCTTGCAGCGCCTTGCCGTCGCCGCGCTCAAAGGCATCTTGCCGCTTGAGGCGTGCCTGCTCCAGCCGGCGGTTGATGTCGTCGAGCTTGCGTTGTGCCTGCTCCGAGTTGATGGTAAGGGTTACGGTCTTGATGTCGTTGTTATTCATAAAAAAAGCGTGTTACTTTTGGTGTGTGATGATCCAAAAGTAACACGGCTTAACCGGGTGTTAAAAGACACGCAGGGCGGTTAGAGGTGCTTTTTGATGTAGGCTTCCCTTTTTGAGTAGTTGTGCGGCCCGGGGTATTTCTCATAGGCTTGGCTTTCAATGCTCCTATATAGTCGTTTGCTCTCCTTCTTTTGCTTTTTCTCCCGTCGGTAGTCCTCCATAAAGTCGCGCCACTCATCGGGCGTCATTTCAATACCTTTAATGATACCTATCACGAAAGCGCAGAGGAAGAAACATATAATGAATGCAACTAATAACCAGAAAATGATGAGCATGCTGCGTAGTGTGTATATAGAGTGTGTTTATATTCTTTTTGCAAAGATATGGCTTTAATCACTACCGCGCAACAAACTGGGGGCTTAAAGTGCCCAAATGTCACCCCCTTTCGCGCTCCGTCAGCGTGTCGAAGGCTCCGCTGAACTCGTCGCCCATGATGCGCGCCATGTGGTCTTTCAGCACCTCGATGCTGATGTACCACGACTTGTTGAACCACGGCCTGCGCTTTCATGAAAATAGCCCCTGGGGGTTGTGTTAAAACTCCCAGGGGCTATTGTGGGTTCAGCAGCCAAATAATAGAAACAGTAATTGTAATTAGTTATCTATGCTGCGCAAGGTTCCGACAGCAGATTAGGGCGTTTAATTTCCTATCAGACTTTCAACTTCGTTTGTGGTTAATCCGGTAGCAATTGCTATGGTATTGGTGTCTGCACCAATAGCCAAAAGTCTTTTTGCTGTTTCAATCTTTTCCTTTTGTGCGCCTTCCGCTCTACCTTCGGCTCTGCCTTCTGCTCTGCCTTCCGCCAGCCCGTCTAATTTAGCACCTTCAAGCACTGATAGTGTATCGCGGTATTTCCTCAATCCCACGTCATATTTCATACGCTCTTGTCTTGAAAGAGAAGCAACGTCGGCAATTTGCTCCAGTTTTTTGAACACGGCGCTTTTTGCAGCCCATGGCAATCTTGTTAATGTTTCCATGTTTTTCAGAACGTAAATCCATTTATCAAAGTTTGTTTCACACTCATTTGCCTCCATTTTGAATAAAGGCAACTGCATAAATGTCATTCTAATTTTGTCTGAGAAGATTTCACTGCTTTTTAAGTCAGTCAGTCCCACATCGGTTCTGAACTCCTTCTTAAAATCCATCGGACAGAAATTCAAGAAAGCAACAAGATACACAGCATCTATATTGTATTTCCAATCAGCCCCTTTTTCGCCTTGCCTTGCAATGGCTTCGGAGGCATAATATATGCTCCGGTTTTTGAAATAAGGCTGAGACTTGTTCTGCATTTCAACAATGATATTCTCATTCTTGTCGGTTTCGCAATATATGTCGTATATGAGCGATCGGTCATCTTCAAATAGGGCCGGCTGCTCCTTGTCAAGGAATGTGATGCTTGTGATGTGTTCCTTGCCGAGCAGCAGGCTGTTCAGAAAATCAATAATCAGAGGTTTGGATACCTCTTGTCCGAAGATTCTCTTGAAACCGATATCAGTGAAGGGGTTGATGAATCTTGCCATAAGTATTTCCTTGTATATTATATTTGCAAAGGTAATGTTTTTTCTTAATATTCTTTGTATAGGGGAGCAAGATGTAGCGGGCGACCAATGTCCTTAATCGCGTTTAGTGTAATTTCCGGAATACCAAACTGTCCATGTCTGAGCACAGAATGAGCGAACTTGAATTGATGCGCACAATGCGAAATTTGGCCTCGTGGCCTCTGATGCCTACACTTTCTAATGAAATGTTGGGGTCGGTAATGGGAATATCGTGATCGTAAAGGTGGGCATAGGGGCTATACACAGCCAATTTGTCGCCCTCATAGTTAAAGCGGGCAAAGGTTTTGTTAGTCTGTCCGTTATGTGTCAGGGCAGAGGTTATTTGTAGCAAATCGAGCTGAAATGACCAGTATATGCAGTTGTTAAGCACACTCTTCTTCTGTGCCGTATAGTAGGCGTCTGTTGGTGTGACTTTGCTGTGAATTTCGTGTAGGCGCCATCTTCCGTCAATCAGCCCATTGCGGCTCACGTGCGAGCAGGCTGTGGTGAGCAGCAGGCCCATCGCTGTGATGGCAAGTGTGCTGCATTTGTTATATAATAATGTGTGTAAGTGCATGAGGCTATTTTGTAATCAATCCGTTCTTTGTGATGGTGAGTTGTGCACCGGTGTTGTGGCCAATCAAGCTGCCGCGGTCAAGTCCAAAAGCCAGTTTGGCGGTCCAGCCACTGGTGTTGATGCGTCCGAGGCGAAGGGGCGACCATGCAGCCTCGAACAACAGGCTGTTCAGCGTGCGTGCCTCGGTCCAATCGCTGTTGCAATTGCCCAAGTTGCGTTCGTGGGTAATCATGATGCGGTAGTGCAGGCAGGGGAGTGGGTCGCCGCTAAAGCCCAGATGGTGCGCCTTGAAACGTGTGCCAATAAAGCTCAAATTTCGTGTGCCCTTGTAAAGCGGGCTTACGTAGAGCGGGTTGCCAATGGCCATGCCCCAATGTTGCCAGCCCGTGTACAGCCCGTGGTTGTAGTAGTTGTCACGACCGCTCACTTGGTCGGGAATTTCGGGTGTATGGTCGTGGTAGATGGGGCCACTTTGGTCGGTGGTTTTGATGTATTCGTACACGAATTTTCCAAGTATGGGATTTTTTGGCAAGTGTGCTTCAAGTCCCCACATGCCGTCGCGCCAGCCATAATTGTAGAACATCTGCGAGTGGTCTTCAAAGTAATGGTCGTAGTAAAGGCTGAGCCCCCAGCCGTGTCCGTGGTAGTTGAGGCGATGCACCCAACTGCCTAATGTGTTGCCAAGGGCGTTGCTATAAACGCCATCGGTAACATCGGCTCCGCCGCCATAAAGTACGGTGAAAAAGTCCTTCAGATGGTGTCCCGCCTTAATGGGGGTTTGCCTTGCGTTGTATATTGTGCCGCCAAATTGGGTGGCCCATTCAAGTCCGCCTTCGTAGGTAATGGGAAACTTTTGGGCATTTCCAGCTCGCAAATAGAATGCCTTTGTGTGCAGCAATACCCGTGTGGCATAACGGTTTTTGGTGCCTCTGAGATAGTCCTGCATAAAATTGTCGTCGGTCATCAGTCCATACGAGATGTGGCCGCGTATGCCCAACCAATTTCCACGTCCAGAAATATTCCAGTAGCGTGGCAAGGACAGGCGTACGGCAGGCACAGGGTGTGCATTGATGCCCAGTGTTTGCGATCCGCTGCTCAGTTCATTGTCTTTAAGTTGCATGGGGTGCTGCTTGGCACCTATTGTAAGGCGCACCAGGCGACAGTCGATGTCGGTATAGAGCTGTTGGACGAAGCCGCTGCTCGGATAGTGCGCGCCAACTGCTATGTCGGCCCCATAGCCAAAGCGCCAATGGCAGGCCGAGTCGGCATCAGCCTGGCGTTCGATGGTCATGCGCAAATAGCCGTTCTTGGTGTCTACCGACGACATGCCGTATTTGTTGGCTGTGAGCCACAAAGGTGTTTTGTTATGCGAATAGCTTGCTTGTGCTTCGGCCGTGTAAGTAACGTGTTGACCTGCGCGTTGCAGTGCATTTTGTGCAGAGACCTGCGGTAGGGTAGTAGCTGCTATGGCAAGCATTGCGCCTATGTTTTTGATTTGCATATATATATGATAGGGGTCGTTGTTCTAAATAAGTTTGTGTGTTGATTGGTTTGACGGGCGTGGCAAGTGCGTTCTGCGCATATCGAGCAGTGTGTGAATGGAATTTCAACAAACGGTGTTAAATAACTCGTCACTCTGTCCGCCTCGTCAATTCGTTAAGGATTTAACAGCGCGGCAAAATTACGTAAATAAAATGGTATAAACCGCTAAGGCAGGCTTTTACTTGTGCTCTGTTGTAAAATTTGCTAATCAATTTTAGACATAAATGCGGCAAATATGCGGCAAAACTTTAGTATGTGGCACACGAAGCCCGCGCATAGCTTGTGTGGGGGTGATGGTGCGGGGTGGTAAAGTGCACGCAATGTTGCATAAATGTGCATGCTTGTGGCACACAATCGGTTTTTCTCGACATTTTTCCGAACTTTTTCTTGCATTTTGTATTGTTGTATCGTATTATTGGTTACATTTGCAAAACAAAATAACAACAAGAGTAGTAAACTGTAAAGCTTCTGCATGATAATGTGTGTTATGCAACAAAGCTAATAAATATCCTGAAAGAGTTATGAAAATACAGTTGCGCAGTGCATTCAGCACCGAAGGACGAAGAATGGCGGGCGCACGTGCCTTGTGGATAGCTACGGGCATGAAGCGTGAGCATTTTGGCAAGCCCATTATTGCCATAGCCAACTCGTTCACCCAGTTTGTACCAGGCCACACCCATCTGCACGAGGCCGGGCAGCTCGTAAAGCAAGAGATTGAAAAACTTGGTTGCTATGCTGCAGAGTTCAACACCATAGCCATTGACGATGGCATAGCCATGGGTCACGATGGCATGCTGTACTCGTTGCCCTCGCGCGACATTATTGCCGACTCTGTAGAATATATGGTGCAGGCACACAAGGCCGATGCGCTGGTGTGCATATCAAATTGCGACAAAATTACACCGGGCATGCTGATGGCGGCCATGCGCTTGAATATACCAACCGTGTTTGTGAGTGGTGGCCCGATGGAGGCCGGCCGCTATCAGGGGCAGAATGTCGACCTTATCACTGCCATGGTGAAGGGAGCTGACACCTCGGTGAGCGATGATGAATTGGCACAAATCGAACAGCGTGCTTGTCCTGGTTGCGGTAGTTGCTCGGGTATGTTTACAGCCAACTCAATGAACTGCTTGACAGAAGCGCTTGGCTTGTCGTTGCCTGGCAATGGCACCATAGTGGCCACACACGTTAACCGCCGCCGCTTGTTTGAAGATGCAGCCAAGCTCATTGTGAGCAATGCCATGAAATATTATGGTGAGGGCGATACCTCGGTGCTGCCGCGCTCAATAGCCACCCGTCAGGCTTTTCTTAATGCCATGACATTGGACATAGCCATGGGCGGCTCTACCAACACCGTGCTCCACTTGTTGGCTGTGGCCAATGAGGCCGGTGTCGACTTCAAAATGCAGGACATTGACCAGTTGAGCCGTCATGTGCCATGCCTTTGCAAATTGTCGCCCAACACGCAGCGCTACTCTGTGCAGGAGTGTAACCGCGCTGGTGGTGTGCTTGGCATATTGGGCGAATTGGCCAAGGGCGATTTGCTCGACTTGACTGCACATCGTGTCAATGGCGCCACATTGGGCGAGGACGTTAAACATTACAGCATAACAGGTCCCGAGGTTGATGCCGAGGCTGCACGCATATATGGTAGTGCGCCTGGCGGCAAGTTTGCCACCAAGATGGGTGTGCAGGACCGTCAATGGCCGTCGCTTGATACCGACCGTGCCACAGGTTGCATTCGCGACATGGAACATGCCTATACAAAAGACGGCGGACTGGCCGTGTTGTTTGGCAACATAGCGCTCGATGGCTGTGTGGTGAAAACCGCCGGTGTGGACGAGAGTTTGTGGCACTTTGAAGGGCCAGCTCGTGTGTTCGACTCGCAGGACGAGGCTTGCAAGGGCATACTTGGTGGCAAGGTGCAGGCTGGCGATGTAGTAGTTATAACCCACGAAGGGCCAAAGGGCGGACCGGGTATGCAGGAGATGCTTTACCCCACGTCGTACATCAAGAGCCGCCATTTGGGCAAGGCTTGTGCGCTGATAACCGATGGCCGTTTTTCAGGCGGCACGTCAGGCTTGAGCATTGGCCACATATCCCCCGAGGCCGCAGCAGGCGGTGCTATTGGCAAGATAATTGATGGCGACATCATTGAGATAGACATACCATCGCGCAGCATATCAGTTCACCTCAGCGATGAGGAACTGGCTGCACGTCCCATGCGCCCCTTACAACGCAAACGTACGGTGAGCAAGGCCTTGAGGGCTTATGCCAGCATGGTGAGCAGTGCCGACAAAGGCGGTGTGCGCGAAATATAAATATAAGAGGATGTTCAAAATAATTTTGAACACCGACGACGTTATCTCCTAACGTAAGAAATGTAGGTTGATGGGGGCGAAGGCATACTTGCCTCACGCTACGACCATTAAGCGAACTACCTTAACAGACAGCTATGACCGAAAACAAGAATACACAAATTAGCGGTGCTGAAATACTGATGCGTGCTCTCCTCGATGAGGGGGTTACTACATTGTTTGGTTATCCGGGCGGTGCTATCATGCCCGTGTACGATGCCTTGTATGATTATCGCGACCGCTTAAATCACATATTGGTGCGCCACGAACAGGCTGCCGCCCATGCAGCCGAGGGCTATGCCCGTGTGAGCGGGCGCACGGGGGTGTGCCTCGTGACAAGTGGCCCTGGTGCCACTAATACGATAACAGGCATTGCCGATGCCATGATGGACAGTACGCCCATGGTGGTCATCACCGGACAGGTGGGTGCACAGATGCTTGGCACAGATGCCTTTCAGGAGTGTGACGTGGTAGACATCACCCAGCCTATTAGCAAATGGGCCTATCAAATTCGCTCGGCCAAGGATGTGGCATGGGCTGTACACCGTGCCTTTTACATCGCAGCAAGCGGACGTCCAGGACCTGTGGTGCTTGACTTTGCCAAGAATGCACAAATCGAAAAGGCCGACTATTTGCCAGGCACCATAGACTTTATACGCAGCTATGTGCCCGTGCCGCCAACAGACAAGCAGAGCCTTGCCGAGGCTGCAGCCTTGATTAACGAGGCTAAGCGTCCGCTCGTGTTGGTGGGGCAGGGTGTCGAACTGGGTAATGCCGGCGAGGAACTCCGTGCATTTATCGAGAAGGCAGGTTTGCCCGCAGGCTGCACGCTGTTAGGTTTGTCGGCCTTGCCAACCAATCACCCGCTGAATGTGGGCATGCTTGGCATGCATGGTTCGCTGGGTGCAAACAAAAAGACACAAGAGTGCGACTTGCTCATAGCCGTCGGCATGCGTTTTGACGACCGTATTACAGGCAAGTTAGACACCTATGCCAAACAAGCACGTAAGATACATTTCGATATCGACCCCTCAGAAATAAACAAGAATGTGACGGTTGATGTGGCCGTGTTGGGCGACTGTAAGGAGACGCTTCCGGCTGTAACAGCCTTGCTCGAACAGAAAGCGCATACCGAATGGCGTGAGAGTTTCCGGCAATGGGACTCTAAAGAGCGCGAGGTGGTTATCGAACCGCAAATTCATCCTGCCGAAGGCCCATTGCGCATGGGCGAGGTAGTGCGTCGCATAACCGAACTCAGTCAGGACAAGGCGGTGTTGGTAACCGATGTGGGACAGAACCAAATGATGGCGGCACGCTATTTCCGTTTTACCGAAAAGCGCAGCATCATAACCTCGGGCGGTATGGGCACCATGGGATATGGATTGCCGGCTGCCATTGGTGCCACATTTGGTGCGCCTGACCGCACAGTGTGCTTGTTCCTTGGCGATGGCGGATTGCAAATGACCATCGAAGAGTTTGGCACCATCATGGAGCAGCATGCTCCGGTTAAAATCATATTGCTCAACAACAATTTCTTGGGCAATGTGCGACAGTGGCAGCAGCTGTTCTTCCGCCACCGCTATTCGTTCACCCCCATGATGAACCCCGACTACGAGAAGATAGCAGAGGCTTACAACATACCGGCACTGACCGTCACCGACCGAAGCAAGCTTGATGAGGCTATCAGCCAAATGCTTGCCACCCCCGGCCCCTTCTTGCTGCAAGCCGCAGTGCTTGAAGAGGACAATGTGCTGCCCATGTGCTGTCCGGGACACGACGTAGATGATATGATGCTTGAGGCGTGAAACTTAATAAAAACGACTAAGTAGGTGGTCAAAATTATTTTTACATTGAAAGTGCATTATCGTGGCGCAGATGTTTCCTTTGGGTGAGGGAACATAGCGGACTATGTGACCGAGGCCGAAGGGAACAGATGCGTCTCGAGAATGTGCTTTCAATGTGAAAATGGCACCTACTGATTGTATAAAATAATTTTGAACACCTACTTATTGTATGAACGAAGATAAAAAGGACACTACGCTTTACACGATTATCGTGTTCTCTGAGAATTTGGCCGGTGTGCTGAACCTCGTGACCAATGTGTTCACACGCCGACAACTCAATATTGAAAGTCTTAATGTGTCGGCATCGGGCATTGAACATGTGCACCGCTACACGATAACTTGCTATACCGACGAGCACACGGTGCAGACATTGGTAAAGCAGCTTGAAAAGAAAATCGACGTAATCCAGGCGCAGTATTTCACAAACGACGAAATATATGTGATGGATCAGGCCCTTTACAAAATAGCCACGGCGCGTTTGATTGAAAACCGCAACATATCAAAGGCCATTCGCCAGTATGATGGCAAAATAGTGGAGGTAAACTCAACCTATGCCATCGTGTCGAAAGAGGGGCTGCCTGAGGAAACTCTCGAACTCTATCACAAGCTGAAGGGATATGGCTGCATATTGCAGTATGTAAGTTCGGGCGTGGTGGCTGTAACCAAGAGCCGCCGCGAGGAACTTAATGAATTCCTCGAACTGCGTGAGGAGGAGAAGCGTGCGCAACAAGCCAATACGGGTTTCTGACAAGGCTATTAGTACGATAGATATTTGACTCAAGTTTCGGATTTAGTAAGGGCGGGCTGAAAGCCCAATGGAGCTCATAGCCCAGGGCAAGCGAAGCGGCACCCTGGGTATCGCGTGTCGGAGCAGTCGCGCCCTGTAAGGGCAAAAGCTTTAAGACATGGCGCAGGTGTTGAACAAAATATACATACGATGTTCCACTTTAAGACCGCTAAATCAGCTATCAAGTAAAAATAACAACATAAAGGGTTAAGGCTTTTGCCCTTACAGGGCGCGTAGACTCTACTATGCGGAAGCCCCAGGGTGTCACTTCGCTTGCCCTGGGCTATGTGCTCCATTGGGCTTTCAGCCCGCCCTTGTTAAATCCGAAACTTCAATATTTGATTTATAGACATTTATATTATAACCTTATAGGTAATGTGCAGCTGATTGTACAAACGGTTGCCGCAACCTACACAAAAACTTAAATATTATGGCACAATTGAATTTTGGCGGAGTTGTAGAAGAAGTAATCACCCGCGAAGAGTTTCCCTTGGAAAAGGCACGTGAAGTATTGAAAAACGAGACCATTGCCGTGCTCGGCTATGGTGTACAAGGTCCTGGTCAGGCTTGCAACCTGCGCGATAATGGTTTCAACGTGATTGTAGGCCAGCGTCAGGGCAAGACATACGAAAAGGCTGTGGCCGATGGTTGGGTGCCAGGCGAAACACTCTTCTCGCTTGAGGAGGCTGCCGAAAAGGGTACAATCGTTTGCATGTTGCTTTCAGATGCCGCACAGATGCCGCTTTGGCCTTCTATCAAGAAGCACCTCACTCCGGGCAAGACGCTCTACTTCTCGCATGGTTTTGCCATCACTTGGAACGACCGCACCGGTGTAGTGCCTCCCGCAGACATTGATGTCATCATGGTAGCTCCTAAGGGTTCGGGCACATCGCTCCGCACCATGTTCCTCGAGGGTCGTGGTCTTAACTCATCATACGCTGTATATCAGGACGCTTCGGGCCATGCTACCGAAAAGGTGCTTGCCTTTGGTGTGGGCATAGGTTCGGGCTACATGTTCAAGACCGACTTCAAGCGCGAGGCTACCAGCGACCTTACTGGTGAGCGTGGCTCTTTGATGGGTGCTATCCAGGGACTTTTCTTGGCTCAATACGAAACTCTCCGTGAACACGGACACACCCCCTCTGAGGCTTTTAACGAGACTATCGAAGAGTTCACCCAGTCACTCCTCCCCATGGTGGGCAAGAATGGTATGGATTGGATGTATGCCAACTGCTCAACAACGGCCCAGCGTGGTGCTTTGGATTGGATGACTCCCTTCCACGATGCCATCAAGCCTGTGATGGAAAAACTTTACCAGAGCGTGGCAAGTGGCAACGAAGCTCAAATTTCAATCGATGCCAACTCTAAGCCCGATTACCGTGCAGGACTTGAACAGGAACTCAAGGCACTCCACGAAAGCGAAATGTGGCGTGCTGGTGAGACCGTGCGCAAGCTCCGTCCTGAGAACAACTAAAAATATCTTTAGGGCGTACGTTGGCTAAATAGGGCTATACAGTATACCAACATTAAAGTAAAACTCCCCGCTGTGTGATCTTGTTAAGCAAGGTCAGGCAGCGGGGAGTTTTGTTCTTTGTAAAAGCTGGAGAACTTATTCAGTCTAAGCGCTCTTTCCCGACTTCGTCAATGCGTTATTTGATTGGGTGACGCATTGACAAAGTCTGCAAAAAAAACGCTACCACTAAACGCAACTCTAAACGCAAGCACAAAACGCTACCACTGAGCGCAAGCACAAAACGCAAGCACTAATGGGGGCGACGCGTCCCGCGTCGGGCATAAAAGCAAAGGTTCACAGGCAGACATGTAATTAGTTTAACCTTTGTGTTTAGTGTATTAGCCTTTGCTTTTATGCCCGACGCGGGACGCGTCGCCCCCATTAGTGCTTGAGTTTTGTGTTAGCGTTTTGTGCTTGCGTTTAGTGGTATCTGGACCTTTACTATACTACAAAAACTTTACATGCCGAGTATCTTACATCTTACACTAACATGCTGCAACTTATTGACTATCAGCACTTTACTTAGTGTAAGATGCTACCAATGTCACCTACACGCAACCTACATAACCCTCACGCTGCCACACGACACAAGCACGGGAGGGCGATATCACGGCATAGGGGAGTAGGAAAGTCTGTTGCTCCGACAGATTTATCTACGTCCCTATGGCGTATAACCCACCGCATACGACAAAACCGACTGCGTAGCAGCGGGGTGTGATGTGTAAGATGTATGCAGGAGAGTGTAAGATACTTTGAAATCATCTTACACTCTTGAAACCTCTGTATATCAACTTGTTACGCATAAAAAGTGTAAGATGGCAGTAAAAACACACGCACTCTTTTACAAGAGGGAGGACGGGGAGGAAGCAAATATTTGTGTACAAATTGTACACTTTTTTTGATGGGTGCAATGTCTTGGTGTTACCTTTGCAGCACTTTACTTTTGTACAAAACCAAATTGTATGATCATGAAACGAATGCTTAACAGAATGCTGCGCTATGCCGATGCCATTGTGAAACGTGGTGTTGACAAACTGATCGACGCTATCGCGCATAGCGCGGGACCACAAAGTAAAAACGCTGAAACACCCCAGCCGCAAAAAAGCATGGGCAACGACACTGACTGCGCACCGCAAACAACTGGCAACACCACAAACTGTGGTCTGACAGAACAAACCATCACGCTTATGGACGGACAGTGCGACATGCGCTATAATGTGCTTGACCGCATGCCCGAAGTGCAACGGCACGACCCGGCGGACAAAGGGCTTGTGTCCGTGAGCAAACCGTATTTGAGGCTGCTGAAAAATGCCCCGACGCGGGACGCGTCGCCCCCATTAGTGCTTGCGTTTTCTATCAGATTGACAGGTTAAAAAGCGGATTTGAAGCCATGGGAAGAACTGTTATGCCAGGGAATTGCGCTTTAATGGGGGCGACGCGTCCCGCGTCGGGACATTTTTCAGCAGCCTCGTCTCGCGGGGCATTTTTCAGCAGCCTCTATTTTACGCAGATCGAGGAGGAAATACAACAGCACAACCGCTTGTGTTACCAGACGTCGCCTCCATTAGTGCTTGCATTTTTGCAGTGCGTTTCAGGCAACTTCCCCAAAACGTTCTCTCTAAAAAGTCTATTTTAAACACCCAACCTTGCGGGAGTGTTTTTGAGTTTGCACCCACAGACAACAGGCATGAGGTGACGGTTATAGGGGTGTGTGCCCTGCACGTTTTTAGTCCGTCAGTTCCATGTGGTAGCCCAAGCGTTTGAGCTGTACCGCCATGCCCATCAAGTAGAGTTGGTGCAAGCAAGCCACATAGGCTTTGAAGGCTTCGGGTGTACCTGGCTCAAGGTGGGCATGAATGAGCGCGTTGTTAGTGCGCGAGGCGCACTCAGCCACAAGATCGTTAAGCTGCTTGAGGCCATCGCCCTTCATGTGCAGCACGTCCTCGAGTATGTATTCGTCCAAGCAATCAAAACCGCGTTGGTTGCGCATTTGCTCGTATATGTTGGGCGTCTGACCATAGCGTTCCCAATCTTTGTCCCAATAGGTGGCCATCGCCATGCCGATAAACATCACCCAACCCAATGACACGGTGGGGTAGGCATTGAACTCACGTATGCCGTCGGGCAAATAGGCTTGTGCCAGTTCGGGCCACTTGTCTTCCAAATCGGGGCATTCGGGCATGCGTTCGTCTATTTTGCCACGGCTTAGCAAGTATTGGTAAAGGTCTTGTCTTATTTTTTCTTCCATAATAGATGCGTTGACGGAATTAGTAAACAAGTTGACGGGTTAACAGGCAAGTTTGCCAAGCTTTTTAAGCTTCTCACCATTCAAACTTTAGCATAATAAAATAGCATACTTACTTGTTAACCCGTTAACCGGGTGTTGTTTGTACGTGAATTTGATTATCTGCGTCGGGTCCATATAATCACCAGCACGGTAGGAATAATGAGTGCGATGCCAGCAAGAACTTGCCAGGTGATGGGCTCGCCAAACACTGTGCAACCTATCACAACGGCTGTCAGTGGTTCGAGTGCACCAAGCACGGCCACCATGGTGCTACCAATGCGCTTGACGCTGAACACCAAGCAGGTGTTGGTGACGAAAGTACAAATAATGGCGAGGGCGGCAAGGTGGGTGAATTGCGAGGTTGTGGTGATGGGCTTGAAATTACCCTGTCGCAAAGCTTCGGCACCAAATATGATGGCACCGATAAACATGACGTAGAATACCAGTTTCGTGCCGTCCATGGTGGCTGCGCGTGAGCGGTTGACGCGAATGATGTAGAGCGCATAGCATACGGCCGAAATAAGCACGATGATGACGCCTTGTATTGACGTATTGCCCGTGGGGTCCCACGACAGTATGCCAACACCTACAACTGCCATGATAACGGCAAATATGGTGCTGAAACGGCGGGCCTCGTTGTAAAAGGCCATCATGATGATGGCGGTGACAACGGGGTACATAAAGTGAAGCGTGGTAGCCACGCCGCTCGACATGTAATTGTAACCATCAATCAAAAAGAGCGCCGAGCCGTCGCTGATGAACGAAAGGTAAATGAGTGTGACCAGCTCGCCGCGGCTTACTTTGAAACTTTTGCGCTGCATCAGCATGATGGCTGCTACGATGAGGCTGGCAAAGCCAAAGCGGTAGAACAAGATTGTAGGGTCGGCCATGAAATCGGCCTTTGCGCCACTCTTGATGGGGAGCGTAAAGAAGGGAATAAAACCATAGCACACGGCTGCAAGCAGACCTAATAAAAAACCGATTGTCACACCCTTGTTTGAGGTGCTTTCTTGTGCTGGTTGTGGTTGTTTGTTTTCAGATGTAGATGTCATAGAAAGGTTGATGTTGATGCGTTCTTTTTAGGAAACAGCGTGGCAGATTGGCGGGCTGTTAGCAAGGAGCTTGTTAGGTCAACTTGCCCCGCCGGGTGTTCACCATTTGTTGTAGTGAATGTTGTCCTTATTATATTTGTCTTTGGGTTGTGGGTCACCTTTAGGGTAGCCAATGGGTATGAGGTTTAGCGGAATGATGTGGTCGGGCAGCGAAAGGGCCGATTTGATGGCCTCCATGCGGTCGGGGTAGGGATAGCCTGCAGTCCACACGGCTCCGAGGCCCATGGCTTCGGCTTGCAATAGCAAATTTTCGGTAGCTGCCGAGCAGTCGAGCATCCAGTTGCGCGAGGGCTTTCCGTCCTTGCTCAGCACACTCATGTCGCCGCACACGGCAATGGCAGCTTGTGCTTCAGCCAGCATTTTGGCACGTGGTAGTTTGGCTGCAAGTTGTTGCATGGCGTTTTTGTCGTCGATTACAACAAATTTCCATGGACGGGTGTCCATGCCTGTGGGAGCAGCCATCGCAGCGCGCACAAGGGTGTCAAGTTGTGCACGGCTGACAGGGCGATTGGTGTATGAGCGCACACTTTTGCGCGAAAGAATGTTTTGCATGACAATCTCTGCCGCTGGTTTGTGCTCAGGTTGAGTGGCCTGTTTTTGTGAGACCACAAGATGTATCAGTGATGCCAGCAAGCCTATGGCCAGTACAAGTGATACAATTTTGTATTTCAATGCGTCGTTCATTGTAGGGGGAGTTGATAGGGATTCTTTATGTTTAGGGTGGTTCTAATAATTCTGAAATAGGGATTTGTGCGCTATCGGAAGTGTATTTTTGAAAGTTTGTGAGGGAGCATAGCGGGCTATGTGACCGAACAAAACTTCAAAAAGACACTTTCGAGAGCGTGCAAATCACATTTCAGAATAGCAGAACTCTAAAAACAGAATTTTTAGAACCACCCTTTAATATTGCATTGCACCATAGGTGTGTGCAACAGCTATTTTTCGGACAGGTTGAGTAATTGTCCCATGGGACACAGACATTTGCACCACACGTTTGGCACAAAGCAACTTGCTACTACAAACACGCAGGCAAGCACCATGACTATTGGCGCGGCAGAATTTACCATGAATGCGCTGAATGGTTCGTAATTGAGCACCTGAATGTCCCAAAACGCGGTCCAGAGCAGCAGCATGATGATGGCAAAAACGGTGATGCGTATGCGGCTCATTGTTTTATACACTTTGGGCGAGCAATGCACTTTGGGGAAAGGCAGTCGGCCTGCCAGCTCTTGCAGACTGCCGTAGGGGCATACCCATGAGCAGTAGTGGTGTGGCCGTTTAATGAATGGCATGATTACAGCCACTCCCAGCACCAGCAGTGTTGGCAGACTTGCTACAGGCTCAAGTCCGTTAGCCACCCAACCGCGAAGCAATGATAGTGACAAAAATTGCCCGCACCAAAAGCCCAATATGCCTACATTGAGCAGCAGCTGCACCATGCGCAGCCATTTGTGTCCGCGCCACTTAAAGGTGATAAGTATGCCGGTTAGCAGCACCAGGGCCACAATAATGGTGCGTGCCCAGCCAATAGCCGGGACGGGGGCTGCCGCGCTCTCAGCCCTGCTGCGTGCCGCCAGGGTATTTTGCACATTGGCTATGATGGCCTTGCTCGAATAGGTGGCACCGCTTACGGCATCAACATTGGCGTGTGACGCATCGGCCACAGATTTTCCCGTCCATTGAGGGGCAGTGCCTTCAAAGGCGCGTTTGAAAAAATCGGGTGTTTCGGCATTTTCGGCAGCAGCAATCTGCGAAATATGTCCCTGAGTGTTGATGTATAGATAGAGTGGGGTGGTGCCGGCAAAGCCCTTTATGTGGCGTGCGTATGGCGCAGTGCTCACCACAACGCCGAGGTCGGTGCCGTCTTGGGCGGTAACCGTCCACGAGGCGCTGTCACGTTGGGTCAGTTCGCAATCATTGTTGGCCGGCAGGCCCAATGTGCGCATCTGTTCGTTGTCGGGGTGCACCAAGGTGGTTTTAGCATTGTTGCCTGGGGTGGCATTGCTACCAATGTCGTGGCCAAATAGTTTGCCAGACCATAGTGCGGTTGCCACAAGCATCAAAAAGACAACGAGTAGCGACACCACGTGTTCGAGATGCTTTATGATGTAGGGCATAAAATGTTTGATATTCATAATCGCAGACCTTTTAATTCTTACGCATAAATGTCATAGGTTGGCGGGTTAACGGGGAAGTTAGTCGGGGCTTCAAATTCTTTGTATTCCTACTCGAGTTTCGGATTTAGCAAGCGCGGGCTGAAAGCCCAATGGAGCACATAGCCCAGGGCAAGCGAAGCGACACCCTGGGTATCGTGTGTTGGAGCAGTCGCGCCCTGTAAGGGCAAAAGCTTTAACCCTTTATGTTATT
>OODF01000473.1_pt1 | contig 26339 bp, 20 predicted proteins | sample 1671431 | NCBI WGS metagenome assembly OODF01 (sample SAMN06348156, study PRJEB24527) | human gut metagenome | biome: human gut; feature: ankylosing spondylitis patient; material: feces | host: Homo sapiens | place: China | collected 2015-10 | reverse complement strand
TGCAAAACCCTCATCCACCAGTTCAAATCTGGTCGTCACCTCCAAAAGATTCCCGGAAGCTGAAGCTTCCGGGATTTTTTTGTTTTGCGTTGTTCCCTATCAGCCTCCTCGCCCTCTCCGTCACCTACGGTGACAGACTCCCCCTTTTGTCACCTACGGTGACATCTTCCCCCGGAGCGGGGGAAGTCTTTCCTCAAAGGGAGAGCCTCTGGCGAAACCGGTCACTTTGCAGTTAAGCCGAAAAGTCTGCCGCAGTGCCGCACTTTCGCAGAAAGCGGCACTGCAAATGCCGTCTACCTTTACGCCCCCTCCAGTGAAAATGCAATGCCGGAGCTTCCGCGGACGCTCCGGCATTGCTCTCTTAAAAATTATTCTTCCGCTGAATACGGCCGGAGCAAGGCGTAGGCCATTCCAGATCGTCCCCCTCAGAACTTCAGCCGCATCTGGTACCACACCACACCCCCGTGGGTGGAGCCGGAAACGCCCTCGTTCACAAAGCCGAACTTTGCATAGTAGTGCACCAGGGCCTCCTTGCAGGTCAGTACCAGCCCCTTCCGGCCTTGGGCCCGGGCGTCGGCAATGGCCTGCTGCAGCAGCTGCCCGGCGTACCCCTGTCTGCGGCAGGCCGGGATGGTGTTTACCCCAAAGATCATCTGCCAGGCACCATTCTCCCGGTGGAGGGAGGCGTCGGCGTACATCTCATCGGTCAGGTCCGGCCAGTCGGTGCAAAAGCCGTCCACAAAGGCCAGCAGCCTTTCCCCCTCCCACAGCAGCCAAAAATGATCGCCGTACTGCTGCAGCCGCCCGGCAAACTCCTCTGCCGTAGCCGCCTCTGCCGCCGGGAAGCAGGCCGCCTCCACCGCTGCAATGGCCTCCAAGTCCTTTAAGGTCCCCTTACGGATCTCCATAAATATTCTCCCCTCTTTTTCTTCCGAGTGTACCACAGTTCCTGCCCAAAGGCAAAGGTCCTGCCGGTTTTTCCTTTTTGGGCCATTTGCATCCGCTGCCGCTCCGTGTTACAATGGCTATATTGCATCCAGGAAAGGAGCTGACACGCCATGCCCGCCGAAAACCATACCACCCTCACCCCGGATACGCCGGTGCGCTACCTGAAGGGCGTTGGCCCCAAGACCGCTGAGCGGTTCGAGAAGCTGGGCATCGTGACGCTGGCCGACCTGCTGTGCCACTACCCGCGCAGATATATTAACTTCACCAAACCCTATTCCATCGCCGAAGCGCCCACCGATGTGGAGTGCGTCGTCAGGGCTGAGGTGTTCGCCAAACCCGGCGGGCGTATCCTGCCGGGCGGGCGGCGGATGGAGCGCATCACTGCCGGGGACGATGTGTCCAGTCTGGAGATCACATGGTTCAATAATCCGTATGCCGCCCAGAAGCTGCAGCTGGGGCAGGAATACTATTTTCAAGGCATCGTTACCGGCGGGATGCTGCGCCGCCAGATGGTCAACCCGCAGGTGCGCACCGCCGAGCAGATCAAGGCTTCTCCCTTTGAAGCGGTCTACCCCCAGACCGAGGGCCTGACCAGCAATGCCATCGCCAAGTGCGTGCGGCAGCTGCTGCCCCATGCAGAGCTGCTACCCGACCCTCTTCCGCCGGAAATGCTGGCAAAATACCGTCTGCTCTCCAAGGCAGATGCCGTGCGGGCCATCCACTGCCCTGCCACCGAAGAGCAGGCCTATGCAGCCCGGCGGCGGCTGATCTATGAAGAACTTCTGGTTTTGCAGCTGGGCATTGGCCGGATGAAAAACCGGGGTGCCGCTGCCACCGGTGCGCCCATGCAGCTTGCCGACCCGTCCCTGTTCTGGGCCAGCCTGCCCTTTTCCCCCACCGGAGCCCAGCGCCGGGCCGTGAGCGAGATTCTGGCCGACATGGCGGGCGAGACTTCCATGAACCGCCTTTTGCAGGGCGATGTGGGCAGCGGCAAAACGCTGGTGGCGGCTGCCGCCATCTGGGCCTGCATCCGGGCGGGGTATCAGGCCGCGCTACTGGCCCCGACAGAAATTCTGGCCACCCAGCACGCCGAAGGCCTGAACCGGATGCTTGCCCCCTTCGGGATGCGGGTGGCCCTGCTGACCGGCGGCATGAAGGCCGCTGCACGCCGCACCACCCTTGCCGCCATCCGGAACGACGAAGCCGACCTTGTGGTGGGCACCCACGCCATCCTCAGCGAAGGCGTAGAATTTGCCCGGCTGGGTCTTGCCGTGATCGACGAGCAGCACCGCTTTGGGGTACGGCAGCGCGGAATGCTGGCCGAAAAGGCCGCGAATCCGCACCTGCTGGTGATGAGCGCAACGCCCATTCCCCGCACGCTGGGCCTGCTCATCTACGGCGATTTGGACATCTCCATTCTGGACGAGCTGCCGCCGGGCCGCACACCGGTCAAGACCCGCTGCATCACCGGCAAAAAGCGGCACGACCTCTACCATTTTCTCGATCAGGAGATCGGGCGCGGGCGGCAGGTGTATCTGGTCTGCCCCGCCATCGAGGACACACCGGATGGCGGGCTGAACGCCGTTAAGAGCTACTACGAGGGCATTGCCAAAGCCCTGCTGCCGGAGCGCCGGGTAGGCCTGATGCACGGCAAGCTCAAACCCAAGGAGAAAGCTGCCGTGATGGAGGACTTCAAAGCCGGACGGCTGGACGCACTGGTGTCCACCACCGTCATTGAGGTGGGTGTGGATGTGCCCAATGCCAGCGTAATGGTGATTGAAAACGCAGAGCGCTACGGTCTGAGCGCCCTGCATCAGCTGCGCGGCCGCGTGGGACGCGGTGCAGCGGAGAGCTGGTGCTTTCTTGTCAGCGACAACCAAAGCGAAAACGTACAAAAGCGGCTGAAATTTTTGTGCAGCACCACGGACGGCTTTGCGGTGGCGCAGTACGATCTGGAGACCCGCGGCCCCGGCGACTTTTTCGGCAGCCGCCAGCACGGCCTGCCCACCCTGCAGATCGCCGACCTGATGAACGACACCCGCACCCTGCACGCTGCGCAGGCGGAAGCCGTTGCCATGCTGGCCGACGACCCGCTGCTGGAAGCGCCGGAGCACGCACTGCTGGAACAGCAGGTGCAGCAGATGTTCGAGAAAGCCGGAGCCATGAACTGATCCGGAGATTTTTTGCGCACAAGCAACAGCAAATGCAAAAGCCGCTGCACGGCTGGTGCAGCGGCCCCTGTTATCGAACGGAACGCTTTGCGTGCCGTTCGCCCATGCTTATCACATCGCAGAACACGCAGCGGCTTTTGGTGGAAAGCTGGGTATCCTTATGGTAGCAGCCAAAAAACCACTTGTCGTAGGTCAGCTTCAACAAAATTTTATCCAGAAAGCTGTGCAGCTGGTTGGTCTCGCCGCTGGCAAGGGCGGTAAAATCCAAAAATCTGCTTGGCGCATCGTGGGTCAGCACATAATCCACTTTGTAATCGCACGCTGCAAGGTTCTCCTCACAAAAGGCGTATTCCTCCTCCGAAGGCATTTCTTCCCTCCACCAGTTCACACCGGGTTCCCGATCCTCCACATCCTGGCTTTCCGCACCGCCAAAGCACAGGTATTTTTTATTCTCCAATTCCAGCACACTGCCGCGGCACACATGGTACACATTGCCACCCAGTGCCTGCACCTTCCCGCCAAAGCGTTCCTCGGTGGGATACTGCTTTAAAAGGTCGTAGTTTTCGTGGCTGCCGTCCAGAAACAGCAGGGTATACGGGCGCTTGCGCAGCCAATCCAGCTTTTTCTGTTCCTCCTTGCTGCCGTCCCACACAAAGCCAAAGTCGCCCAGTACCACCACGGTATCCCGTTTGCCCAGCCAGCGCAGCTTGCCGTGCTTGAAGCGGTCGATGTCGCCGTGGGTGTCCCCTGTCAGATATACCATTCCTGTCCTCCCTGACCGGATGTGAAATCGGCACAATAAGCCTTGTCACACCCCGCCAAACCTGTTATTATAAAGAATACAGCCTTCCGCTGTGATCTCGTTCTTACCCGGCGCACGGCGCTTGTGCCGTGCTGCCTGTTGTTTTATATTATCGCTTTTTAAAGGAATTGTCCACATGAAACGTATTTTTGCGCTGGTTTTGTCGTTCGCTGTCCTGTTCAGCTGCCTTGTGCTGCCCGCCGGGGCTATGTTCGACCCCACCCCGGTCTATCAGGTGCAGGCACAGAGTGCCTATATCGTCAACACCGATACCAATATCATTGTCTATGATAAGGACAGCACAAAGCAGGTATCCGCCGGTGGTCTGACAAAGTACATGACCATTGCCCTGCTGCTGACCAACTATGCCGACCATCTGGACGACACCTTCCAGATGCCCTTTGCCATCTCGGATTACGTTTATAACACCAACAACGCCGATATGCGCTCCAACGAGACCTTTACCTACCGCGAAGCCATGTACGCCATGCTGACCCGCAACGCCAACGAAGCCGCCATGGGCCTTGCTTATGCCCTTTCCGGCGGCGACCTCGCGGGCTGGGTGAGCCAGATGAACACCCTGTCCCAGCGCATCGGCACCACCGGCAGCACCTGGACGGATGCCTGCGGCATCGACAGCGGCAACGTGACCTGTGCCGTGGATATGTACCTGATCCTGCGTTATCTGATGAGCTTTGATGCCTTTGTGGAGGTTTCCGGTGCGCCCAGCTTTACCATGCCCGCCAAAGAAAAACACCGTTCTTCGTCTGTTCTGGTCAGCCAGAACGCCGCGCTGAGCAAATCCAGCGGCGGCAAATACTACCGCAGCGCCATGCAGGGCGGCATGTGCGATGTGACCGCATTCAAAAGCGACAGTGGCAATCAGAGCTATGTTTCATGGGCCAATAAGGATGGTGCCACCTATATTTTCTGCGTGATGCAAAGCCCGGACACCTGCGACGATTTCGGCTACGCCAACCGTCGCCCGGCCCTGTGCGAGACCGTGAAGCTGATGGACTGGGTGTTCGACAGCTTTTCCATTCAGGCCGCACTGGACACCGACCTTACGCTGGCCGAGATCCCGGTGAAGTATTCCTCCGATACCAGCTCCCTGCAGCTGTATCCCGCCGACAGCATGATGACCCTGCTGCCTTCCACCGGCGACGGCAGCGTGACCCAGAAATATTTTCACCTGCCGGATGCGGTCAGTGCGCCCATCCAGCAGGGCGATGTGGTGGGCACCGTGGAACTGAAGCTGGCCGGTGAGACCATCGGCGTGGTGGACCTGATCGCCGGGCAGGACGTCAGCCTGAACCCGCTGCTGTTCACGGTGGCCCGGTTCCGGGAGTTCCTTGGCAGCCTGTACCTCAAAGTTGTGATAACGTTAAGTATTATCTCTGCCGCAATCTACTTTTTGTGGACGTTCCTGAACGGCTGGAACCGCCGCAAGCCCACCAGAAAGATCCGCCGCCGCTGAGCTTCGCACCGTTCAGCCGCATTTTGTGGAAAAGTGATGCAAAAAGCCCCGTCAGCCTTTTCAGGATGACGGGGCTTTTGGTTGCGCCAGCAGGAGTCGAACCTACGATGGGGGAGTCAAAGTCCCCTGCCTTACCGCTTGGCGATGGCGCATCGTGCAAGATATTATACCATATTCTTTGTTTTTCCACAAGGGGAAGGTTCCACTTTTCCGCTTTTGCGGCGGCTCTGTGCCGCCTTTTGCAGCCTGCAATTTGTGAAAAACCAATTTTTTTCATCATAATAACAAAATGCACCCATTTTGTTGCGCTTTTGTTACACTATATGTGGTAAATATAGGATTGAATAAACCTCCTCTTCCCGGCTTTTTCGTCTACTGCCTCATGGCGGGGACATCGAGGTCTGTTCTGGTGTTTCCGTTCCCGGCAGGCACCACATCCCAATTCGTCAGGAAAGCGAGGAGTCATATGAAAAAGATCTTGAAAATACTGGTCCTCGGTCTGCTCAGCGCTGCACTGCTCTGCTGTGCACTGCCCTCTGCCTTTGCCGCAGAAGACAAGGATTCGCAGGTCTACACCATTGGTTTGGATGCCATGGGCGGCAGCAGCTCCGCTGTGGCAGTCACCACCAATCTGAGCGGCAAACTCAGTGCCCTGCCCGCGCAGCCTGCGCTGGAAGGCTACACCTTTGACGGCTGGTATACCGAGCCGGTGGGCGGCACAAAAATCAGCACCTCTACGGTGTTTACCGGTGATACCACTGTGTACGCACACTGGACCGTGAAAAATGCCACCACTTCCACCAGCACATCCACGCCCGCTCAGCCGGAACAGACCGCGCAGGAATACGATGACGGCCCTATTTTGAGCGTTCTGACGGTAGCCGGTGCTCTGATCACCACGCTGGCCGTGGCTGCCTTTATTTAAGTCTTTCCACACACTGTATCAATTTTATCAATAGAAAGGAAAATCTCCATGTCTACTATGAAACTGCCCGCAAACTATGCCTCCATCAGCGAAGAGGAAATGGTCTATCTGGACGGTGGTGCCCGCGACGCTTACAACAGCTTCCTGAATGTCGGTAAGGTGTTCAACGCCATTGCCCGCATCTTCTCCGGTGCAAGCTCCATCATCAACAATGTCAACGTGATCTACCAGTCCTTCCTGACTCTGGGCGATCTGCTGAAGAGCTTCTGATCCGGCTTCTATTTTCATCTGTTTTTCAAGAACTGTCTCCGTTGTGGGGACAGTTCTTTTTGTTTTTAACGCATTTTAATCGTTTACATCAAAAGAAACAATTTTTCTTTGGCTTTGGCAAAAAAATGCACGGAAAAGGCATTTTTGTTACGATTTTGTTACGCATACTGTGCTAACATATAAGGTGGAAGGTCATTCATCAAACTGGCGCTTTCACGCCGAAAACTGATATATCAAATGTGGTTTTGTGGTGCGAAAATTTTCGTATTTGTCGAAGGTTTTCGTTCGCCCAATCCGACCACTTTTTGCGGGAGAAATCGATCATTATGCCAGACCGTGAACTGCGGCACATGCGCCGCACCGAATTAGTCGAGATCATTCTGGCGCTCAAGCAGAGCGAGGACCAGCTCCGGGCAGAAAACGCTGCCCTGTCTGCCCAGCTGCAGGAACGGCAGATCCATATTGAAAACGCAGGTTCCATTGCGCAGGCTGCACTGGAGCTGAACAAGGTGTTTGAAGCGGCGCAGGCTGCGGCTGATGAATACGTTGCATCGGTGCTCGCAGCAAACAAAAACACCGATGCCGCTGCCAGCGCTCTGCGCGCTCAGGCGGAAGCCGAAGCCCAGCAGATCCTTGCACAGGCACAGACCGAGGCTGCGAACCTGAAGGCCCGTACCCAGCAGCAGTGCGACGCGGAAACGGAAGCCGCTGCACGCAAGCGCGCCCAGACCGAAGCGGACTGCAAGGCAATGCTTGCCCGGACGCAGCAGGAGATCCAGCAGCGCCGGGCCGCTTTTGACCGCCGGGCCAGCGAACTGCTGGACGGCTATCACAGCACGGAATTCCTGCCGGAGGAGCGTGCCAAATGAAAGAGCAAAAGATCAGGTTCACGCCCATTCCATCCACAGCAGAGGTGGAAGCAGAGCGCGAACGTCTGGCCTACCGCAGCCGTTATATGCGGGTGCTTCGCAGCACGGTCTACACGCTGCTGGTGGTCGCGGCCGTTGCCGTGCTGCTGGCCACCCTGTTTCTGCCGGTGCTGCAGGTCTCCGGCGACAGCATGAACCCCACTCTGCAGGACCGGGACATCATTCTGCTGGTCAAGGGCAGCGACATGAAGACCGGCGACCTTTGCGGATTTTACTGGCAGAACAAGCTTCTGCTCAAGCGCATCATCGGCCTGCCCGGTGATGTGATCGAACTGGACGAGGACGGTGTGGTCACTGTGAACGGCCAGACGCTGGATGAGCCCTATGTAGATGAACTTGCTCTGGGCGAATGCGACATCAAATTTCCCTATCAGGTGCCGGAAAACCGGTATTTCGTACTGGGTGACCATCGGGCCACCTCCATTGACAGCCGCAGCAGTGTGATCGGCTGTGTGGAAAAAAGTCAGATCGTAGGCAAGGTTTTTTTGCGGGTATGGCCCTTGTCCAACTTCTCGTTGATCCACTAAGGAGGTTTAGGAATCATGCGGGATATTGTGAAAGAATATCAGAAAAAGTTCCGTCGGAACCACCAGCGCGCCAGACGCTATACTGCGCTGCTGCTGGCACTGGCGCTTACCACCTGCCTGTTCGTGAACTGGCAGCTGCACGGCGTGGGCATTGCCAAAACGGCCGAATATCTGTGCGGCGAGTTGGAGCACGAGCACACTGCTGCCTGCTATGAAAAGCAGCTGGTGTGCGGCTATGAGGAAGGCGAACCGGAGGACTGGAACGCCACCATGACGGACGACGGCATGTCTTTTGATGATGCGTTGGGCGTGGATGCGGATGATCCCGGCATTGCAGCCTATTCCGCAGAGCCGGAGTACATCTTTGTGCCCCATGAGCACACCGACGACTGCTACCAGGAAGTGCGGGAGCTGACCTGCCTGGAAGAAGAGCACACCCACGACGACAGCTGTTTTGATGAGGATGGTGTCACCTTCATCTGCGATAAATTCGAGCACACCCACGACGACAGCTGCTACACCACCACCTATGAGCTGGTGTGCGGTCTGGAAGAGGGCGAGCTTGTAGAAGAAGTGAACCCCGATTATGACCCGGTGGCCCTGTTTGAGGAGCCGGTGGCTGCAAAGCCCGTGGTGGTCGATCCTGTGATCGAGACCCCGGTGCACCACCACACCGATGCCTGCTACGAGGAAGTGCTGGTCTGCGGCTTGCCGGAGCATCACCACACGGTGAACTGCCTGTCCGACCCGCTGGACGACACGCAGGACGAGGACGAATGGCTGGCACAGACCGGCACCGCGCTGAGCGGCAACTGGGCCGACGACCTGCTGGCCGTAGCCGAGAGCCAGCTGGGCTATGAGCAGAGCGAGCGCAACTTCCAGCTGGACGATGCCGACGGCGAGACCGTGCGCCACTACACCCGCTACGGCAACGACTACGGCAACGACTATGGACCATGGGACGTGATGTTCCTTTCCTACTGCCTGAAATATGCCGATATCCCCCAGAGCGCTATCCCGCAGGTTTCCAGCGTGCTGTCTTTGCACAGCCAGCTGCGCAGCGCGCTGTACAACGAAGAGACCGGCAGCGGCTATGCCATGGATTTTGACGGTGATCTGCCGTCTGATGCCGCAATGCCCGGTGATATCGTCATTTACAATGGCACCGTGACCAAGGCTGTGGCCGCGGAAAGCCAGCCGTTGCAGGTGCAGGATGATTCCGCCGATGCCGACATTGCCCTGCTCTCCATGGATGCTGCGGCCACCACCGACACCGCGCCCCACATTGAGGAATACACCGTGGATGCCAGCACCGTTGGCATCGTGAGCGATGTAGACGAAGATTTCGGCACCCTGACCGTGATCTCCGGCGATGTGGATGGCAAGGTGGCTAAAGTCACGCTGAATGCTTCGCAGGTGACAACGCTGGTGTCTGTGGCAAATGCGCAGCAGGCCGATTACGGCGTGGCTACGCCGTATTTCAAAGTCGAAGATGACGCAGGTGCCATTACCACCATCAAAGGTCTGGATGCACTGGATCACCTCACTGCTCTGAAGGTGCAGCGCAAGAATGGCACTGAATACGAGGATACCAATGTCACCACCATTTCGGAGCTTCTGCACAGCAGCCTTACCGTCAAAGATATCCCGGCCCAAGCGATCCAGGAAAACGACTACTGTGTCCATGTTAAGCTGCCCAAGAGCTTTGATGTGCTGAACGATGAGCTTATCTCCGGCAAACTGGAAGATACCGGCAATTATGACACCTGCGGCAGCTACCGGCTGCTCAAGGGGAATGACGGCTGCTGGTACGCCGTGCTGCGGTACGACCAAAACTATATCCAGCAGAAAGAGGCGAAAGACGCAGGCGCGGATACTTCCGATGCCAAGGTCACCAGCAACGTTGCCTTCAATTTCCAGTGGAACCAGAGCGAGGTCACCAGCAGCGGCTTTAATCAGATCGAGGTCAACAAAGATTACGCCCTTGATATCACCATCAACCCGGATGAAACCCCCGATGAGGATCAAAAAGACGATACGAACTATGACCTTAACCAGAGCGTGAAGGACCCGCGCTACAATGGCAGCGATGCCTACCTGGATTACACTGTTACGCTTGTGGTCAAGAACGAACAGGCCGGCCCGCTGACGCTTGCGGACAGCATGACCCTGCCCACCGGCGTAACCGCCGAATATGTCGAAGACTCGCTCCGGCTCAGCATGAAAGAAGACGATACAACGCTCCGCATCACTTGGGAAGATGATAATGGTGAGCGCAAGATCACCTTGGGTTCTGCCGGTTCCCCCATTGCCGCAGGCACCTATTCTATCTGCTATACCGTCAAGCTGAAGGACTTTGGCGAAACGGTTGTTGACGGTGAAGTAATCAATAACATCAGGATTCTGGATACGACCATCAGCGATGATGCCGAAGAGTCGGTAAAAACCGACAGCCTTGTGATCACCAGTCAGGCCGATCCGTCCGACTACGAACTTCCCTCTACCGGCGGGGCCGGTACCAAACTGTATACAGCAGGCGGCGGCGCGCTGATGCTTGCCGCTCTGGTGTGCGGGGTTTGCAGAAAGCGCAGACGCGAAAGGAGGGCACGTTAAAAAACCTGCATCCTTCCTGACACGGCGGCAAAATTGATTCTGCGCCGGAAGCAGACCCTGAAAATAGGAATCAGAAAAACTTGAAAGGAGACTTTCGCAAATCATGATGAAGAAAACAATCAAAAAGCTGCTGGCCGCACTGCTGGCAGTTGCCATGGTGTGCGCCATGGCGATCCCGGCGTTTGCATACGACACTAAGGAGGACCTCAACACAAAACACGAGTACGACGCCTTCCAGATCTTCAATGGTGATGTTACGGGTAATGATACTGATGGCTTTAAGATTTCCAACGTTACGTGGGGCAAAAACATCCCTCATCCTGAGGATTTTCTGGAGAAATTGACGGAAGATTCTACCATCGGCGGTGAGTTTAAAACTAATTTCACTCCTCAGGAAGCTGTTGCGGCTATCAGCAAATGGCATGATTCCGATAATAACAGCATCGCTTTCGCGCGTTTTGTATGCAACTATATCTACACGGATGCCAATGCAGACTCGAACCCCGTCCTTCAAGGTGGTCACACCGGTGGCTTCGAACTTGATAAGGCAGGTTATTATCTGATCGTTGATACTAGCCCCTTTAGCGAGGGCGATTCCTATCATGCCTACAATTCCTTCCTGCTGAAGGTTAACAAAGACCACTATCACGTTCAAATTACGCCTAAGGTTGTAAAGCCCACTGTTAAGAAGGAAGTCCACGACAACGACAACAACGACATTGGCTCTACTGGTGGTTGGGGTAGTTCCGCTGACCATGCAATCAACGAACCGTTCCAGTTCAGGCTGATCGCTAAGTTGCCCGCAAGCGAAAACAATGGCCGTGCTTACGATTACTATAATAAGTACACTGTTCGCTTCAATGATACCTTGTCCAATGGCATTACTTATGACAGACTCGATAGTGTAGTCATTAATTCCAATGGCCACACCTATGATATCCCCAAAGATTCTCCGAAGTATAACGTTGATGTTAGCCATCTTGAAAGTGATCACTCTTTTGTGGTAAGCATTCCTGATGTCAAAACCTGTGTTGAAGATCCAGAGTTCAATTTGAATAACGGCGCTACGATCACAGTCACCTACACTGCACACCTGAACGACAATGCCTTTGTCAATACTGCAAGTGGCTCTACCGAGAACAAAAACAGCGTACGGCTCCAGTACTCTAATAACCCCAGACCCGACGACGAATACTGGGGCTACACTCCCAACTACACTCCCGAAAGCGAAGTCTATGTGTACACCTACCAGCTGAACAACACCAAGTATCACGATGAAGTTAACGAGAACAACAAGCTGGAGGGCGCTGGCTTCCGTCTGTACAGCAATGAAGCTTGCAATGATGAAGATGAGATCAAGCTCAAAAAGAATAATGACGGCACTTACTCTCGCGACTTTAGCACTGAGGGTAAAGGTGTTGAGATGCTCTCTAACAAAGATGGTCAGTTCAATGTTAAGGGTCTGGACGCTGGCACCTACTACCTGAAGGAGACCAACCCTCCCACCGGTTACAGTGCCTGCAAGGTAACCAGAGTGACCATCAAAGCAAATCACACCAACGAACGTGTTGATCTTGATGGCTCCAACCTGTCCACCACCATCATCAACAAAAAAGCCGGCGGCATTACCCTGCCCTCCACCGGCGGCATCGGCACTACCATCTTCTATGTGGTCGGCGGCGGCCTGATGGTTGCGGCCATCGTTCTGCTGGTCACCAAGAAGCGCATGGAGAACAAGTAAGCTCCATTTCCCCCAAGAACCCGGAGCAAAGGGGCCGCAAGGCCCCCGCTCCTATCCTTATAACATTAGGGAGTAGCCCATGAAAAAGAACAAAAGCACCATTATATTGATCCTCGTCTTTTTCGTGGGTCTATCCGTGATGTTATACCCCACCCTCAGCGATTACGTCAACCAGCTGCATCAGTCCCGTGCTGTGGCCACCTATGCCGAGGATGTGGACAATCTGACCGATGCCGACTACAGCGCCTATTTCGAGGCGGCAGATGCGTTCAATGCGCAGATCGCCGCCGACCCGGACGCGCTGTTCCATGCCGACCGGTTCACCAGCTACAACGCCACGCTGGATGTGACCGGCACCGGCATTATGGGCTACATCACCATTGAAAAGATCGGTGTGGAGCTGCCCATCTACCACGGCACCAGCGATGGCGTGCTGCAGGTGGCGGCAGGTCACTTGGAAGGCACCAGCCTGCCGGTGGGCGGCGGCAGCACCCACGCGGTCATCTCGGCGCACCGGGGCCTGCCCAGCGCCAAGCTGTTCACCAATCTGGACCAGCTGGAAGTGGGCGACACCTTCACCATCACAGTGCTGGACCGGGTGCTGACCTATGAGGTGGACCAGATCTCCATTGTACTGCCCACCGAGACCGACAACCTCAAGGTGGTGGACGGCAAGGATTACGTCACCCTGATGACCTGCACCCCCTACGGCATCAACTCCCACCGCCTGCTGGTGCGGGGACGCCGCATCGAAACGCCGGACAAGCTCAAGCACATCCGTGTAACAGCCGATGCCATCAAGATCGAACCGATCATCACAGCTCCCATCATGGCACTGCCCCTGCTGCTGGTGCTGCTGCTCTGGCTGCTGTTCTCCAACCGCAAACGCAAATCTACAAGAGGTGAAAAAAATGAAACGCACTGATCTCAAAAAGCACGCTGCGGCCCTGCTTTTGGTGCTGTGCCTTCTGGTAACAAGTGCGCTGCCTGCCCTTGCCACCAGCGCAAACATCAAGCTGGTGGACAGCAGCGGCAATCCCACTACCGGCACCATCCGCGTTACGCTGTACGACAGCGCCAACGATAAGGCGCTGAGCGGCGGCAAGCTCACTTTGTACCGTGTGGCCGAGGTAAAGCGCCAAAACGGCAACCTGAGCTACGAATACTGCGGCGATTTCTACGGCTGCGGCATTGCGCTGGGTGATTTGACCGACAGCACCCTTGCGGCCCAGCTGCAGGAGTATCTGCCCCAAAGCGCCGAGGGCACCACAAAGACCATTGATGCGGACGGCAACGTGACCTTCCGTGGTCTGGAGCTGGGCCTGTATCTGATCGTGCAGACCGAGGCTTCCAAGGGCTATGAGCCGATCAATCCATTCCTTGTCTCTCTGCCCATGGCGGAGGATGGCAAGTGGAATTATGCGGTGGATGCCAGCCCCAAGGTGGGTGCTTACACCCCCACCAATCCGGACACGCCGCCTACGCCCCCTACCCCGCCTACGCCGCCGGATACGCCCGATCATCCTGATACGCCTACCCCGCCGGACAACCCGGATAACCCGGTCTCTCCCGGTAAACCGGACAATCCCGTGGCTCCGGGCCACCCGGATCATCCGGTAGCACCCGGTAATCCAGACAGCCCCGTTCTGCCGGGCCACCCGGATAACCCGGTAATGAGCGGTCTGCCGCAGACCGGTCAGCTGAACTGGCCCGTGCCGGTGCTGGCTGTCAGCGGTGTGGTGCTGTTTGCATTCGGCTGGGCGCTGGATCGCAAATACCGCGCAGTATAATTTTATTCTGATACAACAAAGAGGACCCGATGCAGATGCATCGGGTCCTCTTTTTCGGTTTCTTTTATGCAGTCAGGGTTTACTGCTGCTGTGCCTGCTCGGCGCGCTTGGCTTCCAGCGCCAGAATGGCATCGCGGCGGCTCAGGTTGATACGGCCCTGCTGGTCGATGTCGGTCACCTTGACCACGATGGCATCGCCCACGGCCACCACATCCTCCACGCGCTCCACACGCTTGGTGTCCAGCTTGGAGATGTGCACCAGACCTTCCTTGCCCGGTGCGATCTCCACAAAGGCACCAAAGTTCATCAGGCGGGTCACCTTGCCCTTGTAGATGGCACCGATCTCGGGGTCCTCCACAATGGTCTTGATGGTAAAGATGGCGCGCTTTGCGTCCTCCTGATCCACAGCAGAGACGAACACATGGCCGTCCTCCTGCACGTCGATCTTGCAGTTGCAGGTAGCGCAGATGTCCTGAATGACCTTGCCGCCCTTGCCGATCACGTCCTTGATCTTATCGGTGGGGATCATCATACTGAACATCTTGGGTGCGTAGCGGCTCAGCTCATGGCGGGGCTCTGCGATCACCGGCTTGATGATCTCGTCCAGAATATACAGGCGGCCCTTGCGGCACTTCTCGAAGGCCTCGGCAATGATGTCGTAGGTCAGGCCATCGATCTTGATGTCCATCTGGATGGCAGTGATGCCCTTGCGGGTGCCGCCCACCTTGAAGTCCATATCGCCGTGGAAGTCCTCCACGCCCTGAATGTCCAGCATGGTCATCCAGCGGTCGCCCTCGGTGATCAGGCCGCAGGAAATGCCGGCAACAGGTGCCTTGATGGGCACACCGGCATCCATCAGAGCCAGGGTGGAACCGCAGATGGAAGCCTGAGAGGTGGAGCCGTTGGAGCTCAGGACCTCAGAGACACAGCGGATGGTGTAGGGGAACTCCTCCAGAGAGGGCAGCACGGGAACCAGAGCGCGCTCTGCCAGTGCGCCGTGGCCGATCTCGCGGCGGCCGGGGCTGCGGGGTGCGCGGGCTTCGCCGACAGAATACGGCGGGAAGTTATAGTGATGGATGTAACGCTTGGTCTGCTCGTCGGTCAGATCGTCCATCAGCTGGTTGTCCTTGGTGCCGCCCAGGGTGCAGGTGGTCAGCACCTGGGTCTGGCCGCGGGTGAACATACCGGAGCCATGGACCCGGGGCAGGATGCCCACTTCGGCAGCCAGCGGGCGGATCTCGTTGATGCCGCGGCCATCCACGCGCTTGCCCTCGTCGAGCAGCCAGCGGCGGACGACGTACTTCTGCATCTTGTAGCTGACGAGGTCGAGGTCGGCCTCGGTCAGGTCGGGGTACTCCTCGGCGATCTTGTCCATGATGGGCAGCAGAGCGGCATCGCGCACATTCTTGTCGTCGGTGTCCATAGCGGCCTTGAAGTCGTCCAGATACTTGTTCTGGATGGCGTGGAACACGTCCATATCCAGACCCACCACCTGAAAATCGATCTTCGGCTTACCGCGCTCGGCAACGATCTTGTTGATGAACTCAATGGTCTTTTTGATCTCCACGTGAGCGGCCTTGATGGCGTTCAGCATGGTGTCCTCGTCCACCTCGTTGGCACCGGCCTCGATCATCACGATCTTATCCATGGTGGCGGCAACGGTCAGGGCAAGGTCGCTCACCTTGCGCTGCTCCTGCGTGGGGTTCAGCACGATCTCGCCGTCCACCAGACCCACCTGCACGCCGCCGATGGGGCCGTTCCACGGGATGTCGGACACGGCAGTAACCAGAGAAGCACCGATCATACCGGCGATCTCAGGGCTGCAGTCGGGGTCCAGACTCATGACGGTCATGGTGATGCACACGTCGTTGCGCATTTCCTTGGGGAACAGCGGGCGCATGGGGCGGTCCACCACGCGGCTGGTCAGGATGGCGCGCTCACCGGGGCGGCCCTCACGGCGCATAAAGCTGCCGGGGATGCGGCCTGCGGCGTAGAGCTTTTCCTCATACTCCACGTTCAGGGGGAAGAAATCCACGCCCTCGCGGGGCTTGGGGCTCATGACCACATTGCACATCACGCAGGTCTCACCGTAGCGGATCAGCGCACTGGCGTTGGACAGACCGCACATTTTGCCCATTTCTACCTTGAACGGGCGGCCTGCCAGCATGGTCTCGTAGACCTTGTAGTTCTCAAAGGTCTCTCTGCGGGAACCAAATTCAATTGCCATTGTTTTTGCCTCCTTGTTTTTTCGGATTTTTTCTATCCAAAAGGCGGTGGCACGCGCATCATAGCAATAAATCCAGCGTCCGTGCCGTTCACATCCGGTTTTGTTTGAGATATTTCCCCCACCGGGGGAATGTCTCTGCCGTTGATGTGAGCCGTCCGCGCCATGAAAAAGCATTCGGGGCACAGGCGTTCGATTTACTGCTGCAATACGCAGCCGCTGCCATTTGTATACAAAAGCAAAAGGCAGGCACCTTTGCGGTACCTGCCCTCTGTTTAAATTACTTACGCAGACCCAGAGTTGCGATCAGAGCACGGTAACGCTCGATGTCCTTCTTCTGGAGGTAGGCCAGCAGATTGCGGCGGCGGCCAACCATCTTCATCAGACCACGGCGGCTGTGGTGATCGTTCGGGTTCTTCTTCAGGTGCTCGTTCAGCTCGTTGATGTGAGCGGTCAGCAGAGCGACCTGCACTTCGGGAGAGCCAGTGTCCTTCTCGGTCAGAGCGACTTTGGCCATAACTTCCTGCTTGTTCATAGTTACATACCTCTTTATAAAATTTTATGTGCCAATGGAACAGCGGCGGGAAACGGCATTCCCAAAAAGCGGGCATACTCCCAACCCCGTACCACGGTAACAGATACAGTATACCAGAACCCTGTGCAAAATGCAAGGATATTTTTTGCATCCTGCCTTTATTTTTTTACGTACTGGTGCCAGTACAGCTGTACCTCCGGCAGCTTCTTTTTGCGCAGCAGAACTGCGGTGGGGATCAGATACAGCAGCACCGAAAGCAGCATGGATGCATCGTAGCCGCTTACCGCATCGGCCACGGTAGTGGTGCCGTACAGCCCACCGATGAGCATGGATGAAATATCCATGGCACCATGCAGGAATACCGTCACCCACAAATTGCCGGTGCGGAAGTAGATCGCCGCAAAAAGAGTGCCCAGCGATGCTGCAAACACGCACTGCATCAGCACACCGAAGGGTGCCGAACTGAGGATATTGGTCAGGTGCGCCGCACCAAACAGCACACCGGACAAAAGGCAGGCCTTCCACACACCGGCGCGGCTGGTGCCAAAGTGCTCCAGCAGGGTCTGGGCAATGACACCGCGGAAGATGAATTCCTCGGCCACACCCACCATGGCCATGCTGACAAGGAAGGTGCCGATGCGTGCCGCAGGCTGCAGCACGCCGTTCTCCGGACGGCCCAGCACCAGCGACCCAAAGGCATTGTAGCCAATGAACACCAGCGGGTACATGCCCACCAGCAGGCCATTGAAAAAGCCGCTGCCGCGGCGGCGCAGCAGCCCAGCACGGTCTGTCCGTACCAGAAACAGCACTGCCACCATGGCCCCCACCAGCTCCTGCAGAGTGCTGTAGAGGTATGTATCAATGGACGCAAAATCCGTCCGAAAAAGAACCAATGCAATGGTAAAGACAAGATCTGTTACAAACAGGCTTGCCAGAAAGACCACTTCTGCCAGAACGCAGAATAAGATCGGGTGCGCTTTGCGCAGTCGTTTGAGCATGGGATACCCTCCTGAATCGTTGATGGTACTATTCTAGCACACTTTACCTTAAAACGATATAGCACGCGCAAAAAAGGCAGTTTTCCCTTCTGCTGTGCCGCAAAGCGTTCACTTTTTCAAAACAAAGATCTGTTCAAACTCCTGCGTTGTCAGCAGCGAAACATCCTCATAGCCGCCCTGTCGGGCAACGTTCCACGCAGTTTCCATGTTCTGGGCCGTGATCTGCTCCACCTGTTCTGCCGTCACGAACTGCCACAGCCCCCGGCCTCCAATGAACAGCACCAGCGTATCATTTTCGCCGGTGTTATACTGCACCAGCAGCTCACTGGAATCGTCCGGCACCACACAGACCTCCTGAAATTTGAGAAGCTCCTGCACGCCGGAAGTGAAACTGCCAAGGTCCCCGGTAATATCCACGCAGGCGGCCTGACTGTATTGTTCCAGTTCTTTGTCTATCTTATAAGTACCGCTGTACATGCGCTCCGGCTCGATCACAAATGCAAGCACGACCATTGCAAGGCACACGATCTGCAGAATGCGCTTTCTGGTGCCTGCACGCAGCGTATCCAGAATGGAGAAAAGGCCGCAGCCACAAAACAGCGCTTCCAGCGGTTGCAGATGGTACACATACCGCAGCGACTTATACGGCGAGATCACCGCGATAACCAGAAATGCAGCAAGCGCCGGGACCGTGATCAGCTTGACACCCCCGGGGATCAGCGTTGTGCCGCGCAACTTGCCCGGCAGCCAGCGCTGCCCCAGCTTCGTCAGGGTCAGCACGGCCATAATGCCTGCGCCTACAGCAAAACCGACGATGCTCCAGCCGATCAGCTCCAGCGGGCCTTTGGGGTACTGCGCCAGATCCAGCAGATTGTTTGCTGTTGACTCCAGCGAAACCGTATCCTGCGAGTGCAGCTGTGCATACCAGCACGGAAAGGTGAGCAGCATTCCGCCAACGCCCGCAAGTGCCGGAAGTGAAAATGCAGCAGCATTTTTCCATTCGCGCCGGAACATCAGGTAAAGGTCATATGCTGCGCACAGCAGGAAGGCATAGACCACAAAGAAATACTGGGTCATCATGCCAAGATAGATGGTTACACCGATCAGAAGATATTTGGGCACAGACGGCCTGCGAAGAGACTTTGCCACTAGCAGCGCAAGCAGGATCGTCAGCAAGGTCATGAGCATATACATGCGCACCATCGTCACATTCGAGATCATTTCACGGTTGAACGCATACAATGCACAGACGAACAATGCTTTTTTCCAGTCTGCAAACAGCTCCATGCCCAGCGCATACAGCGCTGCCAGCGTGCCGCCCAGCAGCACAAAATTCATCCCCAGACCCGTCCATTTTGTAAAGCTGCCCGGGAACAGCGAGCATACTGTATTCAACAGAAAATAAAACAGCGGCGGATGAATGTCCTGCGTCTGATTATAGTAGACCGACGCATAGTTGAAGCGATCATTTTTCTGAACCGAAATATAATTCACAAAATCCTGTTGTTCAAAAACTGCTTCCGGGAGATTTCCATCAAACGAATGCTCACCATTATAATACCAATTCAAAAACGGCGCATAGCTGCTGTTTGAAAGGCCGTAGGAGTAGATCTCATCCAGAAAGAACCCCTCTTTCCGCATAGCCCACCAGCCGCAAAGGCAGATCAGAACGATCACAAAAAGCGCGACCGCCCGTTTTTTCTTTTTTATTTCCTGCATAGTTTCTGTTTTTCCTCGCTTTTTTTGTCCGTTCTGCAGCCAAATATGGCTTTGCTTTTCCAGTATATCATATTTAGAACACAAGTCAAAACTTTTCGGGTTGCAGATCCCGCTGCTCCTAGCAGCATGCACCCTGTTAGACATTCCTAGCCGGTGGAACCCGCGGGCTAAACAAAGCCATACTATGGCTTTGTTTGCGGTGCTTCGCACCGCCGCCCTGTTCAAATCCCGCGCGGAGACAAAAAAGAACCAGTACACGAATGTGTTAGCAGCATGCACCCTGTTAGACATTCCTAGCCGGTGGAACCCGCGGGCTAAACAAAGCCATACTATGGCTTTGTTTGCGGTGCTTCGCACCGCCGCCCTGTTCAAATCCCGCGCGGAGACAAAAAAGAACCAGTACACGAATGTGTACTGGTTCTTTTTGGTCGGAGCAGCGGGATTTGAACCCACGGCCTCCTCGTCCCGAACGAGGCGCGCTACCAACTGCGCTATGCCCCGAAAATACCGCAGCCAATTGACTGCGGTTTGGTTGGGGATGAGAGAATCGAACTCCCACAAGTAGAGTCAGAGTCTACCGCACTACCACTATGCAAATCCCCATTATTCAGTTTGTCTGCCGCGCCGTGCGCTGCTGACAAGGGATATTATACTCAAAAGGCCCGCGCTTGTCAACCATTTTTTTATTTTTTCTGCAAAAGTTTTCCCGCTGTTCTCCTGCCCGCAGAAATGCACCGTGGAAGCGTGTAAATTTTCTGCGCTTCTCTTGACAGCGGCCCCCATCCGGAATAATCTTATACTATAAACAGGTAGGTCTCCGGGCAGACTGACTTTGAAAGGCAGAACGCGCGGCGCTGAATACCAAATGAAAGAGGGCTTTTGAATGAAAAAACGTGTTGGAATCCTGACTTCCGGCGGCGACTGTCCGGGTCTGAACGCCACCATCCGCGGCGTAGCAAAAGCACTGTATGCCCGCATGGGCGATAACGTGGAGATCGTTGGCATCCTGAACGGATACAGCGGCCTGATCAACGGCGACTACAAGGAGATGTGCGAGGACGATTTCCGCGGCATCCTGACGCTGGGCGGCACCATTCTGGGCACCAAGCGCACCCCCTTTAAAATGATGCGTGTGGTGGAGGACGACAACATTGATAAAGTTGCCGCCATGAAAAAGACCTACAAAGAAGCCAAGCTGGACTGCCTGCTGTGCCTGGGCGGCAATGGCACCCACAAAACCGCAAACCTGCTCTCGCAGGAGGGTCTGAACATCATCGGCCTGCCCAAGACCATTGATAACGATATCTATGGTACCGACGTAACCTTCGGCTTCCACACCGCCGTGGACATTGCCACCGATGTGATCGACCGCATCCACACCACCGCAGGCAGCCACAGCCGCGTGATGTGCATTGAGATCATGGGCAACAAGGCAGGCTGGCTGACACTGTATTCCGGCATTGCAGGTGGTGCAGATATTATTCTGCTGCCGGAACAGCCCTATGATATCGACCGTGTGTGCTCTGCCGTGGAACGCCGCGCAAAGAAGGGTTCCAACTTCTCCATCATCGCTGTGGCCGAGGGTGCCATCAACTGCGAGGAAGCCGGCATGAAGCGCAAGGAATGGATGGCAAAGCGCGCCGAGGCAGGCTTTGGCACCACCGCCACCAACCGCATTGCACAGGCCGTGCAGAAAAAAACCGGCATGGAGACCCGTGTGTGCATCCCGGGCCACATGCAGCGCGGCGGCAGCCCCAGCGCCTACGACCGTGTGCTGGCCACCCAGTTCGGCAGCTATGCGGCAAAGCTGGTGGAGATCGAGCGCTACGGCGTGACCGTTGCCATGGTGAACCGCCATGTCACCGAAAACCGTCTGGCCGACATTGCAGGCAAGACCCGCAACGTGCCGGAGAACTGCGACCTGCTCACCGTCGCCCGCCGCATGGGCATCAGTCTGGGTTGATTACCATTTAAATGCTCTCCGCTTTGCTCTGAGCATTTTTAGCGGAATAATTATTTTTATTGGGGATTCCTGAAAATCTGCGGATTTTCAGGAATCCCTTTTTCACCGGAAGGGTCCCAACCGGCAGATGCTTCAAACAAACGGAATGCCGTTTTCCGCTGCACCCCTTCCCGTGAAAATGCAGATCCCGGCAGACCGCAGTCTGCCGGGATCTGCTCTATTCAGAAATACTGTTTCCGTTGAAGATGGCCAGAATGCAACAGTGGCCATTCAAAATCGTCTGCCGGACAAATCAAAGGTCCGTCACATCATGCCGGGTGGGCTGGCCTTTTTCAAAGGCAACCGCGCTTTCCAGCACACCGCGCACCATGCTCTCCACATCCTCGTGGGTGTAGAAAGCCGTGTGGTCGGTCAGGATCACATTGGGCATGCTGCGCAGAGCCGCCAGCTCCGGGTTCGGGATCACATCGCCCATGCGATTATAATAGTACAGGCCGTTCTCATTTTCCAGCACGTCCAGGCCCGCCGCGCCAATCTTGCTGCTTTCCAGCCCGGCGATCAGTGCATCGCTGTCGATCAGCTTGCCGCGGGCGGTGTTGATGATGGTCACGCCCGGCTTCATGCTCTCAATTGCTTTGGTGTCGATGAGATGGTGATTCTCCTCCGTAGCGTTGGTGTGCAGAGTGATGACATCGCTTTCCGCCAGCAGGGTCTCCAGCGGCACATACTCGGCGATCTTCTTTACCTCGTCGTTGGGGTACAGGTCGTAGGCCAGCAGGCGGCAGCCAAAGCCGGACAGATGCTGCAGCACCGTGCGGCCAATGCGGCCCGTACCGATCACACCCACAGTGCAGGTGGAAATATCGCGGCCGATTTTTCCCTGCAGGGAGTAGTCCTGCGCTTCGCCGCGCTTGAGGATGTGCCCTGCCTTGCGCAGGCTCATCAGCATCAGCATAATGGCAAAGTTTGCAACGCCGTTTGGCGGGTAGTCCACATTGGCCACCTTCATGCCCAGTTCCCGGGCCGTCTCGCGGTCTACGTGGTCATAGCCGATGGAACGGCAGCAGATGGACTTTACGCCCAGCTCGTGAAACCGCTTGACCATGGGCGCGCTCATATCACAGGGCGTTACCGACACGGCATCATAACCCTTTGCCAGTTCAGCGTTTTCCAGCGTGGGATACTCCTGCGTAGAGCCAAACTCAACGTCCAGCTGCGGTGCCAGCCGCTGCGCGATGCCCAGCTCATCGTAGGGGCGCAGGGTGTAAAAAAAGACTTTTGTTGCCATAAAACTTCCCTCCCGGCTTATTTTGTACCTATTGTAGCACGTTCTGCACAGATGGATGCATTTTGCTGCGTGAATTTTGTTCACCTTAAAAATGAGGATTCATCTTTCCATATGAATGCGCGCAAAACAGTTGTAAATTGTCGGAAAAGAGGGTATGATAAAGGAACTGAGAAGTATACATCACTGAAATATAAAAGGAGTGTGCCTTATGCGCGCTTATGAACGGCTTTTGAATTATGTCCGGGTGCATACCACCTCGGACGAAAACTCCGGTACGCACCCTTCCGCTGAACGGGAGTTTGACCTTGCCCGCCAGCTGGTGGAGGAGATGAAGGCCCTTGGCATGGAGGATGCCCATGTGGACGAGCACTGCTACGTCTATGGCACCCTGCCTGCCACGCCCGGCTGTGAGGATCAACACGCTCTGGGCCTGATCGCCCACATGGACACTGCCGACGATGCCAGCGGTGAGAATGTGCAGCCCGTTGTGTGGGAGAACTACAACGGCGGCGACGTAACTCTGCCCGCCACCGGCATGGTGATGAAGCCCTCTGTGTTCCCCTTTCTTACTTCCATGAAGGGCGAGACCCTCATCACCTCAGACGGTACCACCCTGCTGGGTGCCGACGATAAGGCCGGTATTGCCGAAATTTTGACTGCTGTTGAGACCATTCAGGAAAAAGGCCTGCCCCACGGCAAGCTGTGTATCGCCTTTACTCCGGATGAAGAGATCGGCGAGGGTGCAGAGCTGTTCGATATTCCGGGCTTCGGTGCCGACTTTGCCTATACGGTGGACGGCGGCGATGCCGGTTCCATTGAGTACGAGAACTTCAACGCCGCTTCCGCCACCGTGACCATCCGCGGCTTCTCGGTGCACCCGGGCACCGCCAAGGACACCATGATCAACGCTTCCAACGTAGCAATGGAGTTCCACGGTGCTCTGCCCGTCACGGCCCGGCCGGAGACCACCGAGGGCCGTCAGGGCTTCTACCACCTGTGCCAGATGTACGGCGATGTGACCACCGCAAAGCTGGGCTACATCCTGCGCGACCACGATGCCTCAAAGCTGCAGTTCAAGAAGGACAACATGCTGGATATTGCTGAATTTTTGAACGGAAAGTACGGCGAAGGCACTGTGACCGTGGAGATCAAGGACAGCTACCGCAACATGCTGGAAAAAATCAAGCCGCATTTCCACTTAGTAGAGACCGCCCGCAAGGCCACCCGCATGGCCGGGCTGGAACCGGAGGAAATTCCGGTGCGCGGCGGCACCGACGGTGCTATGCTGAGCTGGAAAGGCCTGCCCTGCCCCAATCTGGGCACCGGCGGCTTCAATTTCCACGGCGTATGCGAGTGCATCACCGCTGAGCGCATGGACCGCTGCACCGAGATCTTGCTGAACATCATAAAGCTGTACGCAGAGTAAATTCTATTTTTCAATATACAAAAAAGTGGGTGCTATTTTCGGATAGCACCCACTTTTGTTATACTCTGACGCTTATCTCTACGACTCCACTCGTGAAAATGCATTTGGAGCAGCCCTGCGGTTGCGTAGCAATGAAAGCCCCAGTGGGGCTTTCAAGCAGGCGAGCGGTCTGCGTTAGCAGATGGAAGGGATTCGCCCTGACAAGCGTCAGGGCTGCGACAAATGCGAAAAATAAAAATCAAATTCCACTGAACATGCCCAGAGTACAACAACGACGACCGCTGCCTGCGGCAGAAGCAGGGAGGAGTTGTTGGGGCCGCGGCCAGCAAGACACGAATGCCGCTCAAGGCATGAAGTGGATGCTGGGAGCCGCAACTCTAGGAGGGCATTCAAAATCGTTTAACCAACGTTGATATGCCCCACCGGCATGATCTTCCGTTTGTTGTCGTCCGGCTTTGCCGTCAGGCTCATGGCCAGCGACACCGGGCCGACACGGCCCATGAACATGACCAGCATATACAGGATCTTTGCGCCCCGGTTCAGCTGGCTGGTAACGCCCACCGAAAGGCCAACTGTGCCAAAGGCAGAGCAGGACTCGAAAATAGCGTCAATGACCGACACAGCATCCGAGGTGTTATAGAACACCACCACAGCCGAGCCAACCGCCGCCAGCCCGCCGAGCACGATAATGGTCAAAGCACGATAAACCGTCTTGGACTCGATGTGGTGCTCTGCGATCACACAGTCGTCGCGGCCCTGAGCCACGCTGCGGATCGTCAGGATGATCACAGCGAACGTAGTCACCTTCACGCCGCCACCGGTAGAGCCGGGTGCCGCACCAATGAACTGCAACGCGCTCATCAGCAGTTTGGTGATGGGGCCGCAGGCCGCAAGGTCGATGGTATTCATGCCCGCAGTACGAGTGGACACCGACTGGAACAGTGCCGCCATCAGCTTGCCGGGCACAGAGAGCCCGCCCATGCTGGCAGGATTGTTCCACTCCATCAGCGCGATGAGCGCCGCGCCGCCGAGCCACAGGATCACCGAGAAGCTCAGCACCACCTTGGCCTGCAGGGAAAGCCGGTGCTTTTTGCGGTATTGACCGATCTCCACCCATACCATGAAACCCAGACCGCCGGAGATGATCATGAACATCACAACGGCCTGAACATAGTAATTGTTCACATAGGGTGCCAGTGAGGAATACTGGCCGAACCGGCCAAACAGATCAAAGCCCGCGTTACAGAAAGCCGAGATGGCCGTGAACACGCTCACCCAGATGCCTTCCAGCCCGAACTGCGGCACAAAGGCGAACAGTAGCAGCACAATGCCAATGCCTTCAAACAGGCCAGCCAGTCCCACCACGATCTTCAGCACATCCTTGGCCTGCGCATATCCGTCCGCTGAGACGCTTTCTCCCAGCAGCCGCAGATCGCGGAAGCCCATGCGCCGCCGCATAGCCAGCGCGAAGAAGCTGGTGAGGGTGACCAACCCCAGACCACCCACCTGAATGAGCAGCAGGATCACCGCCTGCCCAAAGTAGGTGAACTGGGTCCAGGTATCCCGCACGATCAGACCAGTAACGCAGGTAGCGCTTGTGGCGGTGAACATGGCATCCAGTACATCCAGCCGCCCATGCTTGCTGGCAACAGGCAGGCTGAGCAGAAAGGTGCCCAGCGCGATCACGATGACAAAGCTCACACAGATGATCTGCGTAGGCGTATACATCCCCTTGCGCTTGCCCGCCGGGCGGTAAAACAGCTTTTTCCCTTTTGCCTTTTCCATAAGTTCCTCCGCACGCGGCAAAGCCTGCCGCGGCTATTTTCATTTCCTCTATAGCATACACCATTTTGCCCTCCGGTTCAACTTGATTTTATCCGCAAAATGCTGTATTATAATAGGGCATCCGTCTCCGTAGCTCAGATGGATAGAGCGCAAGCCTCCTAAGGTTGTGCTCTACCAGCTGCCTTACGGGGAAAAGTGATCGTTGCCA
>OODF01000456.1_pt1 | contig 26938 bp, 17 predicted proteins | sample 1671431 | NCBI WGS metagenome assembly OODF01 (sample SAMN06348156, study PRJEB24527) | human gut metagenome | biome: human gut; feature: ankylosing spondylitis patient; material: feces | host: Homo sapiens | place: China | collected 2015-10 | reverse complement strand
CAATGTTTACAGGTTAGCGGCTGCGCCGCTTAACTGCTGCAAACTTAGAGCGACGCGTCTCGCGTCGGGATTTAAGGCAAAGCCCCACAGACAGACGTGTAATTGGTGCTGTTTGTGAGCCTTTGTTAAGTGTATGAGCCTTTGCCTTTATGCCCGCGGGACGCGTCGCCCCCATTAGAGGTCGCGTTTGTCGCAAAAAAATAAAGCGGAAGCGCCACTTGGGCACTTCCGCAGTAAGGGAGTCGTATCATACATGGCTGAATGTTAGCCAAGATACTTCATCAAGATGTTAATGTTGTCGGCCTCACGCAGGCGGCGCAGGGCACGTTCCTTAATTTGGCGTACACGTTCACGCGTCAAGTTCAATGTGTTGGCCACCTCCTCGGCCGTCATTTCGTTACGGCCAATGCCGAAGAGCATTTTCAGCACCTGGCGTTCGCGGTCGGAGAGTGTTTTGAGCGCAGCATCAAGGTCAGACGAGAGTGATTCCTTCTCCATTTGGTTGTCGGTGCCCGGAGCCGAATCGTCGGTCATGATGTCTATCAGACAGTTTGAGTCGTCCTCGGCAAATGGGGCATCAACGCTCACCTTCTTGCCATTAGTGCCAAGGGCCTCCTGCACTTTGCTCACATCTGTGTCGAGCAGTTCGGCCAACTCTGCCACTGACGGGCGGCGCTCGAACTCCTGCTCAAAATTGACAATAGCCTTGGTGAGCTTGCTCTGGAAACCTACTTGGTTGAGCGGCATGCGCACAATACGACTTTGCTCTGAGATAGCTTGCAAGATGCTTTGACGTATCCACCACACGGCATACGAGATGAACTTGAAGCCACGTGTCTCGTCAAACTTTTGGGCGGCTTTAATCAAGCCGAGATTGCCCTCATCGATTAAGTCGTTAAGTGCGAGTCCTTGATTTTGATACTGTTTAGCCACACTGACAACGAAGCGCAAATTGGCACGTGTCAAACGGTCGAGAGCGGCCTGCCCATCGGGGCCGCCACGGTGAATACGCTGTGCGAGTTCTACCTCCTCGTCGGTTGAGATAAGTTCCTCACGGCCAATTTCTACCAAATACTTGTCCAACGCTGCACTTGAGCGGTTGGTGATACTTTTGTTTATCTTTAGTTGTCGCATAGTTCTACTTGTACACGTTTAATAAGGGGTGATGTCACATCACGGCATAACAAATGCCTGCAAAGGGTATACCAATGCAGGCTATAATCAGGCCTTTACTATCCTTATAACGTTCATAAATACAGACTCTTCGTAAATTCGTTGCAAAATTACGAAGAAAAGCAACGCCTCGCCACTTTTTTAGTATTTATTAAGCATATATCGCGCGTTATGCTCAGTTTTTCTTTTTGAATAATTGCTCAAACAGGTTCAAACTGTCAGGATTTTCCTTGGCAAAGGTGTCAATATGTCGCATACGTTTTTGCTCCAGTATCTCGTCCACTGCTATGAATATGCCTGTTTCCTCCACCTGGCCGAACTCGTGGTTGATGGCGGTGCCGAACACGCGCATGGTGGGACTGAGGCCCATGTAGGCGTTGACCAATGGCGGAATGTTGTAGCCGCGCTTGCGCACCTCGGTGTTGAGTATGCGGTAGTCGGACTTGAAGTCGTCGTGTACGAAGAGTTGGGCGAGCTCATCGGACGGGGTGTCGATGTGCAATGGCTCGATGGGGGTGACGAGGGCGTCCTTGTCGCCAAAATGCTTGTGCAGGAAGTAGAGTATCATGTCGCGTGCCGGACGGTTGAACGACGGATACATGGTCATCTTGCCAAAGAAGTATTTGAGGTTGGGTATGACCACTGTCAGGGCACCGAGTCCGTCCCACAGGTTGTCAAGTGCAAAAAGGCCCTTGCTTGCGGCACGTGTGCTCTGATATTCAAGGGTGACGAATGAACGACCAAGCTCAACGGTGTCGGGCATATAGGTGCGGACAAACTCGTCGGAAAAGTGGAACAAGTGGCTCGTGGCCAAGCATGGCTGTCCGTTGTGGTCGATAGGTGTTTCGTTGCCGGGCAAGAAACGGTAGCCGCCAAGTATCAGCTCCTCCTCAGGGTCCCACACTATGAGCTGGTAATAGGGGTGTTCGCAGGTGTCGAACTCGTCCCAATCAAGCTCCTGCCCCGTTCCACCGCCAGCAGCACGAAAGGCTATCTCGCGCAAGCGGCCTATTTCGCGCATGACATTGGGGGCCTGTTGATAGGTGATGACGTATATTTCATTACCCGCCTTGTTAGTAGTGCGCAGGCGACGCTCGGGCGTCAATTCTTGTTTTAAGAGTTCCTTATCTACTGGAGGTATGATTGGTTGCATGATCCTACTTGTTATGTCTTGTGCTGTATATATAGATGTGTGGTGCGTACATGCTGATTGTAGACCGAAGGGGTACTTGTCAGAGTGCATACACGATATCCTCTACCCACTTGGCCCATTCGGCTGGGCGTTTTGAACGGTCGAAGGTTTGCCAGGGTATGGGTTTGCCTATCTTTACCTTGAAGGTTTTGTGACGGTTGCGGAAGGTTTCATCGGCCAGGAACAGCATGGCTATGTTGAACTTTAAGCCGAGACTTTTGCACAACGAAGCGAGGCGATAGAAGCGGTCGGAGTTGCGTCCGCCAAAGTGTATGGGCACCACATCGCGATGGGTTTCAACGCTCTTTTGTATGAAGGTTTTGTTCCAGGGCAAGTCGCGGATAACACCATTATGGCGTCGCGAGCACAATTTGGCGGGGAACATGATGACGTGGTTGTCGCTATTAAACGTGGCATCAATTTGCAGCGGCAAGTCGCGGCTCTGCTTGCCCGTTACATTTACTGGCACACACAATGGGGCCAGTCCGTGCAGGTTCATGAGCAGGTCGTTTACCAAATAACGTATGCGCCCGTCGTAGCGGTGGCCCAATATTTGGCCGATGGCTATGCCGTCTGGCCCACCGAGGGGGTGGTTGCTCACAAATGTGAAACGGCGGCCGTCGGCATCGTCGGGCAGATTGTCGTAGCCCTCAATGTCGAGTTTGTCGTCAAGATAGTCCATCACGGCATCAAGCCAAGGCACGCCTTGCATGTTGCCCACGCGCTTCATAAAATCATTTATTTCGTCCTGATGCACAATATGCTTGAGCCACGACCTTACAAAACCTGGCACATAGCGTGCCTTGCTGCCGGCCTTGCTCTCGAGCACCTTGTCAATGTCTATCTTAAATATTTTATCCTTATCCACAATCGTCGTTTATCTTCCTTTGCGTTGCAAATGTACAAATTTATTTTTGCCGTCCCACTTTATCCGTGCAAAGTTTTCATGACACTGGGCACTCCGGTTGACTTTGGCCTACCATATTGCGCACACGCACGATGTATGCGCAATTTTCTGTCACGTAGGGCGGGCATGCCATAACGACGAGGCTACTTAAATACGGCACATTTGTTCTATTTCTCCCTTTAATAGGCGCATATTGTGCAGTGCTCGGAGAAATTCCGTACATTTGCAATGCTACTATGCCCTGTGCAATGGCTGTATGGGAGGCGCATGCCACCCCCCCGGCTTCAGCATTCGCAGGCTTGGAGCAGACACATTAAAACACAGCACAACACCATCAAACACTTGGCTTGATTGTATGAAAAGAATATTTGTAAGCATCACACTCGTGCTCTGCGGCCTCTGCGGCCATGCACAGGCCGTTTTGTCGCTCGACAGTTGCCGCGCCATGGCACTGCGCAACAACAAGGAACTTGCACAAAGCAAAGCCCAACTTGACAAGGCGCATTGGGACACCAAGGCTGCACACACCAACTATCTGCCCAAAGTGTCGCTCACCGCTGGCTACATGCGCACAGGCGATGAGATTTCACTGCTCAACAATAATCAAAAGAATGCGCTCAACAACATCGGTACGACTGCGGTTAAGCAGTTTGGTGCACAGTTTCCAACCATAGCGCAGCAAATCATTACCAAATACCCCGACCTGGCACCGCTCATTCAGGACATGTCGGGGGCGTTTCAGCAAAATGCCGCAGCACTGGGACAGGCTGGCAATGCCTTTGGCAAGGGCATTACCGATGCTTTCCGCACCGACACCCGCAACATGACGGCGGGCATGATACTGCTGACACAGCCGCTCTACATGGGTGGCAAGATAAAGGCTTACGAAAACATTACCAAGCACCAGGCCTCGCTGGCCGATGCGCAACTGCGCGCCGACGAGCAGCAGGTGATGCTCGACGTGGACCGCGCCTACTGGCAGGTGGTGTCGCTGGCCAACAAACGGCGGTTGGCCGTTAGCTACCGCAACATGCTGGCACACCTTGACTCGGACGTGGTAAAGATGATTAACGAGGGGGTGGCCACCAAAAGCAATGAGCTGTCGGTGAGCGTGAAGCTGAATGAGGCGGAAATGACGCTGATGAAGGTGGAGGACGGTTTGACTCTGTCGCGCATGCTGCTGTGCCAACTCTGCGGCTTGCCGCTGGAGAGCGCGCCCCGACTGGCCGACGAGGACAACCAGGACTTGCCCACCGTGGCACAGGACATTAGGGCTGACGTGGAAACGGCTTTTGCCAACCGGGCGGAGTTGTCGCAATTGGCCACCGCACAACAGATTTATGCCGAAAAGGCCAAGATTGAACGCGCGGCGGTGCTACCACAAATTGCGCTGACCGGTGGGTACATGATTTCGAACCCCAACGTGTTTAATGGTTTTGAAAAGAAATTCCGCGGCACATGGGCTGTGGGCGTGATGCTGAAGGTGCCGGTGTGGAACTGGGGCGAGACTAAGTATAAGGTGCGCGCTGCCAGGACTGAGGCTACCATTGCGGCGCTCAAGACTGACGAGGCACGCGAAAAGATTGAACTGCAAGTGAACCAGGAGGCCTTCAAGGTGAACGAGGCAAACCGCAAGCTGACACTCAGCATGAAGAACCTTGACAAGGCTGAAGAGAACCTGCGCACGGCACAAGTGGGATTTAAGGAGGGGGTAATCACGACCTCGGACCTGCTGGCAGCACAAACGGCCTGGCTGCAAGCGCACAGCGATAAAATTGATGCGCAAATTGACATTAAACTGAGCCATGCAAGCTATAACAAGGCTTTGGGACAGCTGGGCGAATGACATAGGCCCCACGTTACCACACAACACACATTATTAAAGCATATATCATAGCCGTTGGCGGAATTCTTAGTTTACAAGTTGACAGGTTAACAAGTAAGTATGCTACACGCTACTTATTATTATGTCAAAGTCCGAATGTTAAGAAACTTGGCAAACTTAACTTGTTAACTAATTACGCCAACGCACATATCAATATTAATTATGAGACAGAAAGCAAACTTTCTCCCAGCTATTATCATCATGGCGGGCATCATCGTTTTGGTTGTCATTGGCAGCCTGTACGCTTTTAACAACGAGCCTGACACCATTCAGGGCCAGGCTGATGTAACGGAATACCGCGTGTCGAGCAAAGTGCCAGGACGCATACTTAAATATATGGTTAAAGAGGGCGACTATGTGCATGCCGGCGACACACTGGCCATTATTGAAGCACCTGACGTGGCAGCCAAACTAACCCAGGCACAAGCGGCCGAGGACGCTGCGGCTGCACAGAACCGCAAGGCCGAAAAGGGTGCAAGACAGGAGCAAATTGCCGGTGCCTACGAAATGTGGCAAAAGGCGAAAGCGGGGGTTGACATTGCTGAAAAATCGTACACCCGCGTCAAGCGCCTCTACGACCAGGGGGTGATGACGGCCCAAAAGCTGGACGAGGTGACGGCGCAGCGCAATGCTGCCATAGCTACCGAACGTGCGGCAAAATCGCAATACGACATGGCCAAGAATGGTGCCGAGCGCGAGGACAAAGAGGCTGCCGCAGCTTTGGTTAACCGCGCCAAAGGTGCTGTGAGCGAAGTTAACTCGTACATTAAGGAAACTGTGCTGACGGCGTCGGCTGACGGCGAGGTGACGGATATATTTCCGCAAATTGGCGAGTTGGTGGGTACAGGGGCACCTATCATGAACATTGCACTGATGAACGATATGTGGGTGACCTTTAATGTGCGCGAGGACCACCTGGCAAACTTTAAGATGAACCAGACGTTCAAGGCCACCATACCGGCACTCGGAAACAAGGAGGTGACACTGAAGGTTTACTATATGAAGGACCTCGGCTCGTATGCCGCATGGAAAGCTACCAAGACTACCGGACAGTATGACATGAAGACTTTTGAGGTGAAGGCCTCGCCCGCCCAAAAGGTTGACGGACTGCGCCCAGGCATGAGTGTGCTGATGGAGTGAGCGGGGTATGCTATCCGCTCTCACACACACACATTCATAGTCCCTTCATTTCAAAACGCTCACTATTATGTCTGATAACGTTCATATAAACAAAGGCGACCAGGCTCCCTCTGAAGGGGGAAAGGCATACGGTGTTGCATATCCGTTTTTGCGTGAGCTCCGCCGTATGGCCACACAACCTATTTACTGGTTCTGTATGGTCATCGCGCCTCTGTTCTGTTACATATTTTTCACCTCGCTCATGAAGCAGGGGCTGCCCGAGAACCTGCCCATGGGACTTGTTGACGAGGACCGCACTACAACCACGCGCAATCTGGCCCGCAACCTCGATGCCTTTCAGATGAGCGACATCACGCACGAGTTTGCCAATGTGACGGAGGCACGAAAGGCGGTGCAAAAGGGCGAGGTGTATGGGTTTTACCTTATACCACACGGCACCACCAAACAGGCACAACTGCAACGGGTGCCTACTGTGTCGTTCTACACCAACTATTCGTACCTCGTGGCAGGCTCGCTGCTTTACCGCGATATGCGCATGATGTCTGAACTGGCATCGGGAGCCGCATCGCGCACTGTGCTTTATGCCAAAGGGGCCACCGAGCGACAAGCCATGGCTTATTTGCAACCCATCGTCATTGACATGCACGCCATTGGCAATCCGTGGCTCAACTACAATGTGTATCTGTCAAACATCATCATACCGGGCATGCTGGGTATATTCATATTCATGATTACCGTTTTCAGCCTCGGCTCTGAATTGAAGTTTGACACGGCTGACGAGCTCATGGCCTCGTCAAACAACTCTATCATTGTGGCACTTACGAGCAAACTGCTACCGCAGACCATCGTATTTCTGCTGATGGGCTCTATTTACATACTGCTGCTTTATGGCTACCTGCACTTTCCGTGCAACTGTGGCATTTGGCGTATGTGGAGCGTGATGGCTCTGTTTGTGTTGGCCTGTCAGGGCATGGGTGTGTTCATGTTCACCATGTTGCCCACACTGCGCTTGGGACTGTCGTTTGCCTCGCTGTGGGGCGTCATTTCGTTCAGCATATCTGGCATGTCATTCCCGGTAATGGCCATGCACCCCATACTACAAGGGTTGGCCAATTTGTTTCCGCTGCGCCATTACTACCTGCTTTACGTCAACTGCGCGCTCGACGGCTATCCGTTGGCTAATGCGTGGCCTTTCGCCATGGCACTGCTTGGCTTTGTGGTGCTGCCTATCCCCTTCCTCGGGCGGCTTAAGAAGGTGATGAACACCTATGCCTACGAGCCATAAGTGCTGGTGGGGTGACGAGTGAACGGGCTGACAAGGAGTGTTAGAATTATACTTTTATGTATGAGCATAACACCTGATAAACAATACATATAGAACTATTTGTCATGTACAACTGGAGACAAGCTTTTTCCGATCTCAACTACATATTTCGTGAGGAGTTGCGCACCATCATTCGCGACAAGGGTGTAATCATATTCTTCTTTCTCGTGCCCATAGGCTACCCACTGCTCTACACCTTTATTTATACCAACGAGGTGGTGCGTGACGTGCCAATTGCCGTGGTTGACGACTGCCGATCAGCACAGAGCCGCGAGTATCTGCGCCACCTCGACGCATCGCCCGATGTGCACATCATATCGTACTGTGCCAACATGAGCGAAGCCAAAAGCCTCATCAAGCACCGCGACGCTTATGGGGCGGTACATATACCGCGCGACTTTTCTGAAAAGCTTAACCGGGGCGAACAGGTATACGTGGGCGCATACGCCGACATGAGCGGTATGCTGTACTACAAGAGTGTGCTCACGGCCAACACCAATGTGAGCCTGGCCATGAATGCAAGCATCAAGGTAGAACGCGCTGGCGGAACTACTGCCGAACAAGACAAGGTGGCCGAGCATCCCATAGAGTATGAGGAAGTGTCGCTCTACAATCCGCAAAACGGTTTTGCCACCTTCTTGATACCAGCCGTACTGATGCTCATCATACAGCAAACTCTGCTGCTTGGCGTGGGCATGGCAGCAGGTACTGCACGCGAGAAGAATGCCTTCCGCAACCTTGTGCCTGTTGAGCGCCACCATCGCGGTTTGCTGCGCATTGTCATGGGCAAGGGTGCAGCCTATCTTTTGGTTTACATACCGCTGAGTGTCTATGTGCTGGCGGTGGTGCCCCATTTGTTCCACCTCAACCAGATTGGCAACCCATGGGACGTGGCATTCTTTGTCCTACCCTTTCTCATTGCCTGCATTGCGTTTAGCATGACGGTAAGTGCCTTTGTGCGACACCGCGAGATGTGCATCATGCTCATTGTATTCACCTCTGTGCCTTTGCTTTTCATCTCCGGATTGTCGTGGCCGGGCAGTGCTGTGCCACCAGTTTGGAAGGCCATCAGCTACATATTCCCCTCTACATTTGGCATCAATGGTTTTGTGGCCATCAACAACATGGGGGCCACGCTTGGCGATGTACAGCACGACTGGTACATGCTATGGGCACAGGCTGGCATTTATGTTATCACAACCTGCGCCGTGTACAAGGCCAGCATCTTGCGCGCCCGACAGCGTGTCATCGAGATGTGGAAGAATCTCTAAGGGTTGTTCTAAAAAAGCTGTTTTTAGAGTTCTGCTATTCTGAAATATTGCCGTCTGGTAAAACATAACCATGCGAACGGACTCAAGCACCAAACGCTACCAACAAACGCAAGCACAAAACGCTACCACTAATGGGGGCGACGCGTCCCGCGTCGGGCATGAAGGCAAAGACTCACAAACAGGGGCATAATTAGTGTTGTCTGTGAGCTTTTGCTTTCATGCCCGACGCGGGACGCGTCGCCCCCATTAGAGCTTGCGTTTGTTGGTAGTGTTTGGTGCTTGCGTTTAGTGCTTGCGGGGCCTTTACTATACTACCAAAACTTTACATGCAGAGTATCTTACATCTTACACAAACGCGTTGTAATTCATTGATTATCAATACTTTACACAGTGTAAGATACTACAAATTCCACCTACACGCATCCTACACAACCTACATACTGCCACACGGCACAAGCACGGGAGGAGAACGTCACAGCATAGGGGAGCAGAAAAGTCTGTTGCTCCGACAGATACTTCTACGTCCCTGTGGCGTAAAACCCACCGCATACGACAAAACCGACTGCAAGACAACGGGGTGGGGTGTGTAAGATGTATGCAGGGGAGTGTAAGATGCTTTGAAATCATCTTACACTCTTGAAATATCTGATTATCAACTTGTTACGCATAAAAAGTGCAAGATGGCAGTAAAAACACACGCACTCTTTTACAAGTAGGCAGACGGCGAGGGGGCAAATATTTGTGTACAATTTGTACACTTTTTCTCAGACGCATCAACCCCCTTCATTCATAGTTGCATTGCCAACATATACAGTAACGCCCGGAAGTCTCGATTAACGAACTTCCGGGCGTTGCCATTTCTCTATTGTGCAGTACTGGTCTGCTTTACTTGTTGCGGTACATGTTTTCGTAATACTGCTGATAGTCATCACCGCTGACAGCCTCCACCCAATCGTGGTGCTCAAGGTTCCAGCGGATTGTCTTTACAATGCCCACCTCGAACGAGGTTTCAGGATACCAGCCCAAGTCGGCCTTGATTTTTGAGGGGTCAATGCCATAGCGCTGGTCATGACCAAGGCGGTCCTTTACAAAAGTTATCAAGTCATCGTTAATCCAGTCTATGCTGATTTGGCCATCGGCACCACGCTCCTGCTTCTTGAGCAAGGCACGGAACTGCGGCTCCTGCTGCATGATGTCGTGAATGGTGCGTATGATGATTTTGACAATCTGGATATTCTGACGCTCATTATGACCGCCTACATTGTAAATAGAGCCATTGGCACCCTTTGTTATCACCATGTCAATGGCCTTGCAGTGGTCCTCAACATACAACCAGTCGCGAATATTCTCGCCCTTGCCGTACACCGGCAGACGCTTGCCCTCAAGAATGTTGTTGATAACGAGCGGAATGAGTTTTTCAGGAAATTGGTAAGGGCCATAGTTGTTTGAGCAACGTGTGATGCTCACCGGCATGTGGTAAGTGTCGCGATAGGCACAAACAAAGTGGTCGGCCGATGTTTTTGATGCGCTGTAGGGGCTGTGCGGACAAAGCGGTGTATCTTCGGTAAAGAAGCCCTCTGCCCCAAGTGATCCATACACCTCGTCGGTTGACACCTGATGGTAGCGCACACCCGGGCGCCACGTGGGATAGCCCTGTTCGTCGCGACCCATCACCCATGCTGCACGTGCTGCATCAAGCAAATTCTGCGTGCCAAGGATATTGGTGTTGAGAAAGAGCTGCGGGTTTTCAATACTGCGGTCTACGTGACTTTCGGCTGCAAAATTCACTACCACATCAAAGCGGTATTCGGCAAAGAGGCGGTCAAGCAGCCCGCGGTCGCAAATATCACCCTTTACAAAATAGCAGCGTTCATTGTCAATGTCACCGGCAATGGTACCGAGGTAGCCCGCATAAGTAAGCAAGTCGAGCACCACAACACGAATGTCATCATGCTTGGCCAAGATGTATTTCAAGTAATTGGCACCGATAAAGCCTGCGGCACCTGTCACCAAATAGGTTTTCATAAAATATGTATATGGTATATTCTGTTATTATTCAAACTGTCACGCTTGCGCTGTTCACTGTGCATAGTGTGCACTAACCTGGTTTGTCAAGTCAATGAACTCCTGCACCGATAATTGCTCAGGGCGGCGGGTGAGCAGCGGCTGAGCCAAAAACGCCGTGTGGTCGGGGGCGGCAACCCCGGGACGCTGGTCGAGCTCATGAAGTAGTGGCTTGATTGAGCCACGCATCATTTTGCGGCGTTGGTTGAAAGTGGTTTTAACCACCCGCCGCAACAACTGCTCGTCGCAATCGGGAGCCGTAACCTGGTTACGCGTCATGCGCACCACAGCGCTGCGCACCTTGGGAGGCGGGTTAAACACCCCTGGCTCAACAGTGAACAAATAGTCCACATCGTAGTACAGCTGCACCAGCACGCTCAATATGCCGTATGCCTTGCAGCCCGGTTTGGCGGCCAAACGCTCAGCCACCTCCTTCTGTATCATGCCCGTGCAGCAAGGAATAAGGTGCCGGTAGTCGAGCATTTTGAAGAATATCTGGCTACTGATGTTGTAGGGATAATTGCCAGTGAGCACAAATGGGCGGCCGTCGAAGGTGTGGTCGAGGTGCATTTTCAAAAAGTCGTCCTCGATGATGTTGTCCTCAAGTTCAGGAAAGTGTTCGCGTAAGTAGGCCACACTCTCAAAATCAATCTCCACGACCTTGAACTCTCGTTTTTTGGGAATGATGAACTGCGTCATCACGCCCATGCCGGGCCCAACCTCAAGAATGGGTATGTCAGGACACGCATCTACTGTGTCGGCAATGGCCTGCGCGGTAGGCAGGTGGGTCAAGAAGTGCTGACCAAGAAATTTTTTAGGACGTACAGACTTCATCTGATATATTTTTTCTACTTTTGCATAATAGTGCAATGCACACTGGCATCTGCCTGAAGCATCATTGCCCATCATGATATAACGCTGCAAAGGTAAGCATTTTATTTGAATGTAAACTGCCTTTAGCGCCGCAACTCACTACTTAACAATGAAGCATCTGCTAAAAATCATACTGCAAATATCACTGCCATTTGTGCTCGGTTTCGGCATATTGTGGTGGATGTACCGCGCCACCGACTGGCACGAGTTCATGCAGTGCGTGACGCATGACATGAATTGGGGGTGGATGCTGCTGTCATTAGCCTTTGGCATTTTGCCACAAATGGCACGCGCCTGGCGATGGAGAATGGCCCTTGCCCCGCTTGGCGAGCATGCCCGCCGCACCTCCTGCACCGACGCCATTTTCATGTCCTACGCTGCCAGCTTGGTCATTCCGCGTGTGGGCGAAGTAACCCGTTGCGGCACGCTCAAAAAGTGTGACGGCATATCGTTCACCAAATCGCTCGGCACGGTGGTTACCGAAAGACTTGTCGACTCGTTGCTTATGCTCATCTTCACGGGCGTGGCATTCTTGTCGCAGTTGCCCAAGTTCTTGGAGTTCCTGCGCACTACGGGCACCAACCTCAACGACATTCTGCACCGCTTTACCGGCACCGGCTACATTGTCACACTCATCTGCATCTGCGCTGCAGTCATTGCCACCTTGGTGGCAGTGCGCCGCTTTGCCGTGTTCAAAAAAGGGCGTGACATGCTGCACGAGGTGTGGGAGGGCGTTCTGTCGCTGCGCAAGGTGCACAATCTGCCTTTATATTTGTTTTACAGCCTGCTGATATGGGTTGGCTATTTTCTGCACTTCTACATCGCATTTTTCTGTTTCGACTTTACCTCCTCATTATCTGTTGGGGCGGCATTTCTCATATTTTGTGTTGGCACCTTTGCCGTGCTTGTGCCCACTCCCAACGGAGCGGGCCCTTGGCATTTTGCAGTAAAAACCATGCTGGTGCTTTACGGGGTGGCCGAGCCGCAAGCAGTCATGTTTGCCCTGGTGGTACACACCATACAAACGGCCCTTGTCGTACTGCTCGGCGCATTTGGTTGGGCAAGGGTCAACTATCGTAAAAAACTTTCTTAATACATAAACATCATGAGCGAAATTGCTAACCTGCAACCGCAGGCCATTTGGAAAAACTTTGATTTGCTTACGCAGGTGCCCCGTCCCTCGGGCCACCTCGAAAAGGTTCAAAAATTCTTGCTCGACTGGGCTGCCAGCAAAGGCGTAAAAGCCTTTAAGGACGAGGCCGGCAACATCATTATGCGCAAGCCTGCCTCTGCTGGCATGGAAAACCGCAAAATGGTTACACTGCAAGGCCACATGGACATGGTGCCACAAAAGACCAAGGATTCGACCCATAACTTTGAGACCGACCCCATACAGACCTATATTGATGGTGACTGGGTTAAGGCCAAAGGCACCACATTGGGTTCAGACGACGGTATGGCTGTAGCCACCATCATGGCTGTGATGGAGGACGACACACTGAAGCATGGCCCCGTCGAAGGCTTCATCACTGCCGACGAAGAAACTACCATGTATGGTGTCAACCACATGAAGGCCGACGTAATTGAAGGCGACATATTGCTCAACCTTGACGACGAAACCGAAGGCGAAATGATTATCGGCTCTGCTGGTGGTGTTAACATGACTGCCACATTGGAGTACAAGCCTCAAGAGGTTGACACCAACGATGCCGCTGTAAAGGTTACACTCCACAAGCTGTTTGGCGGACACTCTGGCCTCGAAATCAACGAGGGCCGCTGCAACGCCAACAAAGCCATGGCACGCCTCGTGCAGGACGCTATTGCCAACTTCGAAGCTTGCTTGGCAGAGTGGAAGGGCGGCAATATGCGCAATGCCATTCCAAGCTCGGCCGAAGTAGTGCTCACACTGCCTAAGGAGAATGTGGAGGCTTTCAAAGAGGTGGTGGCCGAATGGCGCCAGACCTTCAAAGACGAGTACGAGCCTGTTGAGCAAACACTCGAACTGGACGTTGAGGACGTGGCTTTGCCTGCCTACATCGTACCGGCCGAAATTCAGGACAACCTGGTCGATGCGCTTTGTGCCGTACACAATGGCGTTTACCGCATGATACCTTACAACAAGGAAGTTGTCGAGACATCGTCTAACCTCGCCATCGTCGAGATTGGCGAAGGCCACACCAAATTCCTCATCCTTATCCGCTCATCACGCGACTCTATGCGCGAATGCTGCGTCGAAACACTCGAAAGCTGCTTCTCAATGGCCGGCATGAAGGTGGAAACCGATGGCGAATACCCTGCATGGCAGCCTAACCCTAAGAGCGAGATTGTCGAACTCATGAAGGGCATCTACCACGAACTCTTCAACGAGGAGAGCAACGTGACAGTTGTTCACGCCGGACTCGAATGTGGCGTAATTGGTGCCTTGCGTCCTCACATGGATTTGGTCAGCTTCGGTCCCACGCTGCGCTCACCGCACACACCCAACGAGCGTTGCAACATTCCGAGTGTGGAGAAGTACTGGAAATTTGTGAAGACCATTCTCGAACGCGTGCCTGAAAAGTAACGCATAATTAACTACTGCAACAATAGGGGCAATCAATCTCATGTTATGATTGTCCCTATTGCTGTTTTAACGCAACCGCCATTTTAACCCATATCAAATGCAATACTTAGAATTTACCTTTACCACCCGGCCGGCCACCGAAGCCGTGCAGGACGTGTTGTCGGCCGTATTGGCCGAAATAGGTTTTGACAGTTTTGTACATACCGACGAACTCGACCGCCCGGCCGTGGCACATTGCGCCAATCCCGAGGACCCCACCTTTGAGGAGAAACTGGACGAGGACCACTTTCAGTGCTACATTCAGAAGGCACTCTTCGACCAAACCGCCCTCGACCAAACACTGGCCGCATTCCCCCTGCCCGATGTTGAAATAACCTACACCATGCAGGAGGCCGAGGACAAGGACTGGAACGAGGAATGGGAGAAGAACTATTTCAAGCCCCTCGTTGTCGACGGACGTTGTGTGATAGCCAGCACATTCCACACCAACGTGCCAAAGGCCGAATACAGCATCACCATCAATCCGCAGATGTCATTTGGCACAGGCCATCATGCCACTACCTCGCAAATGATAAGCCGTTTGCTCAACGATGACATCACGGGGCTTGAAGTGCTCGACATGGGTTGCGGCACCAGCATATTGGCCATTTTGGCACGTATGCGCGGAGCCAAACATTGCCTGGGCATTGATGTGGACGAGTGGTGTGTCAAAAATTCGCGCGAGAACATTGGCCTCAACCATCTTGACCACATCGATGTGGAGCTGGGCAATGCCTCATCGCTGGCAGACAAGGGCCCGTTCGACCTTGTCATTGCCAACATCAATTTGGGCATTCTGCTTAACGACCTTAAATATTACGTGCCACGCATGAAACAGGGTGGCTTTATCTACATGAGCGGTTTCTACGACACTGACATTCCACAACTCGTAGCCGAGGCACAGAAGCAGGGCCTCACGCTTGTCAACGAGCATGTGCTCGATGGCTGGGCTTGCCTGAAACTGCAGAAGTAATATTAATAGTTGACAAGTTTACAAGTTTACATGTTAACGGGTTAATCCGTTAAGCAAGCTACGCCTCACAGCGGTGCATACATATAATGAGGCTGCTGAAAAATGCCCGACGCGGGACGCGTCGCCCCCATTAGAGCGCAAATCCCTGGCAAGACTGTTCTTCCCATGGCTTCAAATGCGCTTTTTAACCTGTCAATCTGATAGGAAACGCAAGCACTAATGGGGGCGACGCGTCTCGCGTCGGGGCATTTTTCAGCAGCCCCATAATATGTCGCCCATTAAGAAGTTGCAATCTTCTTAATGGGCGACACTTTTTTGTGTGCCACACACTACGCTTAGTGCGTAATGAGTTTCACCTCTCCCGCCGTGCCACAAAATTCGGGCGCATACACGCAACTGACCGTGGCAACACCTGTGGCAAATTGGCCGCTGCGGTCAACGAACAGTTCCTCTGCAAACTGGTGGGTGCCTTTGCGCACTTTCTCTACAAAGTAGTCGGTAGCGGCATCGTGCACAGCGCGATATGCAGGCAGTGCCATGTTCCAGGCATATCCCGACAGAGGCTGGGCCGGTTGCAAACAAGCCGGACGCGAGGCCGAGAGCGCCACAAAATCGTAGTCGCGGTCTGCCGTGATGGTAAATACCTGACGTACCCGGTCGCCCTTGGCCAACGTGGTCGTTCCATTCACAGCCACCCATTCGCCAGCCCGTTTCACCTCGAATTTGCGGGTCAGCAGCAAGCCCTTTCCTTCAGTTGGCACATGTGATGCTGGTGCTGAGAACGTGGCATACACACTACCCCACGACAAACCGTCTGTGCGCTTGTCCAGTCTGACAGTCGTGGCACCGGTGGCCGAAGCGTCAGTGTAAGTTTGCTTGAAATAGCCAACCGTTTGTGGCATACTGCTCTGGCTCTTGGCATTAAAGCCCACCACCTTGTTATGGTTATAGAGCGTGTAATACACTGGAGCCTTTTCGGCCAAAGGCATCACACCTTGCTGTTTGCCACCCGTGGCAAGCAACGCATACACCGCATCGGCCGAGGCGCGCGAGGTTTCCCACATCTGCGTACGCTTGGCCTGCAACAGCCACAAGCGCATTTCGTCCGCCGCCATTTCATGGCCCAAGGCGTGCAGCGCCTCAATAGCCATACACTGGGTAGGAATGCGGTATGAGCGCCACGACCACTCTGCGCGCGGCGTGTCAAACCAGCGTCCCATGCTATCCTTCGTCACCGTATGTTCCAACAAGCTTTTCAGTAGCAATTCTGCCTCGGCCTTTTTGCCATAATGGGCCATCACCTGCACCGCCACCGCCTTGCCATACATGGTAAATTCCTGGTTCTGCAAAGCGGCACGCGCCACAAGGTACGACGCATTATCGTCAAGTTTGTCACCCGTCAGAGTGAGCAAATACAAATAGCGCATAGCCAATTCACCTGGCAGCACTTTGTGCCCGGTTTCCTTTTCCACACGTTTCATTTCGCGTACCACACCGGCTATATACTGCTTGAGCCAATCCATGGCCTGTGCCAACTGCCTGTGTCCCTGCTGGCAACTCGTCAAGTTTTCCACGCGTGCCAACAGTATGGCCACCTCCAGCGTAGTATAGGCATTGCCGCCCATGCCGGGATACCAGCAGTAAGCACCATCGGCCTGCTGCAAAGTCTTCAGTTTGTCAATGGCAGTGGCCATGCGTGCAGCCGTCAACTCGGCATCAAACATTTGGCGCAGAGCCTCGGCGCGCTCCTGTTCGGCAGTGCCTTGTTGCAGCCACGGTGTAAGGTCGGTCAGGCCCTCAGCCTTCAGTTTGGCCAGCGCATCAAGTTCTGCCGTGCTGCTGCCCGAGGCCAAAGCCTTTATTTCGGGATTATCGCGCGCCACCTGCTGCCCAATGGCCAAGGCATAAAAGCGGGTGGCCCAATCGTTGGCACTGATGCAGCCATCGGTGCCCTGCAGTGCGGGTAGTGCCGTCACAGCGTACCAAGTGGGATTAGACGACACCTCTACACTCAACGCGCGGTGACTTGCCCCCTCCACATTAAACAGGGTGTCGGTGCGCAATGTCAGCACCCCGGCCTTTGTTTGCGAAAAAGGCAATGTGCGTGTCACCCGCACCTCGTTGGTCAACACGGGCAGGTAGTGTTCCTCGCCATCGGCAAAACCCTTGCCTTGGGCCATGGCACGGCACACCATCACCCCCTCGTTGCCCTTGGCCTGATAGGGAAAAGTGTACACCCGGCTTTCGCCCGGCGCCAACGTCACCTTGGCATCGGCCTTGTGATGCAACTGGCCGTTCAGCGCATCACCAAGCGTCAGGGTGAGCGTGGCCGACACTGCCTTGTCCGACAGGTTGGTCACCTTCACGGGCAAGTCGGTCGTGTCGCCCTGGCGCAAAAAGCGCGGCAAGGCGGGTTCTACCATAAAGTCCTTGCGCGCCACCACCGTGGTGTCGAGCCGTCCGTGGTTCATGTCGCGGTCGTGGGCCAATGCTGCAAAGTTCCACTGCGTCATGCTTTCGGGCAGGGTGAATGCCATCACCACCTCGCCCTTGCTGTTGGTGCGCAGCGCCGGACGGAAATAAGCCGTTTCGGCAAAATTGGTACGTGGCGCAGCCGTTTGCAACGGTTGCGGTGCACCGCCAGCCGCTTCTTTCTTTTGATTGCTGCTTGCACTTTCAGCCACGCCCGCGTCGTACATATCCGTGGCCACATTGGCCTTGGCCAACATCATCATAGGTTTGTCCACCTCTAACGCGGCCATGGTGCGCATACGACGTGGGGGACGAATGCCAACCAAATCGTACACGCGTTCGTAATTGAACAAATCGCTGCGCCAACGGCTATACTGCACATCGGGCACAGACAGGCGCTTGTAGTCATGCACCCCATACAATGCCAAACTGTGCACAGTCCAGTTCGTTTGCCACAAGGGTGACGGCAAATTGCGATAAAAGTTGACGGCATAGTCAGCCCAAGTGTTTTTTACCAACGCGTCGAGCGAGGCATCGTAAAGGCAGGCCATCATTTGCGCATCAGCCGGTGTGCCGTCGGGACGGGTTATCTGCACGCGCCACTCCTCTTGCTGTCCGGGTGTCAAACGCGAACGGAACGAGGTCCAGTGCAGCAGCAAGCGCTTGTCGGGTTTAGGTTTTTCCACACTGACACTTTCCTCATAAAGTTGTCCGTGGCGCACCATGGCCAGACACAACACGGCACCATCGCCATACGCCTCTTTATAGTCGAAGGTCAGGTGCAACAGTTCGTTGTTGAGCATGATGCAGCGACTCTCCACCACCCGGTTGCCTGCCACTACATCGTAAAACAAACAAGCGTCCTTTTCGGTGGACCCTACCACTATGCGTGCCGCCGCGCCATCGTTGGCCGTTTCTTTGTAAAAGAAGAAAGGCTGGTTGGCCACCACGGGGGTGGTGTCGGTGTCGCGCAACAGGGTAAAGGTCACCGTGTCGGCCGCAGCCTCAGCAGTTTGCACACTCAGCGTGTACTGTGCCGAGGGCAACTGTGCCAGCTGGCTGATGGCAAGCGGCTCGTTGGTGTCGAACGCACCGCGGGCCACCTCTGCCCCACCCTTGCGCAGCACGAATGTACCCTTTGCGGCCATGTTCTCACCTTGCGCGTTGAGCTGGCGTATGCCGAATGTGGGCAGCGCAGCACCCTGGCGGCGATAAATGGTTTGCGGCGCACTCACCTCGAGCCATGCCTTGCGTGTGGCCACACTCAGCGTGGCCGAACCTTGTGCAGTCTCGCCATTGGGGGCTGTCACGGTGTAGTCCACCACAAAAGCATAGCGGTTGTAACGCGGCAAGGCGGCATCGGCTTCATTTTCAGGACTTTCGAGCAACACTGGCAACTTGAAGCGTCCCTCGGCATCGGTAGTGGTCTCACCGCTTTGCGGCGCCATCTCGTCATCGTTGTAAAAGGACCATGCTGTGCGGCGCACTGTGTACTGCACCCGGGCATCGGCCACTGCCACCCCGCTGTAGGTTTTGGCCTCGCCTTCCACCGTCACACTGTCGCCCAGTGCATAGGCTGCCTTGACAGGCTGCGTGGTGGCCGTAAAAGTTGGACGTTTATACGCCTCCACTCTGAAATAGTTGCGCCCCGACACACTGCGATTGTCCACGCTTATGCTGAAGCGTCCTGGCAGACAAGCTTGCGGCAGGTTGAACTCGCCACTCGCTGTGCCAAAGGCATCGGTCTGCACCAACAGGGTGTCCACCACCTTGCCGTTGGCATTGCGCAGTGTGGCTTTCAGTTGCAAGGCGGGCCGCACCCGGTGCACATCGCCCTCACGGGTGAAAGCCACTGCCGAAAAAGCCACCTTTTGGCCCGGTCGGTAAATGGCACGGTCGGTATATAGCTGCACACGCGTTTCGGCCCACTGCCGCTGGGTGTCATAATAGCGTATGTTGTTAATGTTGAACAACGGCGATGCGGCATCGGTGGCTGTGGTGGCGGCATAAAGCGTAGCATCATAGCGGTTGACGTCGGTTTGCAAACTTACGTTGCCTTCGGCATCGGTGGCATACGTTCTTATCTGCCGCAACTTGTGGCTGCGGTTGTCGTAGCGGTAAGCGGTCAGCTGCACCCCCGTCACGGGGCGCCCCGTCTGGCTGTCTACCATGGTGATGCGGGTTTTGCCCCCTGGTGTGGCAAAGCGCACGGCACTCAAACTGCTCACCGCCATGGTGCTGCCCTCAAGCACCCTGCCATCGCCCACAAGCTCTACATAATAAACGCCCGGCACATTGGGCACTTCAAACCTCACGCTGTCGGTGCGCCAGGCATAGGGGGCGGTTTGTCCGGTCAGCTGCAGCCGCGTTATGGTGCAAGCGCCACTGCCGGCCTTTTTGGCCAAAGCCTTCAGCGCATCGTTATCGGCAGCATGCAGTTCGGCAGCCGATTTTGGCAAACGTGTCACCCGCAGTTCGGCCTCACGCAAATGCCGTGTTCTGAAAGCGAGCGTCAACTGGCTGCCGGGGTAGCACACGCGCTGCAATCCATCGGCATACACGGCCGGGGCGGTCATGCGCGCCACAAAATTGCGCAATTCGTTGGCTGCATAGCCTTTTTTGCTGAGGCTGATACCTTTTTCGGCCTGCGCCATCAGCACACTGTCGTTGTGTGCGGCATACGGTCCGTCTTCCTGCATATAGTTTGCTTGCAAGGCCACCATGGCCTCATAAATCTTGACACAACTGTCTGCGCCGGCATATTCGTCTGTCAGCTGGCACAAAGCTTTATAGTATGCGTTGTGCTCTATGCGGCCCTTCACACTGGCATTTTCGTAACGCTGTTCCAGTGCACGCAGCGACAGCAGCAGGGCGGCATCGTTGGCATGGCGTGCCTTGTAGAAGGCGGCTACTTTCTCAGTCCACGCCTGTTTGTCGCCTTGTTTTGTCACGCCGCTCTCACAATAGTCGTTTAACATCACGTGCAACAAGTCATTGTGGTAGCAAGCGCTGCCCTCATGTTTAGTAAACAAGGGCAAATAGTTATCCACCCGCGCATCGGCCAGTGCGTCGAGGTTGGTCAACGAGGCCTCATAGTGTGCCTTGGTCCGCTGTTGCTGGGCATCATGCGTCAAAGTTTTCCCGTCAATTACAAGCACTTGCCCATAGTTGGTTCCTTCATAGCATTTGGCCAGCGCCACGTGCCACAGGGCTTGCATGGCGGGCTTTGTTTCGGCAGCCAGAGCAGCCTCCATGCGCTGCAACCATGGCGCCACACTGTCGGCCGACAATTCGGCACCGAGCATACGCTGCGTGAGCATCACACGCAGCAACTGCGCGTCGTTGCCCTCGACCACAGCCTTTTGCTGTATTTTGTTCACCACCTCAATGGCCGATTTGGGCAGGTCGTTATCAACGTGTGCCTTGGCCTCCTGCCACAGTTTGTCATAACTCTGTGCCGGGGCGCCCATGCTTATGCCGAAGGCGGCTATTAGTGTTGTTATCTTGTTCATAAGGTGTGTCTAACTTTAGTTGATTATCAATACAATATGCTCTAAATGGTAGAAAAGTGGCAATATGTGTACCCATAAAAAGCAAAATACCCGCCTTGGTTCGCTGTTCAAATGGGAAGCGCGGCGGATTCTGTTATTGCAAATATACGAACAATCATTGGAAATACATTTCCTTGTAATAAGCTAAATAACACAAAAGCGGTTGGAGCAGAGTAGTCAGACAGTAGTTTGGGCAGTCACGCAGACATTTGACACCACTAAAATGCGTACCCGTTGGCAGATTTTCAGGTTAACGGATTAACAAGTTGACAGGTTAACAAGCAAGTATGCTATACACTACTTACCATGTTAAAGTAAGACTGACAAGTAACTTAAAAAGCTTGGCAAACTTACCTGTTAACCTGTCAACTTGTCAACTTGTTTACTAATTCCGCCAACGCGTAATGCGTGTATTGTTCGAGTTAAGCCTATAATATTTTTCACAACGCAATCTGCACGAACAAATAAAGCACGCGCACCCATGTGGTAGCGAACCTTGATGATTCGCTCCGCATGGGTGCGCGTGTATTACTCACATGGGAGTTGTCGACTTTATCAGTCATTCATGTGATCCCACATGCCCGTTTTTTGCTCGCCCCAAATGGGGCTCTGCTTCTTGTTTGACAAGATTTCGCTGTTATTATTTATCTTAGCTGCATTCTCGCCAGAATGAAGTCCGATGTTGGCCATCATCTCGTTTTCCATATAAAAATGAATAGCCTGCGACTCCGGGGTCATATATTTCTTTTTCATAATGTATTGCACATTTAATTGTTTACTTAATAAGCACTTTCTGACCATTACCCTTAACATAGATGCCACGTGAAGGATAAAGCACACGATGACCATTCAGGTCGTAGTATACATTATCGCTGGCAGAACCATTGTCTACATGATTGATACCAGTAACTTGTCCACCATCGAAATTGAAGAACAAAGCCATGGCATTCTGTGATTCGGCAGGGATTTTACTCTTCAGCAAATAAGCCTTGTTGGCAGGCATTGACGATGTAGTCACCTGGAAGAAGCCAACAGTCTTGTTTTCTGCATCATTCTCGTCGAGTGCTTTGTAGGCCAAAGCGTAGTACGTGTCGTCAATACCCTGGCGTGGTACAGAGGTACCTGTCAAGATGTTGTCAGCATTAAGCGTGCCACTCTCGGCAGCATTGATGGTCAGCGTGTAATTGCCAGCTGTGCCTGCAAGTATCACAGGTTCGTTAGCCGCAATTGACGAGCCAAGCGCCACAAGTGTCATTTCATTATTACCACTGCGGTTAACACCCGTCACCTTATAGGCAGTCAAGCCATCGGGCAGGGTTACACTGAATGGCAAACACATAGAGGCATACTGCGCTGCGCTCACTGTGAGCGGATAGGTGTCTATCTGCTTGATAGTCAGCACACAGCCAGCCTCGACGGTGCTGGCATCGCCCGTAGTAGCATTATCGTGATAGGCACTATGGAACTTCACATAAGGATGGTTATTAACTACCTCATTAGCATCGCTACCGCACGACCACAGATATTGCTTAGTGGCGTCTGCACACTGATGTTCTTGCAAAGCCACATTGCCCGGATTGCCATTAAACATATTGTGTATAGTGTACAAGCCCCGGCCGCTTTGGTTTGTGACAGGCACCGTGTACAGTTTGTCGCTACCATTGTAGCTAAAGCCATAGTACTGTCCCGAATTCACATCTTGAATAGTGTACCCCTCGCCACTTTTGGCAAAACGCACCAGGGCCGAAGGCGTTTGAACTGTTTCAGCTACCAACTTCACCAATCGCTCATCGGGCGTATTACCCTCACCATTCTGTACTGTGCCATTTTTGTCGGCACAGGCATTGGTGGGTGCTGACGAAAAATTGCCGCGATTAAAATAGATGCGATAAAGTTTATCCGTATTTGGCACTTTGAATGAAGTGCTCTGCTCAGCCAACTCGTCAAGCTTGGCAAAGAATGCGGTAGTGCTTTCCTGTCCATTCAGTGTTTCGGCAGCTGCAGTAGTCAATGTACCCACATTAGTGCTTGAGGCAGATGTGGTAGCGCAAGTCTTGCAATCAGCAAGGAGGTCAACTACGCGATATATTGAGCCATTGTCCTCAAGAGCCGGTAGATTGCCACCTCGCACCCAATATGACAATACGCCGTCACTGTGGTCGCCCACTGCATTCTTGTTGCTGTCATCGGGTTGTATTGTAAATCCACCGGTTATCTCGGTAAACGACGAAGGTTGCGGTGCAATATAAAAACTTGTAAAGCCCGTTGTGGCATTCTTATCGCCCATTGTCAGTTTGGTGCCACTATTCGCAGCAGACAGATACAACACCTTGTCGCCGGTTGACTTGTTATAAATGTAGAACTGATTGAATGTGCCATCCTTCTTAACGAAAGCCCATTGGTTGGCATCATTCTCTAAATAACTACGCATTGACTGCAAATCGGTTCTTGTCACCACATTGTTGCGTGACTTGATGCCGTTAGTCTCTGCTTTTAAGTAGCAATTCGTTTGCTGGACACCTTCTCTACGTGTGCGAACGTAAACATACTTTTTGTCAGAGGCAGTAGATACTGGGAATTGGAAGTTGTTCTGATAATTAAACTTCAACGTGCCATCTGCAAAGCTTAGACCTGTCGTTGTTACTAAGGTAATTTTAGGTATGTAGATGCAATTTTCCTTCATACCGCCCTCCAAGCAATAATAGCCGTTCAAATTTGTCAAAGTACCAGTTACGCCATTCTCATCAGTACCCGAGATGGTAGTGACAACAGAGGGTTGAGTTCCTACTTCAAATATCGTGAATGTTGAGCCAGCATCTGTCTTGCTGCCGCCATCATTCCAAAAACCAAGATAGCCTTGTGTATCGTTTAAGTTTATCTGATCGCCATTAAGGCTTGTCAGTCTGAAACCATTGGTATACTTACCACTATTATTACCTCCAGTTTGGATAGACTGGAATATATAATTTGTACCAGTTTCGCCAACGCCTGCCAATATTACCCTATTGTCAGTATTTTCACCATTAGTTTTCACCGCGCGCTGTGCCCCGTTGGTATTGCTATACAAACGCACTTGATTGCGTGTACCGTTTACCAGCTCAAAGCGCCACAAATCAGTTATATCGTTTGTCTCGGCCAAACGCGTGTTTATATTAGCCGAAACGCCATCCCAAACAAGGTTGCGCATAGATACAGGCTTTGCAGCACCATCTGAAGTCGTGTCAAACTCACGCAATCTCAATTTGTAGAACTTGCCATTCTCAAACGGGAAATTGAGTGCACAAGTAACATTGTAGGTTGTCGTGCCCTCTACCACATCAATCGATGTCGGATTGAAATCCTTGTAGTATTCGTAAGTAGGCACTGCGAGGCTCTTACCAATAGCCCCAGCCGTTGTCACATCAAAGCTGTGACTGCCAGCAGTATAATGCAGTGTCACATCGCTTACTCCTGCGGGTATCAGTTTCCATTTGTTGTAGGTTCCATTGCTATTGCGTCCAAAACTTGTAGCTGAATTAGCATTGACATAAGAAGGATCGTTAATACCGCCTCCAACGCCACTAAAGTTGTAAGTCTGGCCGTCAGCAGTTGTTTGCAATATAGCATATACACCTGCTGTGCCACCCAACGGACAATTTGGATTTGCGGCCCAATACAAGTTATTCTCAACACTGCGTATGCTATAACGTGCCTTATTGTTTTCGGTACCAGTCTTATGTATGTACCATAGTCCCACCTTGCTGGTGGCCAAATCGGTTGTTACATTTGTGCGAGCCACAAGCTTCATGTTACCGCCATTGGCAGCAATATAAGGGCTGGTAATGTTGTAAGCCGTAGCCTCCGAACTCGCAATAAAATAATAACCATCGGGCACCTCACTCGAACTGATAGCTGTCGCGTCCGGAGTTTGGGCCTGCATACTGACCACCCCTGCTATAAAGGGCAGCAGCAACGTGAAAAGTGTTAATAGCCGTTTCATAATATAATCGTGTTGTGTTAAAAATTTCATCATAGCCTGACAATGCGAAATAAACGTATATAACGCCCTATTACGCATAATAACCGCTGCAAATTTACAAAAGAGATATTAAGTTTTGCGGGGGGGGTATTAAATCATGTTAATAAAAAGAAAGAATGGCTATTGCCAAGAGACCACGAACTTGCCTCTTCGGTGAAAAGAGTCGCTTTTATAGATACAAACTAAGTTTCCCACGCCCAGAAAAAAGGGAGAGGGGGGACTTTAATTCTTATATTGCTCATTCGAAATAACCAAACGGAATAATTCCGCTTTTTGCAATGTAACTTAACGGAATAATTCCTACTCTAACACCATGTTTTGACGGAATAATTCCTATTTCCGCGGGCGAAAAGCAAGAATTATTCCTAAACGCTTGCATAATACATTTGAAATTCAGTATATTGCAGCCAAATAAAACGAGGCATTATGTTAGAACATAAATGAACATTATACGCACGCAACAAGGCAAGGTGGTCAAGGTTCTGAAATGAGTGTGCACACACTGACCTGAAAACCGCTTGTGCACTCCCCATACAGACTTTTGCAGCATTTTGTCTGCACTCTGCACTTTTGTGCATAACATATTGATAATCATAATAAAAAGTAGTGTAGGTAGCATTCAAAACTATCTGCACTACTTTTGTTTTTCTCTGCACGGGTACAACACTTGTCTGCACGGATTCGTCATTGTCTGCACTCATGGACTGACGGCATGTGCCAATGGGGTATTTCGGTATAGGGGGAGCGGATTTTGAGTTTATCCGACACATTTTTCTATCTGCCGTAACAGATATTACGGTCTGTCGTAACAGAACGGACGGCCTCATGCGTGCAGGTAGTGCAGATGGTAGTGTAGGTTATTTGGGGAGTTGTCTACACTACGTATTACACTGATTATCAATACAATTATAGCTAAAAGTGCAGAGTGCAGACAGTTTTGCAAAAAACAAAATGCGTGTGCACGCGCGAGCTGAAATGCACAAAATGAAAAGCGTGTTCGTACACCACACGGCAGGGCGATGCTGCCACTCAAACACCCGTAGCGTACCACAACACTTGGTAGGCTGCTGCAAACTTTGATGCAAGGTAAGCCATATTTAACGCGTTGGCGGAATTAGTAAACAAGTTAACGGGTTAACAGGTAAGTTTGCCACGCTTTTTTAAGCCTCTTACCATTATGACTTTAACATAATAAGTAGTGTATAGCATACTTACTCGTTAACCTGTCAACTTGTTAACTCGTTAACCTGAAATTCCGCCAACGGGTATATTTACTGAAGTTTCGGATTTAATAAGTGCGGGCTGAAAGCCCAATGGAGCCCATAGCCCAGGGCAAGCGAAGCGACACCCTGGGTATCGCGTGTTGGAGCAGTCGCGCCCTGTAAGGGCAAAAGCTTTAAGACATGGCGCAGGTATTGAACAAATACATACGATGTTTCACTTTAAGACCGCTAAATCAGCTATCAAGTAAGAATAACAACATAAAGGGTTAA
>OODF01000443.1_pt1 | contig 27812 bp, 23 predicted proteins | sample 1671431 | NCBI WGS metagenome assembly OODF01 (sample SAMN06348156, study PRJEB24527) | human gut metagenome | biome: human gut; feature: ankylosing spondylitis patient; material: feces | host: Homo sapiens | place: China | collected 2015-10 | reverse complement strand
AGAGGATGCGGTCCCAGGGCAGCAGCACCGTGTTGCCGTGGGGGATGATGAACTCCGTGTCGCGGGTGATGCTGACCAGAATGGTGTCGCCCGGGATGGGAATTTCCATCACCTGCTTGCCCGCAAACTGGAAATCCGCCGGCAGCAGGATCTCATTCAGGCTGGCGGTGCCGCCGCCCAGGCTCAGCAGCTGGCGGATGTTGTCCGTCTCGATCTCCCGCTCCAGAATGTGGCTCAGGTTGTCGGTGCCGCAGACCACGGTGTCCACGCCCAGAGTGTGGAGCAGGCCCCGGTTTTTGGGGTTGGAGGCCCGGGCCACGGTGCGGTTCACGCCAAATTCCTGCTTGGCGATCTGGCAGGCCACGAGGTTGTCCTCGTCGGAGCCGGTCACGGCCACAAAGGCGTCGCAGCTGGCCACGTCGGCGGTGCGCAGGGTGTCGGTGCTGATGGAGTTCCCGCAGATGACCGAGATGTCCAGCGTATCGGCCAGCATCCGGCACTGAGCCTCCACCGGCTCAATGATGACCACCTTGTGGCGGTTGGCCAGCAGATTCTGGGCCAGATACCGCCCCACCCGGCCGCCGCCTGCAATACAAACTTTCATATCAATACCTCTTATTACAGAATGTAGTAAAACCCCTCAGCCGCCTGCGGCGACAGCCGTTCCCCTTTCGGCACTTGCGTGCCACCTCCCCCGGCCGGGGGAGTCTTTCCTGTCAGGGGAGCCTTTGGCAAAGAGGATTGGTTTTCAGGAGGGGATCGTTGTCATCATCGAAAACGTTGCGGAATGCCAAGGCCTCTCCTGACAGGAGAGGTGGCATCGAGCGAAGCGATGATGACGGAGAGGTTACTTGGACAGCGTCCGGAACACTGCCTGCTCGGTGAGGATGGTGGGGCAGATGGTCTCAAGGCCGTAGTATTTGTGGTACAGGATCTGCAAATGAGGGTCAGACACCCGGCAGATGACTTTCTCCCGCTGGAAGATGTTTTTGGCGATCTGCGCCGCCATCAGGTTGACGGAGTCGTCCTCGCTGACGGCTGCCACGGCGTCGCAGTTCTCAATCCCGCCCTGCTTGAGGACGTCCGGGTCGGTGGGGTCGCCCACAAGGGCCGTCCCGCCAAAGGAATAATCGTCGAAGCCGTCCAGCCGCTTGAGCTGCTCGGAGTCCCTTTCCACCAGCGAGATGTCGTGGCCAATGCGCTCCAGGTCGCGCACCAGCGCGGCGCCTACCTGGTCGCAGCCGATCACCAGAATGTTCATGGAAGTCACCTCATGTTATCAACTTTATAAACTGTTTAAAACGCAAAAAAAGCCGTTTATGGTTTCGATGGGATCTGAAACCAGTATACCACATTTATACCGGGAGATAAATACAGCACGGCCGGGAAAAATTTCGCATTCCGCGTGCGCTGGGGCATAGAGTATGGTATACTGATAGCTGCAAAATCCAAAAAGCGACAATAAGCGCGGTGCGCGTTTCAGGAGGAAACCATGTTTTTAGAGATATTGAAAGCCATTTTAATGGGCGTCGTGGAGGGCATTACCGAGTGGCTGCCCATCTCGTCCACGGGCCATATGATCCTTGTGGAGCAGATCATCCAGTTCAACGCCAGCGAAGAGTTCCTGTCCATGTTTCGGGTGGTCATCCAGCTGGGTGCCATCCTGGCCGTGGTGGTGCTGTTCTGGCATAAACTGTGGCCCTTTGGCCTCCAGCATGGCCGGGTGGTCTCCAAGCCCCAGGTCTGGCAGCTGTGGTTCAAGGTGGTGGCTGCCACCCTGCCCGTGCTGGTCATCAGCCCGCTGGACGACTGGATGGAGGCCCGCTTCTACAATTACATCACTGTGGCCGCCATGCTGATCTTGTACGGCGTGCTCTTTATTCTGGTGGAAAACCGCCGCACCACGCCCCATGTCACCCGTCTGGAGCAGATCACCTACCGGGAAGCCTTTCTCGTGGGCGTGTGGCAGATGCTGGCCATCATCCCCGGCACCTCCCGCTCCGGTGCCACCATCGTGGGCGGCCTGCTGCTGGGCCTCTCCCGTGCCTGCGTGGCCGAGTTCACGTTCTTCCTCGCCATCCCGGTCATGGCCGGTGCCTCGTTGCTCAAGGTGGTCAAATTCGCCCTCTCCGGCGCTGCCATGACCGGCACCGAAGTGGCCGTTCTCGTGGTGGGCTGTGTGGTTGCTTTTGTGGTCAGCCTGGTTGCCATCCGCTTCCTGATGGATTACGTCAAACGCCACAATTTCAAGTTCTTCGGCCTCTACCGCATCGTGCTGGGTGCCATCGTCCTGGCTGTGGCCGCCATTACGGCGATCGCGTAAGCGTGAAGATAAGCTGTATGTCTCTGAGCCGCCCGTTGGGCGGCTCTTTACAGAGGGAGTGGCAACTATGTGCAAGACAATGCAGGTAATCGTAGACCGTGAACGGGAAGATGCTGAAATCGAAAAAGGAAAGCGCATTGCATTGAATCTCTGGAATGGCGGCGAGCATGATCTGGATAAGATCGCACGGACGACAGAGCTCACGCTGGAACAGGTAAGAGAAGCAATTACAGAAATGCGCTCAGCATAAAAGAATCGAAAGCAAACGGGGGAGCCGCTGCACAGAGCTTTGTGTGGCGGCCCTTTTGCGTGTAAGAGCATCTTGCACTCTTGTCATGTTGCACCATATAAAATGAAGATTTTTGCAGAAACCGACAAAATTATTGGATTCCCTTGACAGAGTGGCCGGGGGGGGTAAGATTGGCGTACCAAACAATGACATTTGGGGTTTTTGTTTTGGAATAAAATCTTATGGAGGACTTTTTTATGAAGATGCTCAAAAAGATTGCTGCAACCGTTATGGCTGCGGCGATGTCTCTGGCAATGCTCACCGCCTGCGGTGGTGGTGGCGGCGGCAGCACCACCCAGTACAAAATGGCCAAGGTTCTGGCAGAGTCCCAGAAGACCGGTAAGGTCTTTATGGATATTAACGTTGAAGTAAATGGCAACGAAATCAGAGGCACATCTGCGGTGGACAGCAAGAGCGGCAAGAGCGCAGTGCTTTTTGGCAGTACAAGTGGAAATATCTATTATGGTGGCATGACCACGAAAGACGGAAAAGCCTATACGTTGGATTATAAGGGCGACCAAGAAACACAGGTAATGGATCCTGCTGGTTTTTTCTGGAAAAAGGTTGGAAGCGTTGGTTCTGAGATGGCAGTTGCTAGTGCATCGGTTCCGAGTGCATCTGATATTTCCAAGATGCAGATTAAGCCGGAGTATGAATACAATGGCGAAAAGTATTATGCAGAAGTTTTAAGCACAAATGGCGTAGAAGTGGCATACTGCTTTGACATTGGCGGTGATACACTGAAGTATGTTATCATCAAAGTACAGGGTCAGGAATTTGTAGAGAAAGTCAATGCGATCTCTGGTCAGTTCCCTGACAAGATTTCGGACACGATTCCGATGAGCTATGATGATTTGCTGAATCTTCCGACGGTTGACTAAAATTTAAATTGCGCTACAATGCCCCGCAGGCTCACCCCTGCGGGGCATTTTCATGCAAAAAATTTACCCTGAACCAAACTTTACCTTTATTGCGCCTCTATTCCCAGTGTGTTATAATCAAAACCAAGAGAGAACCCTGCGGCGGGGAGTGCGCCGCAACTGCAAAACGGAGGAGAAAACAATGGAAGCATCGACCGTTTATTTTACCGACTTCCGGTGTCCGGTGGGCACCAGCCTGACGGAAAAGCTGCGTCGGCTGTGCCTGGCGGCTGGCATCAAGAACATCGACATGGACGGCAAGTTCGTGGCCATCAAAATGCACTTTGGGGAGCTGGGCAACCTGGCGTTCCTGCGCCCCAACTACGCCAAAGTGGTGGCTGACCTGTGCAAGGAGCAGGGCGGCCTGCCGTTCCTGACCGACTGCAACACCCTCTATCCGGGCAGCCGCAAAAACGCGCTGGAGCACCTGACCTGCGCCCAGCTGAACGGCTTCTGGCCCATGACCACGGGCTGCCAGATCCTCATCGGCGACGGCCTGCGGGGCACCGATGAGGTGGAAGTGCCGGTGCCCAACGGTGAGTACTGCAAGACGGCCAAGATCGGCCGCGCCATCATGGATGCAGATGTCTTCATCAGCCTGACCCACTTCAAGGGCCACGAGGCCACGGGCTTCGGCGGTGCCATCAAGAACATCGGCATGGGCTGCGGCTCCCGCGCGGGCAAGATGGAGCAGCACTCTTCCGGCAAGCCCGCTGTACAGGACAGCCTCTGCCGTGGCTGCCACCGCTGCGCCAAGGAGTGCGGCTCGGATGCCATTACCTACAACGAGCAGAATAAGGCTGTCATCGATTACGACAAATGCAAGGGCTGCGGCCGCTGCATCGGTGCCTGCAATTTCGATGCCATTTACTCCATCGACAGCAGTGCAAACGAAGAGCTGGACCGCAAGATGGCCGAGTACGCTGCCGCTGTCTGCTATGACCGCCCCTGCTTCCACATCAGCCTGGTGCAGGATATCAGCCCCAACTGCGACTGCCATGGCGAGAATGATGCCCCCATCCTGCCGGATATCGGCATGTTTGCCTCCTTTGACCCGGTGGCATTGGATCAGGCCTGCGTGGACGCCTGCCTGGCAGCACAGCCCCTGCCCAACAGCCAGCTGAGCCAGAACCTGGCGAAAGCAGACTGGAACTGCTACCATGACAACTTCAAGGATTCCAACCCCAACATCGAGTGGAAAGCCACGCTGGAGCAGGCCGAGAAGATCGGCATGGGCAGCCGGAAGTATACGCTGAAAAAAGTCTAAAACGGCAAAACGGCAAAAAAGAGGCATCGTGCCGTGCACGATGCCTCTTTTGCTATGTTGCTCAAAATTCGCCCTTTGCCTCGGGGGTCAGGCGGTCAATGACGTCCTGCAGAGCATCCCAGTTCTTCTGGGAGCAGCCGGGCAGGTCGGCCGGGTCCAGGCCGGCATCCTCGATGAGGCCGGAAAGGCTGTCCTTATCGGTCAGCAGGGCGTTGGCGTCGTCCTTGATGAGAGGCCAGGCCTCGGCAAAGCTCTCCTGATCGATGGAATCGAGGCCGTCGTACCATTGGCTGAACGCGTCTTCAATGGCGTCGGTGGTGCGGCTGGTCAGGTTGGTCTGCTCGGCCCACTGGAGCAGGGAAGCCGCCGCCAGCACGGATTTCAGGGAACAGCCGGAAACGCCGGGGCCCCAGCCCAGGCAGGGCTCAAAGGCATCGGACGTGCCCGTGATGCTGAACAGCGAGTTCTCATCAAAATTCGGGCGCAGGCCGGAGGTGTTGGCCTCGTTGGTGGTGCTGGGGATGTTCTCGCTGGACGCGCTGGCCGAGCTGTTGGCCGGGGCGGAAGCGGAGCCGGTGCTGCCGCTGGCGGCGGTGTCGCAGCCAGCCAGCAGGCAGAGGGCCAGTGCCGCGCAGAGCAGCAGCGAAACGAACCGTTTTTGGATCATGGCGGATTCCTCCTTTTATCAATGCCCGGCGCGCCGCCGGGGGAGCATTTTGGGTCTTACTTCTAGTATACTGTTCTCCCCGGCGGTTGTCAATCGGCGCTCGTGGGACGAATTTCAACTGCGATTGACCTTTAAAGCAGAAGCAGTTATAATAGGCACCGAACGTGAATCCAACAAAAATCCAATGGATATAAAACCAAGGAGCATCGTATGAACCACGAATTTTCCATCGACGGCCTGTTCGACTTCCTGAACGCCGGCGTCAGCGCGTTTCACTCCACCGCGGCGGCGGCAGCCATCCTCGAAGAGAACGGCTACCAGAACTGCCCTGAGAGTGCTGCCTGGCAGCTGGCTCCGGGAGGCAAATATTATACCACCCGCAACGGCTCTGCCATCATGGCATGGCGGATGCCCAAGGGCGAGCTGACGGGCTGGCACGCAGCCGCCAGCCACAGCGATTCGCCCACCTGGCGGGTCAAGAAACTGGACTGCGCCGAGGATAAAGTGTTTGCCAAGGCGGAGACCGAGGGCTACGGCGGCATGATCATGCCCTCCTGGCTGGACCGCCCCCTGAGCGTGGCCGGCCGCGTGCTGGTGGAGACGGAAAGCGGCATTGAGAGCCGTCTGGTCCACCCGGACCGGGCCGTGGCCTGCATCCCCAACCTCTGCATCCACTTCAACCGTGACCTGAACAACGGCATGAAGTATAACCCCCAGGTCGATCTGCAGCCCATCTTCGGCGCGGCAGGCGGCAGCCTGCGGGCTGTGCTGGCGCGGGAAGCCGGTGTCAAGCCCGAAGAGATCGTGGACGCCGACATCGTCCTCTGCACCCGGGAAAAAGCCGAGCGTCTGGGCCTGAACGGCGAGTATTTCATGTCTGGCCGCATCGACGACCTGGAGTGCGCCTACACCACCCTGTGGGGCTTTTTGCAGGGCCGCGGCGAGGAAGAGGGCCGCGGCGATGTCTGGGTCATGTTTGATAACGAGGAAGTCGGTTCCTCCAGCCGTCAGGGGGCCTGCGGCACCCTGTTTGCAGACGTGCTCTCCCGCGTGGAGGAGAGCCTGGGCGTGACGAAAGAGCAGAGCATCCGCGCCCGCACCAACACCCTGCTGCTGAGTGCCGATAACGGCCACGCCACCCACCCCAACCACCCGGAAAAGAGCGACCCCGCCAACCCCATCGTCATGGGCGGCGGCGTCCTGCTCAAGACCAACGCCAGCCAGAAATACACCACCAGCGGCTTTACCGGGGCCGCGTTCAGCGCCATCTGCAAAAAGGCGGGCGTCCCCGTCCAGACCTTTGCCAACCGCGCCGATGTGCCGGGCGGCTCCACGCTGGGCAACCTGCTGGGCCATCAGATTTTGATGCCCATGGTGGACATCGGCCTGGGCCAGCTGGCCATGCACTCCGCCATGGAGACCGCCAGCTGCGCCGATGCCGAGTACATGGCAAAGGCCGTGGCCGCCTACTATAACACCCCCATCTTCCAGCCGAAAGACGGGGAGTGGAAGCTGGGCCTGTGAGCGGCACGGTCGGGCGGTTTGCCCCCAGCCCCAGCGGGCGGCTCCACCTGGGCAACCTGGCCTGCAGCCTGCTGGCCTGGCTGAGTGCGAAGCATCAGGGCGGAAAGATCGTTCTCCGCATTGAGGATCTGGACGCCGAGCGCTGCCCCCGCAAATATGCCGACCAGCTGGAAGAAGACCTGAGCTGGCTGGGCCTTGTCTGGGACGAGGGCGGCAGCCACGGCGGGCCCCACGGCCCCTATTACCAGAGCGAGTGCGCCCCCGTCTATGAGGAGGCCTACGCGAAGCTGGCCGCACAGGGGCTGGTGTACCCGTGCTTCTGCTCCCGCTCCCAGCTCCATGCCGCCAGCGCGCCCCATACCTCGGACGGCAACGTCATCTATCCCGGCACCTGCCGGGACCTGACGCCGGAGGAGATCGCGGAGAAGCGGAAGCACAAAGCCCCGGCTTACCGGGTCCGGGTGCCGGACGAGAATGTCCGCTTTGTGGATGGCTGCATGGGCCCCCACACCGAGAACCTCCTGCGGGACTGCGGAGATTTCTACCTCCGCCGCGCCGACGGCGTGTTTGCTTACCAGCTGGCCGTGGTGGTGGACGACGCCCGGATGGGCGTTACCGAGGTGGTGCGGGGAGCCGACCTGCTCTCCTCCACGGCCCGGCAGCTCTATCTGTACCGTCTGCTGGGGCTCAAAGCGCCCCGCTTTGCCCACTGCCCGCTGCTGCTGGCCCCGGATGGCCGCCGCCTCTCCAAGCGGGATGGCGACCAGAGCCTGGAAAATCTCCGTGCCAAGTACACGGCGGAGGAGATCGTGGGCAGGCTGGCCTATGTGTATGGCCTGCAGCCCGAGCCTACTCCCCGCACACCGGAGAGCCTCGTTACAGATTTCAGCTGGGAGAATGTGCCCAAAGAAGATATCTGCCTGCCGGAAAATTTATTCTAACAAAAAACGCCTGTTCCCCTGCGGGAGCGGGCGTTTTTGGATAGATCAGGCAGATCGAAAAAATTACAGGCGCTGCGGCACGCGGCTGGTGTCGTTGTCCCGGAGGGTCATGGCCGAGTCGAGGACAAGGGCCAGCAGAATGCCCATCATCACGTCAATGCAGCTGTGCTGCTTGAGCAGCACGGTGGCCAGCACGATGGACACGCAGAGCACGGCCGCCGCCGGGCGCATCCAGCGGCGCTGCGGGGCATCGAAGATGCGGCTGCGGTAGTAGGCCAGCATCAGGGTCACCGAGTTGAAGACATGGATGGAGGGGCAGACGCTGGTGGGCGTATCTGTTGCGTAGAGCAGCCGCACGGCCTGCGCAAAAATATCATTGCCATACACCTGGCCGGGCCGCAGGTAGAGCCCCGTGGGCAGGACGATATAGCAGGCCAGTGCAAAGGTCATGCCCGCAAACAAAGGCAGGCAGAGCCGCCAGAAGTCTGCACGGGGCGCTTTCCAGAGCAGGTAGAACAAAGTGAACGGGATCCAGCCGAACCACGCCAGATACGGCACGATGGCGTATTTGCAGAACGGGATGAAATCGTCCAGCCGACAGTGGACCCAGATGTCCGGCACCGTGACATGGACTTCCAGCCAGTGGAAGACGGTGAGATAAAAGACCATGTAAAACGCCATGAACCAGACGGGATGGCGGGAAAACCAAGTACGCATCAAAACACACTTCCTTTGTGCGGGGTGGTTGAAATACCTTTCAACGGCAAAAAATTATACGCCCCAATTATGAAAAATACAAGACGAAAACTGGACAACACTCCTAAAATAGTGCTCCAGATTTTGTGCAAGGCTGACGAAAAAGCCCCTCTGTCTTCTCATACGAGACAGAGGGGCAAAATCTTGCATTGAAAAATGTGAAACTTTAAATCACGTGCTGTTCCAGCCACTTGCCCCGCACAAAGCGGACCATAAAGCAGACGGAGCGGAACACCCAGTCCAGGAACATGCCCATCCAGATGCTGAGCAGCTGGCCGTGGAAGCAGAGCACCATCAGGTAGCAGAACCCCACCCGGAACACCCACATGGACACGATGCTGACCGACATGGTAAACGAGGCGTCGCCTGCCGCGCGGAGGATGTTGGGCAGGGTAAAGCTGGAGGGCCAGAAGAAGATCGAGAAGATGTTGAACCACTGCATCACCTGCAGGGCCATGGCCTGCGCTTCCGGCGAGAGATGGAAGAGGGTCAGCGCCAGCTTGTCCGCAAAGAAGAACGCGGACAGGTTCATGAACCAGGCCCCGCAGTAAGCCAGCAGGAGCAGGCGGCGGGCGTACCAGACAGCCTGCTCTTTCTCGCCTGCGCCCAGGCACTGGCCCACCACGGTGAGCACGGCAAGGCCCACGGCGCTGGCCGGGATGTTGAGGAACGTGGAGGTGGTGTTGGCCACGGCGTTGGCGGCAATGGCGGCGGTACCCAGGGTGCTGGTCAGGCTGGCCACCGACAGCTTGCCGATCTGGAACATGCCGTTCTCAATGCCGGCCGGGATGCCCACCCGCAGGATGCGCTGGATGAGCCTGCCGTTGGGCCGGAGAGCGGCAAGACCCTCTATGCGGAGCATACAGCCGGGCTTTTGCAGCAGGAAAAGCACCGCGATGCAGGCAATGGCGCGGGAGATCAGGCTGGCGAGGGCCGCGCCCAGCACGCCCATCCCGAAGCCAAAGATGAGGAGGGCGTTGCCGCCGATGTTGACAACGTTCATCACCAGGCTGGACATCATGCTCACCTTGCTGTTGCCCTGCGCCCGGAACAGTGCCGCACCGGCGTTGTACAGGCCAATGAACGGGTAGCTCAGGGCTGAGAGCAGGAAATAGGTCTCGGCGTAGCGCATGACGTCGGCGTCGATGGAGCCGAAGATGCCCCGCAGGATGGCGTGCCGCCCCACCACGACCACGGCGGCCACGGCCAGGCTGAACACCGAGAGGATGAACAGGATCTGCGCGGCGGAGGCCCGGGCGTTTTTCTCTTCCCGGTGGCCGATGTACTGGCTGGCGACCACCGCGCCGCCGGTGGCCAGCGCGCTCATGATCTGGATCATCAGGGTGTTGAACGTGTCAACGAGGCTTACGCCCGAGACAGCCGCCTCGCCGACGGAGGAGACCATCAGGGTGTCGGCCAGGCCAATGGTCACACTGAGTGCCTGCTCGGCGATGAGGGGCAGCAGCAGGGCCGTCAGTTGCCTGCGGGAAAACAGCGGTTGGGAATTGAATTTTGTGGACGTCATGGTTCCTCCTATGTGCCCTCTCAGTCTCGCTTCGCTCGACAGGCATCCTCCTTTTGTCGCTTACGCGACATCTCCCTCCGGCCGGAGGGAGTCTTTCCCCAAGGGGTGAGCCCTTGGCAAAGAGGTGTCGCTTGCGGGGATTGCCAAGGCCTCTCACTTTGGGAGAGGTGGCATCGCGCCAGCGATGACGGAGGGGGCTAGCATGGTAAAGTATCAATCGTAACTTAATCATACAGCGCCCTCTTCCAAAAAACAATAGATGTATACAAGTTTCTCGCAAAATTTTAAGGAAAACTCCCGCTCCATGCGGTTTACCCCCGCCCGCACTTGTGTTAAAATGGGATGCAGAGGGAGCGCCTGTCGGCTCCCCGGCAGCCGCTGTGCAGGAGCGGCCGCGCAAAGCAAGCACACACGAAGCGAAGAAGGAAATTGAAACAACCCACAAGGGGGAAAGAACAACCATGCCAAAAGCAGCCCACAAAGTCGTGGTCATCGGGCATCGCAACCCGGATACCGACTCCATCTGCTCTGCCATTGCCTATGCGGAGCTCAAGAATAAAACCAGCTCTCTGGTCTGCGAGCCGCGCCGCGCGGGCCGCATGAACCAGGAGACGGAATTCGTGCTCAAAAAGTTCGGGGTCACACCGCCCCGGATGTGTACCGATGTCAACCCCAAGATCCGGGACGTGGATTTCCGTGAGATGCCCGGCATCAACGGCAGCACCAGCCTGCGCAAGGCCTGGGAGATCATGCGCGACAAGCAGATCGACACCCTGCCCATCACGGACGCCGGCAACGAGCTGCTGGGCCTCATCACGGTCAAGGATATCGCCACCGCCAACATGGACGTGTTCGATACCGAGGTGCTGGCCAAGAGCCGCACGAGCTATAAGAATATTCTGGAGACGCTGGGCGGCACCATGGTGGTGGGCGACGAAAACGCCGTCTGCACCACGGGACATATCAAGATCGGCACCGCCACCCCGGAAATGCTGGAAAGCGCCGTGGAAAAAGGCGACATCGTGATCCTGACCAACCGCTACGAGAGCCAGCTCTGCGCCATTGAGAAAGAGGCCTCGCTCCTCATCATCTGCAACGGGGCCAAGGTGGGCCGTACCATCCAGCGCATCGCCGAGGAAACGGGCGTGGCCATCATGTCCGTTGCCTGCGACAGCTACGCCGCCGGTAAGCTGATGAGCCAGTGCGCGCCCATCTCCTATTACATGACAAGAGACGATATCGTCAAATTCACCCTCGTCACCCCGGTGTCGGACGTCACCCGCGTTATGACCAAGGTGCGCCACCGGTATTTCCCGGTGCTGGATGAGGACGGCAAATACTGCGGCATGGTCAGCCGCCGCAACATCATTGCCCTGCGCAAGCGCCGCATTATTCTGGTGGACCACAACGAGGCCACTCAGGCCGTGGAGGGTTTTGACCAGGCCGAAATTCTGGAGATCATCGACCATCACCGCATCGGCAGCCTGGAAACGGACGGCCCGGTTTACTTCCGCAACCAGCCGGTGGGCTGCACCGCCACCATCATCACCCAGATGTACGATGAAAACGGCGTGGAGATCGAGCCCAAGATCGCAGGCCTGCTGCTGGCAGCCATCCTCTCGGACACGCTGGTGTTCCGCAGCCCCACCTGCACCCCCATTGATGTGGCCGCCGCCAAGCGGCTGGCCAAGATCGCGGGTGTGGACATCGACGAGTTTGCCCTCGAGATGTTTGAGGCAGGCGAGAATCTGGCCGGCAAGACCGCGGAGGAAGTCTTCCTGCAGGATTTCAAGGTGTTCATGTGCGGCGATGTCCGCTTTGGCGTGGCACAGGGCAGCTACATGACCCGCAAGAACCTCCAGGCGGCCCAGAAACTGCTCCAGCCCTACCTCGAAGAGGCCCGCAACAAGCAGAATGTGGAAGACCTCTACATGCTGCTGACCGACGTGCCCAAGGAGGAGAGCGTGGTCATCTGCGCGGGCCGCCATGCCGACGAGATGCTCCGCAGCGGCTTTGAGATCGAGCCCGCCGCCGACGGCAGCTGGACCCTGCCCGGCGTGGTCAGCCGCAAAAAGCAGTTCATCCCCGCCTTGATGACGGCATATCAGGAGCTGTAAAACCTTTCAGTCAATGCTTCGCATTGCCAGCTCCCGATTAGGGGAGCCCTTGGCAGGCCGGGCAGGCTTGCGCGTATTGGAAAACTGCCGGGCCCTGCGGTGAGACGCGGCAACAGCAGGAGGTTGACAATGTTTGAATTTTTGAAAGACAAAAAAGGGGAGCCGCCCGCTCTGCCCGAGGGCACGGTGCGGCGGCGCTATTCCATCGAGGGCCAGGTGCAGGGCGTGGGCTTCCGTTACCGGGCCCGGTATGCGGCCCAGAGCCTGGAGCTGACCGGCTGGGTGGAAAACGAGGACGACGGCTCCGTCACGCTGGAAGTCCAGGGCGACCCCGTCAAATTCCTGAAACTGTTTGCCCTCATCCAGCGCAGCGATTATATCCAGATCACCGCCATCCGCCAGAAAGACATTGCCCCCGACCCCTGGGAGCGCGGCTTCTCGGTGCGCGGCTATTAAACACAAAACTTAAAGCCCCCGGAACACCGTGTTCCGGGGGCTTTTCAGTTTAGCCTGCAAAGTTTTTGTAGAGGGAGAGCCGCCCGGAGGGGAGCGTTCCGGGAAAGCTGGGGAGCAGCCAGAGTGCCGTCGGCCGCCAGACCGGATGCCTGCGACGCAGGTCCAGCGGACAGAGAAGCGGTTCCTGGCTGGCGGGAAATAGGGCCGGTGCACAGAGAGCTTCTTTCTTCTGGTTTCTGAACATAGCATAGCATACAATCGTGGTAGAATTGTGTAATTTGCGGAAATTCTTGGGGCGATTTTTCCCAAAAAAGAATGTCAAAATGCAGCAATTTTATTGACACTTTGCGCAGTGTGTGCTAAAATCAACTTAATTTTGAGGGGTTTGCCCGCGCGTACTCGTTTACGCACCGGCACAGGCCCCGGAAGATTGCCAGAGCCGCAGCGCGTTGCAAAGCACCGCTCTGGAAATAGGGGAGCGCCTCGCGGGCCAGCAGAGCAGCAACAGCTGTTCGGTTGGCCCGTGCTTTTTTATTTCGAAAGGATTGATTGAACGAAATTACCAAAAAACGAAATTGTTTTCAGCTGATTTGCAAATTGACAAAAACATTCGGGGGGGGGTAAAATAAGTTCAACCCAAAGTTACACAATTTGTGAGGAGGCAATTTTATGAAAAAGTTCAAAAAACTCGTGGCGCTCATTCTGGTGGGCGTTATGGCAATGGCAATGCTGACCGCCTGCGGTGGCGGCGGTGGTGGTTCCAAGAGCTTTGCGACTGAAGTAGAAGATGCTGTTTTTGCGGTTTATAGTCAGGCTTTTGGCGTAAAGACCAATGATGCTGAAGCAAAGAAACTGGCACAGACCGCTCTTGGATATGTCAAAGACGGAAAATTCTACGAAAAAGATTTTGAAGATCACTGCATTACTGTAGATGAAGCTAAGTATCAAATTATGATTGCAATGCCGATTCCGGGTGCTGATGCAAACGATAATTATAATTATTATACCGTAATGGAAATTACGCCGGAAATGTTGGCACAATTGAAATCGGCTGATATTCCTGTTGAAGATATTAAAGAAATAAATGAGATGCTGAAAAAATATGAGACGATGGGCTGCAAAGTGACAGGTCTTGGTGTTGCGGCCAAAACGATCAACGGCAAGACCTACGCCGCGTTTGGCTTCAAGATGGAAATTGACATCAACAAGCTCCCTCAGTAAAATAATTGAACCGCACCCCGCCCCGAGGAGCACCCCGCTCCCCGGGGCTTTTTGTCGTTATGGCAAAAGCGTGGCAAATGTGGTACAATAAAAACTGGATTTTATCGAAAGAAAGGAAGCTTCTGATGCAGCTGTTTGAACTGGTCAGCCCCAAGCTTTTCCGCCCGCTGGCGGGGCCAAACAGGGCCTATTATGCGGAGCTGCTGCTCCTGCTGTGGGAGGAGTGCCGCCACACGGCGGATTACAGCCTCTCCCGGGCGGAAGCCGTCTCCCGGGCGGAGGATTACTTTGCCGCTGTGGCAAAGCCGCTGGCGCTGGATGCCGATGGGGCGGGGGATGAGGACGAGCAGCCCACCCGGGACCCCCATCTGCTGGCGCTGGGCTTTCTGCTCCGCCTCCGTCGCACCGGCTGGCTGGAAGAGCAGCCCGGCAGCTATGAGGAAGAGCCCACCCTCGCCTTTGTGCCCGAGGTGACGCCGCTGCTGGAGGCGCTGGAGGAGATCCTGAACCCCCGCGTCGTCACCTACACGGGCAAGCTTTACAAAGCCTGGCAGCTGCTGCGGGGCATCGGGGAAGAAAAGAGCCCCTACGAGAATGTCCTGCACGAGGTGGCGTCCGACCTGGAAGCGCTGAACAGATCCCTGCGGGCCCTCAACGCGTCCATCGGGCATTACATCGACCGTCTTACCCGCAACCGCACCCCGCAGGAAGTGCTGGAACTGTTTGACCAGTATGAGGAAAAGGTGGTGGCGGCGGCGTACCACCGCTTCAAGACCAGTGATAACCTCTTCAATTACCGCGCCTACCTCGAAGAGGGGCTGGACGAGTGCGAGAACAAGTACCTGCCCCAGCTGGCGCTGGATTATGCCCGGGTGGAGCGCTGCGCCCCCGGCGAGGCCGCGCCCCGGGTGCGGGCCCTCATCCAGAAGCAGCGGGACGCGCTGGAAGAGATGAGCGGCCTCATCCGCCAGATCGACGACAGCCACATCCGCTACCGCAAGCGGGCGGTGCAGCGGGCGCAGTTCCTGCTCCTGAGCGACCGCTCGGCCCAGGGCAGCGTCACGGCGCTGCTCCGCCGCTATGCCGAGGAGATCAAGACGCCGGACCAGCTCTTTGAGCCCGACGACGGCCCGGTGGCAACGCGGCTCCACCTCTACCCGGTGCAGGTGTTTGGCGCGAAGCCCCTCTACCCGCCGGCTGCGCCCCGCGGCGAGGCCCCGCTGGCCCCGGTGCGGCAGGCTGCGCTGGACCCGGAACAGCTCAAAAAGGAGCAGAAGCTCCTGCTGGATTACGCTCGGATGGCCGTGACCGAAGAAAACGTGGAGCTGCTGGCCCGGCAGGCACTGGCCGCCCGGCCGCGGGTCACGGCATCCACGCTGGCGGCAGAGTACCCGGACGATTTTGCCCGGGTCATCGGCCTGCACACCTATTCCCAATCGCCCCGGCGGGACTATGACATCACCCTCACGGGCGAGTGGGTGGAGCGGGGCGGGTTCCGCTTTGAAGAATTTGTATTGACACCCCGCAGGGAGGATGAAGACCATGGCCGAACCGAATAAAATGTTGGAAGAAACCGCAAACTATCTCCTCAACCACTGCTTTTTGCTGGGCGGGGTGGAAGACCAGCGGGCAAAATATCTCTATGTGCAGGATCATCTCCCGGAGGTGCGGGCCGTATTTGCGCCGCTGGGCTATGCGGTGCTGCTTTACCCGGCCCCGCTGCAGGCGGCGGCCCTTGTCAACGAGCATGAGGGCAGCCAGGCCCGGCTGCTGAAATACGAGAGCATCCTGTTGCTGGTGCTGCGGCTGCTTTATCTGCAAAAGCGGGAGAGCCTTTCCGCCAGTGCCGATCAGGTGCTGGTGACGGTGGAAGAGGTGCAGGCGGAGCTGCAGAAAATGAACCTGCCCCGCCGCCTCGACCAGCCCACGCTGGAGCGGCTGCTGCGTACCCTGCGCCGCTACAATCTGGCCCGGCCGGTGGGCCGCCTCAGCGGGCTGGACAGCCGCGTTGAGGTGTTCCCCACGGTATTGCTGGCCCTGCCGGATGCCGACCTGGCCGATGCCGCCGCCGAGAGCAGCCGCACCCGGAGCGAGCTGGCTTTGTACGAACGGCCCGACGGAGAGGGTACTGCGGAGGTGGAAGAATGATCGAATTAAAACGCCTGAAACTCATCAACTGGCACAATTTTGAGAACGTCACCTTTGATTGTGCCCGCCTGACCTATATGATCGGCGTCAACGCGGTGGGCAAGACCACGATTTTGGACGCCATCCGCTACTGCCTGACCACCAACCGCAATTTCAATGCCCTGGGCAATAAAAAGAGCGGCCGCACCCTGCAGGGCTCCGTCCACGCCAAGCAGCGCGGTGAGAATGCTTACCGCCGCCCGGGCCGCACCGTGGCCTACATCGGCGCGGAATTCTGGGACACCGCCAAGCGGGTGCCCTTTGTCATCGCCGTCCGGGTGGAGTCGGAGGGCCCCATGCAGGAGCTGCACCCCGGCGACCAGACCTGGTACCTCTCGGAAGACGGCTGCACGCTGGAACAGCTGCCGTTCATCGACCCCCGCACCGGGGCTCCCAGCGCAAAAGAAGACTTCAAGCCCGCCACGGGGCGGCTTTCTTATACCCGCAGCCCCAGCGAGGCCCGGGACCGCATCTGCCGGGCGCTGGGCATTGGCCGGGCGTCCAGCCCGCTGGGCAAAAAGTTCAATGAAGTGTTCCAGATGGGCACCAGCATGGACGAGATCCCCAACTTCCGGGAATTCCTGTATCAGTACATCCTGCCCCAGCCGGAATTAGACCTGGATGCCCTGCAAGGCGACCGTGTGGAGCTGGAAAACCTCCACGCGGTGCTGGCCGAGGCCCAGACCCGTGCCGCCGCGCTGGAGACCATCGTGAACGATGGCCGGGAAGCCGCCGAAAAAGAGACCGCCGCCCTTGTTAACCGGGGCGCGGCCCTGCTGGCCCGTGCCGCTGCCGATGCCGGGGAAGATGCCACCTGGCAGGGCCATCTGGAGGCCGGAAACCGCCAGCTGGAAACCCTGAACGCCCAGTATGAGGCGGCCAAGAACGCCGAGGCCGAAGCCCGCCGGGCCTATCTGGCCGCCCACAGTGCGGCCTCTGCCAGCGGAGAGGGTGCCGCTCTCGACGCCATGACCGAGGAGCTGACCCGGAAAAAGAGCGCGCTGGACGCTGCCGCCCGCCGTGCTGCCGGGGCCGAAGCCGCGGCAAACAAAGTCACAGCCCTGCTGCAGAGCCTTGGCCGCAGCGGGTTTGCAATTGGAAAAGATCTCTGGCCGGAGGCCCTCCGCGCGGAGACGCTCCCCGGCCTGACCGACGCCCTTTCCGGCGTGGAAAAACCGCTGGAAGAGCAGTATTTCGGGGCCCGGCAGGCGGTTGCAGACCTGCTCCGGGAGCAGGGCGCCAAACGGGCGGAATTGGACGCGGTCTCGGGCGGCAAGTGGGTCTACCCCCACGGCGACGCTGCCACCCGTGTGCGGGACGCCGTCAACGCCGAGCTGCAGAGCCGGGGCATGACGCCGGACGCCAAAATTTTCTGTGAGCTGCTGGCCGTGGAGGACGAGAGCTGGCAGGACTGCGTGGAGGCCTGCCTCGGCGACCGCCGCTTTGATATCCTGGTACCGCCTGCCCACTATGCCGCCGCCAAGAGTGCCTTTGTGGCCCTGAAAGAGAAAGTTGGGCCTATCAGCCTGCTGGATACCCCGGGCATCCGCAAGGCCAACCGCCGGACGGACAAGATCGCCCCGGACAGTCTGGCCGCGCAGGTCACCAGTGAAAATCCGCTGGCCGCCCAGTACGCGGAGACCATTCTGGGCCGGATCGTCTGCTGCGACACGCCGGACACTTTGGAAAATTATCCGGACAGTGCCACCCGCGACCTGCTCCGCCACCATCCGTTCCGGCTGGAACGCCTCCGCGCGCCCCAGCGGTATATTGGTCTGGATGCCCGCCGCACCCGCGCCGAGGCCCTGACCGCCGAGCTGGAAGCGCTGGCCGAGCGCCTCCGCGCCGCCGAGCAGACCGAAAAGACCCTGAAAGCGGCCTATGACCAGTACCAGAACGCCCTGCGGGGCAAGACGCTGGAGGAGCTTGGCGCTTTGTGGGACAGCCGCGCGGCCCTGACCGCTGCCCGGCAGGCCTACACGGCGCAGGAGCAGCAGCTGGCCGACTGCCGGGAGAACCCCATGCTCCAGCAGCTCTACAAAGAGGAAGAAGCCCGGGAGAAAGCCTGGGACGCTGCCCGCGCTGCCGTGGAGCAGGTGGGCGGGGACATCCGCGTCTGCCAGAAGCAGCTGGCCTCCTGTGAGGCCGAGCGGAAAAAGGCGGTGGAGACGGCGCAGACCAGCGCCGATGCCGCCAATGCATTCTTTGCAAAATATCCGCTGCTGGAGCCGCTGGCCCGGGAGCGCTGGGCGGCCCTCTCCGGCCCGGACAAGGCAAAGCCCGACCGTGCCGTGGCACAGGCCGCCGAAAAGGCCCAGACCAAGCTGGACGAGGCGTTGCAGCTCTACCTGACCGGGACGCTGGAGCCTGCCCAGAAAGCCTACAACGAGCGGTACGTCTGCGATTATCCGCTGGGCCTTGCGGGGGTAGAGCAGTACCGTGCCCAGTACGAGAGCTTGGTCCGCATTGATCTGGAGCGGTACGCCGCCCGCCTCGAGCAGGCCCAGAAAGACTGCAAGGACCGCTTCCGGAAAGACATCCTCTTCCGGATGAAAGACGATATCTTCAACGCCCGGCGGCAGTTCCGGGAGCTGAACAAGGTGATGGAGCAGCTGACCTACGGCGAAGAAGTCTACCGCTTTGAGCTGGAACCCAGCCGGGACCCCCAGCTGGCGGCGTTCTATCAGGTCATTGTGGACAAAGGCAACCAGCAGATGACCGATTCCGATTCGCTGGACAACATCGCCGCCACCGCCGACCCCGTTTACGAGCGGCAGGTGGATGAGCTGATGGAAAAGATCATGGCCGACGTGGACGAGAACACCCGCGCCCGGCAGGAGGGCCGCCGCCCCGAGGGCGTCACCCTCTCGGACTATGTGGATTACCGCACCTATCTGGATTACGACATCAAAGTTACCAACACGGTGTCCGGCCAGCAGGCCTATCTCTCCCGTGTCAGCCGGGATTCCTCCGGCGGCGAGAACCAGGCCCCGTTCTATGTGGCCATCTGCGCCAGCCTGCTGCAAATTTACCAGAAGAGCGAGAACAGCATCCGGCTGGTGCTGCTGGACGAGGCGTTCAGCAAGATGACCAGCGACCGCATCCGCCCCATGATGGAGCTGTTCCGCCGCCTGCAGCTGCAGGTGCTGCTCATCTCCACGGTGGAGAAGAGCACGGCCATCCAGCCTTATTGCGACATTACCTATTCCATTGTGCGCCATGGCGACGCCAACGCCATCGCGCCGTTTTACCGGCTGACGCCGCCCGCGCCGGAGGCCGAAGAGGCCCAAAAGGAGAACGAAGATGAATGAAACGCTGGCAAAATTCTGGCTCTTTGCCACCCACTGGACAGAGCTGGATGTATTTGAGACCGAAGAGGAGCTGAACGACGAGATCGAGCTGCTCCACCGCCAGAACCTGCCCACCAAGGTCCGCGAGCGGACCAACAAGGAGGGCAAAGAGGAGCTGGTGCTCTACGTCAAACAGGCCGACCGCGATTACGCCCGCTACTGCACGGGCTGGCGGCCTGGGATGTGAAACAGAAGAAAGGAACACAGCAAAAAAGAGCACGCAAACGCGTGCTCTTTTTGCGCTATGAGATTTGTGCGTCAGGAAATGATGAGATTATAACCGCACTGGAAAGCAGCCATGCAGTTGGACGCTTCATCAGAGGATAACTGCACGGAAGAGAGGAGATGATTGTACAAAATTGCCATAATACTGTCCACAGGAGTAGGAGGTACAAGACGCTGAACATTGTGCACGGAAGCTCCCAAGGGGATAAAGTGATAATCCTGAACAAGAGAGGTGATATAACCATTTGAGTTGATTCGGCGTGTGATACCATTGTTCCCAGCACTGGAGCAGGCCTTCAGGTCTTGGAAGTGCTGCGCCAAGCTTTGTAAGGTGCCATAATAATGAATACGACCTTCGTAGGCCCATGCGTCTTGCTCGTGATTAGGCTCGACGTGGATTGAAATGATTCCTTGTCCAGTAGTAGAGAGATGCCGGTGATGTGCAGGGTTTGAAAGATACCCAAGGGTGAATGAATAACTTTCCCAAGAATTGAAATGTAAGCCGCTATATCCCCAACGGGGATTCAAGGTGCGATAGTCTAAGGCAATCATAAACATCCTCCTTATATGGTTTTTATTATAATGCTCATAGAGACATCGAAAAACAAAGGTTTCAGACGCAACAGTCGGACTGTGCCAGAAAATCACGGATCGACTGTTGGGTCAGCATCATACATCCCTCACTTTACACGATCATAAAAAGGAAAGTTGAACGGAGGTGTCAAATTTTTCGGGCGCGGGTTTTGCCTCGTCCCGCAGCAGGCCGTAGAAAAACACCGAGCAGGCGTCCACGTTCAGAGAACGCGTCTGGAAGTTCCGCGCGATCTGATAGAATGCCCGGTACTCTTCCGAGGAAAAGTACGCGAGCTGCTTTTCCGTGGGGACAATGCCACCTTTGGGGATCAGGATGGCAAGGGAGCCGTTCACCACACAGTGGGGAGGCTTTTTCATCATGCGCGGTTTGTAGGTCATGTTCGGGGTAAGATAAACATTGGGCGCATCGAGATACTGGAAGACGGAAAGGGGCTTAGCCGCAGCGTAAGAAATGTAGGAATCGTATCCGGGAATGTCCAGAATCGCTTTTCCGTCATCGCTCAGATTGCGGGATTTCAGCACCCGAAGTTCACCGGAAGAAGAAAGGAGCTTATTGGTGAGCTGGCGGTCCCGGAACACTTCAAAGACATCAAAATCCAGCTTTCGGCAAACAGAGTCAAACAGTTGGTTCCGGTAAATGATCCAGTAGGGAAGCTCCGGGTCAAAAATGTACGCCTGTGGCTGGGTGAGATGGAGCCGGTGCGTGAGCGAAAAAACTTTGGTGTTGGCCGGGGCCGCTAGATTGTTGATGAAAATGGCAATGGTCTCCACCAGAATGCCCGGGAAGCCCTTTTCGCCAAAGTCCAGAATGGCATCCACCGATTTTTGCGCCAGCTCTGCACGGGTGGTGGAAAACTCCGGCGTGTTGAGGAGGAACTTGGGGAAAACCAGCGCAACGTATTTGGCAAGGCGGAGCGATTTTTCCAGAAAAAACGAGCAGATGTTGCTGGTGTTCTTGTTTTTCGCTTCCAGACGGTAGAGCGGGAGGCGGGGATCACTGGCTTTTAATTTAAAAAAGGGAGGGTTCCCGATTACATAGTCGTACCGGTCCGGGAAATCATGAAGGAGAAAGTCATCGTTGATGTACCGGATGGTGCAAGTGTCGGGAACGTGATACTTTTGTAAGAGGATTTTCGCCAGCTCCAGGCTGGCTGAGTCGATATCCACGATATCCAGCTGGAGGTTCTTCCCCTCAAATTTTTTGAGGATGAACGGGATAAAATTTCCAACTCCGACGGAAGGCTCCAGGATTCGGACGGTTTCCTGCTCGGAGACGGGGAGAGTCTTCATCATTTCGGTAATGAGGGTCTTGCTGGTAAAAAAAGCGGCGGTCTCCGTCCGGTTGGTGTTGGAAAGCTCTGCGATTCGGCTCAGGGTAGAGAAAGCCAGGTCCAGAGGATTTTCTGTGAGGAACTCTTTCAGGGCCTCAGCATCGGACAGGTGATTGGCCGCGATGATCTTGTTGATCTCAAGGGTCGGGAGCGGCGGGTGTGCCAGGGCATCCGCGATCTTTTCTGCAATGGAGTGAAAAATGGCGGTAGGAACAGCCTCGCCTAAGGACTGGCGAATCTTGGTCTCCTCTTTCTTTAAAAAAGCACGCTTTTCTTTTTCAGGTAATTTATTCAGTGTATCAAGGTCGGAATCCACCCATCGAAAGGAATCCGGGACCGTCATCATCCGCATGATCTCGCGGATGCTGAAAACACGGTCGTCGCTGGGGTGGATGGTATTCTGGCTGGCAAGAAGGTCGTTGCGGGTGTGAATACAAGGACCGACTTTGTCCCAGTACTGGCGCTTATATTTGTCGTGGTTCTTTTGCTTGTTGATGACGATTTCGCCGTTGATGATCTGGTGTGGCTTTTTGTTGTCATCCGGGTTTTCAAAAGCAGACTGCCCTTCTTTGAGGTCTGTGATCCAGGCGCGCATATGTTCCGGGTAAATGCGGAACGCATGGTAAATATCGGTGGGGTCGATCTCGCCAAATTCCTTGAGTGGCTTCATGTCGCCGATGACTTCCCGCAGGGTGCGCTCCGGCAGAAGATCCGGGTAGAGCTCCAGCGGGGAAATGCTGTCTGCATAATCCTTGGAAACGCCGATCACGACAGTCCGCTGGCGGCTGGAGCAGGCCCCGTAGTTTTTAAAATTGATGATCCGGGCAGCATAGGAATACTCCTGCCCCAGGTTGCGCTCAATGGCATCGGCAATGGATTTGTTGGTGCCGTCGAGATCGGTGCAGATCGTTTTCATGAATGCAGGGACGTTTTCAAATACAAAGAAGCGCGGGTTGATCTTCTGGATGATCTTGATGGACTCGACCACCAGAGAATTCCGGACGATTTCCGTATCGGTTTTTTTCTGGTTTGCAATGGACATGCCCTGGCAGGGAGGCGTTGCAATGACGACATCCACGCGGGAAAGGTGCTCTTTGGCTTTCCAGAGCTCCAGCTGATCGTACAGGAGCTTTTTGGTCTGTTCCTGCGTGATGTCACCGCAGATGTAACCGCCGGGGTATTTGCATTTCTGATTATAGCGCTGGATGTTGAGCCGCCGTTCCAGCAGCTCGTTGGTGGCAATGCAGTCAAAGCCAGCCATCTTGAAGCCATAACAGCCGACACCGGCACTGCTGAATAAGCTGATATATGTGGGTTTGTGTTGGGTGTTCATACTCTTGACCTCGCTTACACCGCTTATGTTGAATGCCTGTGAGAATGTGGGGTACAGGGGACGTCAAAAGCATTCCATAACAAAGTGATTTCTCTTTAGTATAACACGAGAACGGCGGATTGCAACCTGCTTGTGGAACGGAAAAGACGCTTTTTTGCCGTACAAACGAAAAAAACAAGCTTGACAATAAAAATGAACTTTGTTATACTCTTTTCTGCTCATCGGAGGGCTGTTTCAACGTAATGGAAAGGCCGGATAAGATGCCGCAGCGAGTGTCTGCCCGGAGGCTGTGTTGGCCGTAGCCACACAGCAGAGGAGGGCAGGCATCGTGCTGCTGGTCTTGTCCGGCCTTTTTGCATTTTTTTGTATTTACCAGGAAAAGGAGATTTCATGGCAAAGCAAACGATCCAATTATCCGATCACTTTAATTATTCGCGCCTGCTGCGCTTTGTGCTGCCCTGCATCGGTACCATGCTGTTCACGTCCATTTATGGTATCGTGGACGGTCTGTGTGTCTCCAACTTTGTGGGCAAAACAGCCTTTGCAGCGGTCAACCTGATCATGCCGCTGCCTATGCTCATTGGCGCGGTGGGCTTTATGCTGGGCACCGGCGGCAGCGCCATTGTGGGCATCACCCTGGGCGAGGGGGACGAGGACAAGGCGAACCGTTATTTCAGTCTGTTTGTCCTGGCGGCGTTCCTTGCTGGCGTGGCGCTCTCGGTGCTGGGCCTGTTCATCCTCCGCCCGGTGGCGATCCTGATGGGTGCCAAGGGCGAGATGCTGGATTTCGCCGTCCGGTATGGCCGGGTGCTGATGGTCAGCGTGCCCACCTTTATTTTACAGAACATGTTCCAGAGCTTCTTTGTCACGGCGGAAAAGCCGACGCTGGGGTTCTGGTTCACCGTGGGAGCAGGCTGCACCAATATGGTGCTGGATGTCCTGTTTGTGGGCATCTTCCGCTGGGGCGTGGAGGGCGCTGCCATTGCAACGTTCCTCAGCCAGATCGTGGGCGGCGTGCTGCCGGTGTTCTATTTCCTGGACCACAAGACCACCAGCCGCCTGCATCTGGGCAAAACGGAGTTCCACGGCAGCGTGCTCAAAGCGGCCTGCATCAACGGCTCCTCCGAGCTGATGACCAATCTTTCCATGTCACTGGTCAACATCCTCTACAACTACCAGCTCCTCCGCTTTGCAGGCGAGAACGGTGTGGCGGCTTATGGCGTCATCATGTACGCGGCGTTCCTGTTTGTGGCGGTCTTCGTGGGCTATGCCGTGGGCAGCGCTCCCATCGTCAGCTACCACTACGGTGCCCGGAACCATGCCGAGGTGCATAATCTCTATACCAAGAGTCTGCGGCTCATCGGCGTGGTAGCGGTCATCATGACGGCAGTGTCCATGCTCATCATCCCCTATGTGGCAAAGATCTTTGTGGGCTATGATGCAGAGCTGCTGGAGCTGACCAGCCATGCTTTCCGCGTGTATGGCCTGAGTTTCCTCATCATGGGCTTCAACGTCTACGGCTCTTCGTTCTTCACGGCCCTGGGCGACGGTGTGACGAGCGCGCTGATCTCGTTCCTGCGTACCATGTTGTTCCAGCTGGCGGCGGTCCTGATCCTGCCGGAGATCCTGGGCATTGATGGCGTCTGGCTTGCTGTTACAGCGGCAGAGCTGGCCGCTCTGGTGGTCACGGTGTATATGTTCATCACCAAAGATAAAGTGTTCCATTACCGGAACGTCTGAGAAAAAAGCGAAAGAGGCTCCCATTGGGAAACCTCTTTCGCTTCTTTCTTGTTACGCGTCAAAATCAAACTTCCGCAGCTCACAATTCTTGATGCCGAACGCCGCATACTCCGCGTTGGTCATGTTGTGGAAATAGGACTCCACCACCCGGGCGATCCCGTTGTGGGCCACGAGGAGATAGGTTTTGTCGTCCTGTTTGAGCTCGTCCAGCAGGTTGTAGATGCGCTGGGCCAGCTGAAGCATACTTTCGCCGTCGGTGTAGCGGTCGGCAAACTGCATTTTGGCGGCGGTGAACTCCGGGCTGTTGCGGGGCGAGGTGCCCTCAAAGCGGCCGAAACACTGTTCCCGCAGGCGGGGCTCCACCCGCGCGGGCAGGCCGGTGGCAGCCGCCACGGCCAGTGCGGTATCCGCGGCGCGGGAGAGGGGAGAGTACAAAATTTCGTCAAGGACGATGCCGCTGTTTTTGACGGCTTCGCCCAGCTGAGCGGCCTGTGCCCGGCCTTTTTCGGTCAGGAGGCTGTCGGTCATGCCGCAGATCTTATTTTCAACGTTCCAGACGGTCTCGCCGTGGCGGGCAAAATAGACACAGTGCATAAAAACTCCTTGCTGTTTTACTTCACTTTGCTGAGTTTATGGTCGGTCAGGGCGATGGTATCGCCCTCGTTGATGTCAAGGGCCGTGAGCTCTGCATCCGGGTAGGGGAGGACCCGGCGTTCCCCGGCGGCGTTTTCCAGCAGAACGTCACAGAGGACAGGCTGGCCCTCGGGCAGCTCCTCGCAGCCGTACAGCTGCTCCTCGATCCGCAGGACGCGGTAAGTTTCCATGGCGGCTCCCTCCTTTTTATACCCTATTATAAAGCGGAGCGGGAGGGGCGTCAATTGCTTTTCCTTGACAGAGCGTTGCGGCAGCTGATACAATAAAACCAAATTTTATTGCCAAGGGCCAAGGAGAGGAAAGCGTGAACATTACCGAACTGCGATATCTGGTAGCCATCATGAAGTGGGGCTCGGTGAGCGCTGCTGCCAAGCAGCTGTACGCGGCCCAGCCCAATGTGAGCAAGGCGCTGAAAAATCTGGAAGAAGAATATCACCTGCGCATTTTTGAGCGCTCGTCTACCGGTATGATCCCCACGGAGCAGGGGCGGCATTTCATTGAGCAGGCCGCCCGTATCCTGGAAGAGGTGGACCGCCTGAACCAGGGCGTGCAGGAGGAGCAGAAGCGCTGTACCGAGCTGCGAGTCATGATCCCCCATGCCACCTATGCTTCCTATGCCGCGGTGGATCTCCTGGAACAGGCAGCCGGGGTGGAGCAGCTGCGCATCCATATCCGGGAGGGCGGCTCCATGGAGGCGCTGGATTTTGTGCTGCGCCGGGGGTATCACCTGGCGCTGCTGCGGTATGCCATTGAGGACGCGGACCATTACAATTATTACTGCACCCGCCGCGGGCTCAAGATGGAGCCCATCATGGATTTTGAGTACTACCTGCTCACCAATCAGGACGGCCCGCTGGCCAGCCGGGAGATCCACGACCTTTCGGAGCTGAACCAGTATGTGGAGATCCTCCACGATGATTTCCAGCTGCCCGGCGAGGACGGCGGCGACGGCATCCGCTGGCATGTCAATGACCGCCGCCGGGTGCATGTGTATGAGCGGTGCAGCCAGTTCTCGATCCTGCAGCGGATGCCTACGGCCTATATGTGGGCTTCGCCCATGCCCCGGCGGGCACTGGAGCAGTTCCATCTGGTGCTCAAAAAGTGCCCGGCCCAGCACCAGAAGATGCGGGATGTGATGGTTTACCCGGACAAAAGTGCTCTCCGCCCGGAGGAACGGGCCTTTATTGAGCTGCTTCACAAGGAGGCGGCCCAGACTGTAAAGTGAAAAAACTCTGAAAAATTGGCGGTAGAACAACGGAAATTTAAAACATTGAGCAATCTGTACAAAAATGTGCTGAAATTTTTGGCAGCAAAGATCTGATGCATTCCCGGAAAAAAGCAGTGGAAAATTATGAACAACTTTTGAACGAGAAAACGTCAAAAACGAGATGATTCCACCAAAAGACGATGAACCGCTATATATTTTTTGATATAGCGGTTATACCAGATAGATATTATCCGCATTATGAAAAATGTGTTAACATGAAGCCAGAGATTGATCCCGGCGGCGGGTGGAATGGGGCCTGCCGGACGGGAATCTAAAAGGAGGTTTCTGGTATGATTAGTTTCTTACTCTGTCTGGCGATCCTGATCATTGGCTATTTTGTTTATGGCAAGATCGTTGACAACACGTTCGGACCGGACGACCGTGAAACTCCTGCTGTCCGCATCAACGATGGCGTTGACTACGTCGTGATGCCGCAGTGGAAGCTGTTCCTCGTCCAGCTGCTGAACATCGCTGGCCTGGGCCCGATCTTCGGTGCTCTGCAGGGCGCTCTGTGGGGCCCTGTGGTCTTCCTGTGGATCACCTTTGGCACCATCTTTGCAGGTGGTGTCCACGATTACTTCTCCGGCATGATGAGCGAGCGTAATGACGGTGGCTCCATCGCAGAGATCACTGGTAAGTACCTCGGCCCTGTGATGCAGAACATCATGCGTGTCTTCTCCGTCGTGCTGCTGATCATGGTCGGTACCGTGTTCGCAGTGGGCCCCGCAGGCCTGATCGTGACCCTGTGCAAGAACAGCGGCATGTCTGGTCTGCTGACCACCACCCTGTTCTGGCTGATCATCATTCTGGTCTACTACTTCATCGCAACCTTTATCTCCATTGATGCCATCATCGGCAAGATCTACCCCGTGTTCGGTATCTGCCTGATCATCATGGCAGTCGGCGTCATCTTCGGCATCTTCACCAACCCCGCATACACCATCCCCGAGATCTGGGATCACTTCGGTTCCATGCATCCGTCGGGCACCCCCATCTGGAGCTTCATGTTCATCACCGTGGCATGCGGCGCTATCTCCGGTTTCCACTCCACCCAGTCGCCTCTGATGGCTCGCTGCATGAAGAGTGAGAAGCAGGGCCACTTCGTCTTCTACGGCGCAATGGTCT
>OODF01000433.1_pt1 | contig 28407 bp, 18 predicted proteins | sample 1671431 | NCBI WGS metagenome assembly OODF01 (sample SAMN06348156, study PRJEB24527) | human gut metagenome | biome: human gut; feature: ankylosing spondylitis patient; material: feces | host: Homo sapiens | place: China | collected 2015-10 | reverse complement strand
GTGATAGCGTTTGGTGATAGAAGAAACGCTACCACTAATGGGGGCGACGCGTCCCGCGTCGGGATAGAGAAAGAAGGAATATACAAACTCTACTAAACAAATAGTTGCATCTTTTCCCGACGCGAGACGCGTCGCCCCCATTAGAGCTTGCGTTTTCTATCAGAACCGCCCTTATTAGAATCTCAAGTTTCGGATTTAACAAGTGCGGGCTAAATCCGAAACTTGAGTTAGAACTCGCCCTCAACCTGTCCGGGCTGTGTGCTGCGGTAGTGGCGCATGAGGCGGTAGCACTCTTCGGCATCGAAGCCACGCGCACCGGCGTAAGCCTCAGCCATGACGCGGTGCATGTGGGCGGTGGCGGGCAGGCGCTCAAAGTTCTTGCAACCCTGCTTGATGTCGAGAGGACCGACGGCCATGCGGTTGAGGTCGACAATGTCGAGGCGTATGCGTCCGTCGGGTAGTTGCTCAAACAAGATGTTGGCCCGTCCATAATCCTTGTGGGCAAGTCCGTGATTGTGGAGGACGGCGGTGGTGCGACCAATTTCGCGCAGCACATCGTCGGCATAGTCAAAGTGGTGGGTAAAGAGGTCCTCGTAGCGCCACGGACACGGCGAGGTGAGGGTGACAAAGTAACTTTTGTCAAAGGCCAGGCCGCGGCGTATGTTAAGATAGCCCACAGGCTGAGGAGTGCCCACGCCCACCTTTTGATAGAGAAGGGCATTGCGGTAGGCACGCAGGGCCTTCGACGGGCGCAGCAAGCCATACACCCAACGGTTTATGAGGTTGGGACGGCGGAATGACTTTACCACATAGTCGGTGCCCTGGTAGCTGATGCGGCGCAGCTGGTTGCGTCCGTTGTGTATGATTTGTCCGTCGCCCTGTGCAAAGCGCTGTGGCAGCGAGAGCATGAAATCGTGCAGTTGTTCGTAGCCCGGGTGCAGCACAAGGGTGCGGTGGTTCCAGAGGGTCATTGTTGAAATTCTTTTTTACAAAGTTCGAGAGCAGCCATAATGGTGTCGTCCATGTCGGCATAGGTGTAGCGTGCGAGTCGTCCGCCAAACAGTACGTCGGGCTCGGCATCGGCCATGGCAGCATAGCGGGCATAGATGGCAGCATTGCGTGCGTCGTTGACGGGATAATAGGGTTCCTTGCCCGGTGCAAAGCTGTCGGGGTGCTCGTAGGTGACTACGGTGGTGGGCTGCTGCGAGCCAGGGGCAAAGTGTTTGTGCTCAATGACACGGGTGTAGGGCACTTGTCGCTCGGTGTAGTTTACTACGGCATTGCCCTGAAAGTCGGGCGTGTTGAGCCGTTTGTGCTCAAAACGCAGACTGCGGTAGTCGAGGTGGCCGTGGCAGTAGTTGTAAAACTCGTCGATGCAGCCGGTGTAGAGTGTGCAACGGGCCTGCGCATGGAGTTCGTCACGGTGGGCAAAGTAGTCGGTGCCCAAGCGTACATCGGCCTTGGCCAGCAGGGCGTCGATGAGTGCATTGTATCCCCCACCCTCGGGTATGCCTTGGTAGCGGTCGTTGAAATAGTTGTTGTCGAAGGTGAAGCGGAAGGGCAGCCGCTTGATGATGAAAGCCGGCAGCTGGGTGGCGGCACAGCCCCACTGCTTTTCGGTATACCCCTTGATAAGTCGCTCGTAAATGTCGCGTCCGCACAGTGTGAGTGCCTGCTCCTCAAGGTTGGCGGGCTGTGTGATGTGGGCAAACTCGCTGCGCTGCTCGTCTATTTTGGCCCGTGCCTCGGCTGGAGTGCGCACGCCCCACAGCTCGTAGAAGGTGTTCATGTTGAAGGGCAGGTGGTAGAGTTTGCCCTGATAGCTGGCCAGGGGGGAGTTGACAAAGTTGTTGAACTCGGTGAGCTGGTTGACATACTGCCACACCTGGCGGTTGGAGGTGTGGAATATGTGGGCGCCGTATTGGTGTACCCATATATTGTCGATGAGCTGGCAGTGGAGGTTGCCACCTGTGTGCTGGCGCTTGTCAATGACGAGGCAACTTTTGCCGGCCTTGGCGGCCTCGTGGGCAAACACCGCGCCAAAGAGGCCGCTGCCAACTATGAGATAATCGTACATACTGAATTGGGAAATATGGGGGGTTAAGCATTGGCTGCGGGCTGCGGGAGCGGAATGCCCCGGCGGTAGCGTGCCTTGCGCAGGTGCAGTGTGTAGGGGAGCAGTTTGAGCCATCGGGCCACGAGCCACAGTGGGTTGTGCAGTATGTTGCGGCCACGCCACGGGGTGTACTGCTGATAGTGGAAAAAGAGTTGGCGCATGGGGTGCAGGCTGTCCCAGTCCCACGGTTTGCGATTGGTGTAGTGCACCACCACGGGGTGGTCGAGCTCGGCCTTGTGCTGGCTGTAGTGCGCATAGCGCTGGCGGTAAAAGCCCTCTTGTGCATTGTAGCGCAGCGGTGCCCAGCACACCTGGCCATGGAAGAGGCTGTTGAGCAGGTCCTGATCGTTGAAGCGTATGCGCTCGGGGTGTGCCCGGTAGTAGTCGATGCAGCGCTGGCCCACGTTGTTGGCGCGCCACCAGTCGAGGTCGATGAGCAGCACGCCGGCATTAAAGTAGCTGTCGGTCTCGGGGTAGCACAGCACTTTGTAGCGTGTGTGGTCGTCGGCCGCTGCGTCAACCACGGCGGCTACGGGGGCTCCTTGCATGGGCATCTGCCAGAATGGGGCGAGGGAACCGGTGACGAGCAGGTCACTGTCGAGGTAGATGACGCGGTGCAGACTGGCTGGCAGGTAGTCGGCCAACATACAGCGGTAGTAGGTAACGAGCGATATGTGGCTGCTTGAGGCGTGTATGCGGAAGCCCTCGAGCAAGCTTTCGTCGGGCTCGTAGAAGTGTGCCTCGCCGTTGTACTGTGCGGCAAGTTGCTGCAGCACTTGTTTGTCGGACGCGGTGAGGCCGCGCGCGAGTATGTGTGCCACGACTTTTGCCTGTGGGTTGCTGCGGAGTATTGACACAAGGGTGACGCTGCAGAAACGCACATAGGCGTGGTCGATGTTGAAGGCTATGTGTATGGTCAAGGGTGGTGTTATGTTTGATTGGTTGTGGCATTATGGCCCGTGTGGCTGTGCCGTGTTTTGCAAAGGTACACAAATAGTTTTACCGAGCAACTATATCGCGTTGGCGGATTTAGTAAACAAACTGACAAGTTTTGCAAGAATACTGCCACAACGCGCCACAATTATTTGCAAATATAGCGGGTGTCGCATCTGCATATTTGCACACTGCGCGCTCCATGTCCGAAATGTGCTTTTGCCCCAGCTGCACCCTGATAGCCCCACCCTGTCTGTTTTTGTGAAAAGTGCTTGCACCTTGCACTTTTAGCACTTTCCGTGCTGATTATCAACGATTTACGCAGTGTATGTAGACTTGCACTCTGCTTGCACTTTGCTTGCACTTGCCTGCACTCTGCCTGCACGCTCTGCAGGTTGCTCGTTATGAGTCGCAGCTATCACCTCTCACACCCGCATATTACGGTATAGGGAGACAGGAAAATCATTTGGAGCGGCAGACTTTTCTACCTCTCTACACGCGCACGCCGCCCTCACTATGCTGAATTTGTGGTGCGCCGTATCAACACGGGTGCAGACAGGTGTGCAAGCAATATTTGTAGTTACTTACACTCAGATATGGCATGAATATCAACAAGTTACGAAGCTAAGTGCAAGGTGCAGGCAGTTTTTATAAAACATCATTACGGTAGGTTTGCCTGCACTTGACGGGGCTGCTGAAAAGTACTCCGACGCGAGACGCGTCGCCCCCATTAGAGCGCAATTCACTGGCATAAAAGTTTTTTCCCTGGCTTCAAATTTGCTTTTTTACCTGTCAATCTGATCGAAGACGCAAGCACTAATGGGGGCGACGCGTCCCGCGTCGGTTTAGAGATAAGAGGGAAATACGAACGCTGCTAAATAATAATATTGTAGCTCACGGATCGCACCGATTGCACGGATTCTTTCGCTCATGCAACGTGCTTAGCACCACGGAGATGACGGATTTTACGGATTTAGTGAGCATTGCATGCTCACTTCGCTATTGGCCCGTAACGTACCCGTGGCGAAATATGTTAGCACAGATTATGAAGTAAGGGACCTGGCCGCAGCAACGAGCTAATGGCGAAGTGAGCATGCAATGCTCACTAAATCCGTAAAATCCGTCACCTCCGTGGTGCTAAGCACGTTGCGTGAGCGAAAGAATCCGTGCAATCGGTGCGATCCGTGAGCTACAATATTATTATTTAGCAGCGTTCGTATTTCCCTCTTATCTCTAAACCGACGTGAGACGAGGCTGCTAAAAAATGCCCGACGCGAGACGCGTCGCCCCCATTAGTGCTTGTGTTTGGTGCTTGCGTTTAGTGATAGCGTTTGGTGGTAGCGTTTGGTGCTTGCGTTTAGTGGTAGCGTTTAGTGATAGCGTTTGGTGCTTGCGTTTAGTGGTAGCGTTTAGTGGTAGCGTTTAGTACTTGAGTTTAGTGCTTGAGCTTATCGCAGAATGGCGTAATTGGTCACAATATCCCTTTTGGGGTTATGGGGTGCAATGGGAAACAAGTTGGCGGGTTGGCAACCACCGGATAGATGTCCGTTGGTGTGCCAACCCGCCAGGTTGTTTGTCAATCAGTAATTTGATATATGTCTTTTGCTTACTTGATTACCTTCTTGCCCGTGTTGGTAATGAAGAGTCCCTTGGTGGGATTCAACACGCGACGGCCCTGGAGGTCGTAGTAGCGCACGGCCTTGTCGCTGCCATTTGCCACGGTAGCATTGTTGATGTCTGTTACAACTGTTTTGGCTGTGAGCACAAACTTGGTGCTCCAGGTGTTGTCACCAGCAGCAGATGTCCACCAGTTGAATTCGCCAGTTCCTACGTTGATAACCAAATAAGAGTTTTCTGCTTTGTGTACTGCTATCAAGTTGTAGAACCCATCGTTCTTGACAAGTTTCCAAGCCTGAGGTGCTGCGCTTGCAGCCAATGTATTTCCTGAGCGAAAGATATATGTGTCGGCATCTTTTAGCTTGATATACACCTGGCCAGCCACAGTAGCGGGTACTATTTGCCACTCGGCAGTGTTGTCAGCCTCAGACTTTGCTTTGGCATCGGCTGAGATGTAACCCGCACCTTCGAGACTTGAGATAGTAGAAAGGCTCGAGATGGTGAAAGTAGTCTCATTGTAATACCCGTCAACGGTGCAAGCTGTTTTGCCCATAGCCTCTACAGCAGCATTGAGCGCAGCTGTAGCTGCTTCGTAGTCGGTAACAGATGCCTCGTAGGTAGCGATAAGAGACTTTACATTGTTAATGGCCTCTTGGCTGTACTGCCCTGCCTTGGCTGTGGCTTCGTCTGTGTATCCTTCGTTTGTGGTAGCGGCCTTGGCCTTTGCCAAGGCTTCCTGAAAAGCCTTTGCTGAAGGGTCGCCACCAGGCACAATCCAGTCGATGGGGAACACAGCGTAGTTGAGTGCATAGCCCTGTGTGCAGGCATTGTCTTCGTAGAAGATGGCGATGTCGCCGTCCTTGGTGATGTCCATCGTAGAGTAGCATGAGCTGGGAGCGCATATTACGACGGGGTGACCCCATGTCTTGCCATTGTCGAATGAAGCCTTTACGGTGACGTTCTTACGAGTGCCATTGTTGATGTATGAATGGAGCAATACCTTGTTGTTGTAGTAAAGAATGTCGGCGTTGCAAGCATTACCATCGATGTCGGCATTGGTGGTTTGTGTGCCCCATGTCATACCGCCATCGGTTGAGGTGTTGAAGCCACGCTTACCGCTCTGGCGTACAGAAATCATCACTGTGCCATCGGCCAACTCTACAAGTTTTGACTCGTCGCCGCCGTTGTAAGCAGACTTGGGTGACATCTTCCAGGTTTCGCCTTCATCGTCAGAATAGATGATGTACTCTTGAATGGCACCTGTAGCAAAGCGGTGGCTCATGGCAAACATGACGCGGCCATTGAGCTTGGCATCCTTTTGGCGCTGGAGGCAGATGCCGCGGCCAGAACCTGCAAACGAACCGAGAACCTGGCCCTGCTCATAAACGCCCTTGTAAAGTTCGTCGGTCAGTGCGCGGGCCTGTGACCATGTGTCGCCACCATCGGTTGAGGTGATGATAACGGGCACAATGCGGTTGCCATCTTCATTAGTTGAATAGAAGTAGCCCTGGCCACCAACCATCAAGGCGATGATTTTGCCGCTGGCTGTTTCGACCATGGTAACATCGCCAAAGCCCTTGTGCTTCCCGTCTTTGCTTGCTACAAGTGCCTCGTCGGTTTCATTGCCTACTACCCACTTGTGGGCAGACCATGTTTTACCATTGTCGTCAGAGTGGCGCTCGTATACGTCGATGTGGCTGGGCAAGTCGCCACCATGATTGAAGCGGTTGTCGGCCATGGTTACTACGCGGCCGTTCTTTGAGGCATTAGCACCCTTCTGATTGTGGAGTACGACCATTGAGGGGATACGCCAAAAGGCTGTGCCAAGGTCGTTGGGCATGAAGGGTACGCTCTGCACCTTGTAGACGCGGGCAATGCCTTCGGGGTTGCCGTTGTCGACAGTTAAGGTATTGTCTTCGTTTGTAATGCTTGCTACTTCAACATCAACCTCATTGCCAACAGCTGCACTCTCTTTGATGTCCGCTGTAACATAATAGAGTGATCCGCCAAAAGGCACATTATAATCGCTATTAAACGGTATTGTAACCTCGTTGGCAGTAGGTGTAGCTAATTCGCCTACTACAACAGCGTCGCGCTTGCCATTGCTCACAAAGTTCGCGTTGTTCGACTTGTAGACCTTAATGTTCTGCAGGTCGTTAAAATCAGTCGCGTTCAAATTCAACTTGACATTCGCATTTCCTACGTTTCCGACAAAACCACTTAACATGGCCGTGAAGCTAAGCAGTACTTGATCCTTGTTGCCTGCTGCGTAGGTTTGTGTACCAGGTGTAACAGACACAGAAGTAAAGCCAACCTTTGAGTTCAGTTCTTCTTTAGAAATCTCTTGCAAGTGCCAAGCCGAAGCTGTGTTAAGGCCTCCTTCCCATGTAACCAAGCGAGTACCATCTTTTTGAGCATGCAATGGGTTCTTGCCTTCAGGAATAATGTTGAAAGCACCTTGGCCCAAATACTTCACAGTGTACTTTGTCTTAGGTTCTTTTGAAGTACGTGTTCCGTTTTTGCCATAGCCTTCCTCTGTTGGCTCAATGTACTCTTTTGTTCCGTAATTTTGCAAGTAGAACTTTCCGTCACCAGCATCAACAAATGTCCAACCATAAACAGCCGAAACCAATTTGTTGCCCCACAAAGGCCAGCCTCCGCTTTCGTTGCAATACACGTATTTGCCCTGGCAATAATCCGCTGAGGGACCTGAAACAATGTAATAAGATTTTCCAGGCTGCACCTCAACCATATCATTCAAGAACTTCTCCTTAGCTGCAGTAACCTCTGCATCTGTTGAAGTTTCTGACAATATAACATCTAAGAAAGCCTTACGCGAAGCATCTGATTTATCGCCAGGATTTATACCTACCGTATAACTTGCCACCTCATCATAAGCAGCTTTTTTAGTTTCGTTAGTTATGCCTGCACGCGTTACATCAATAAACTGGAAGCGACAACCTTCATCTGACGTATTGTTGCCGCCACCATAAGTGATGATGGGAGTATTTGCAAAATTACTTTGATGCAACTGAACATTGCCCGAAGCTACAATGTAATAGTCTGCTTTATTTTGTATTTCAGTTGCTACCCAACCAGCAGAAGGTACTGTGCTAACAGCAACAAAAGCCTTGTCATTTGTTGAAATTCCCAAATCTTCGAGCTTATTGGGGTCAATGTAGTTGCCAGCCTTGCTTACAATGCTTACCGTACCATCATTATTGTTGACAAAACGCCACAAGGTGTTGTCCGAGGGCGAGTCGGATTTCGCAACACCATTGTATTTTTGCCCAACTCCGTTGTCTGTCAGATAGCGTGAACCACGCTCAGCAAGAATGCGGAACCACAATGGGTTTTCGGCAGTAGATGTCACAATCTTGTCTGCCCATGCCTGTGACGTGCCCAGCCCCAAGAGGGGCAGTGCGGCCAACAAGCCTTTGAAGTAGTTTCTTTTCATTTAATTGATAGGTATTATTGATTTGTATATGTTACTGTTGTGATGTACGCGTTAGCAGAATTAGTTGACGGGGTAACGGGTTGACAAGTTGACGAGTTGACGGGTAAGTTTGCCAAGTTATTTAAGTTTCTTACTCGTTAACCAGTCAACTTGTCAACCAAGAATTCCGCCAACGGGTTGCCCACATTACTTGCCTTCCTTTTTGCCGCCCAGTATGGCGGTGGGGTCAAGTTTTGCTATGGTGTCGCGCATGGCGGTGTCGCCCTTGAGATTTTCGAGTTTGTAGTAATCCATAAATCCCATGTTGCCCTCGCGCAGGGCCTGTGCCAGGGCCTTTGGCACTTCGGCCTCGGCCTGTATTACCTCGGCACGTGCCTGCTGTGCCTTGGCCTTCATTTCCTGTTCGGTGGCCACGGCCATGGCGCGCCGTTCCTCGGCTTTGGCCTGTGCAATGTTCTTGTCGGCGTTGGCTTGGTCCATTTGGAGTGTGGCGCCAATGTTTTTGCCCACATCGATGTCGGCAATGTCTATTGACAGAATTTCGTAAGCTGTGCCGGCGTCGAGGCCCTTTGAAAGCACGAGTTTTGATATAGAATCGGGATTTTCGAGCACTTGCTCATGCGTTTCGGCCGAACCGATGCTCGACACAATGCCCTCGCCCACACGGGCCAGAATGGTGTCCTCGCCGGCACCACCTACCAGCTGGTGTATGTTGGCACGCACCGTAACGCGGGCTTTGGCTATGAGCTGAATACCATTTTTGGCCACAGCTGCCACGGGGGGTGTGTCTATTACTTTAGGATTGACACTCGTCTGCACAGCCTCGAACACATCGCGGCCGGCCAGGTCGATGGCGGTAGCTTTTTCAAACGAGAGGTCGATGTTGGCCTTTGATGCCGACACCAGCGCATGCACCACGCGCTGCACGTGTCCGCCCGTCATGTAGTGGGCTTCAAGGTTGTCGCGCGTCACGGTGCGCAGCCCAGCCTTGTGTGCCTCGATAAGGCTCGGCACGATGATGCCGGGCGGCACATTACGAATGCGCATCAGGAATAGCTGAATGAGCGATATCTTCACACCCGACACCTTGGCACTGAGCCACAAGAAGAAGGGCACGAAATGGAAAAAGATGCTGAGAAGTACTATGGCGCCTAACGCCACAACAGCAATCACCATAGGAGATGAGATAATCATAAGCTACAAGTATTAAGTAGATAAAGTTGAAAGTCGCTCATGGCTATTGACAATATCGCGGACTCGCTGATAAGTTAACAAGTTAATGGGAACCACGACTTTTACCATACAAAGGTATGGCTTAATAACAAAAGCGTGGAAAAGTTCCTTGGTCTTTTTCACGTTTTTGTGTTATACAACATATTATGAGAGCTAACGGCTCTGTGCATCAATATATTCGAGTTCGGCGGCAAGCATGGCTATGAGCGGCATGTCGGCACCGCGGCTGCGTGCCTCGGCCAGCGGACGGCGGTAAAGGTAGTACAGTTCCATGGGACGGTGGTGGTCGCGGTCAAACTTCATGCTCGATGCAAATTGTGGCATGCGGTGTGTCATGTCCATCATTTTGTCGGCATAACTCTCGTCAATGCCCTTCACACCGCAAGCTCTGGCGGCGCCTATCACCTCGAGCATCATTTGGCGAATGATGGGTGCCATGCTCTCGTTGGCTATCAGGCTGCCGGCCGAAACGGCACCCACGGCAGCGGTCATGCCGTTAAAGGGCATGTTCCACACAGCTTTTTTCCAGCGCATCTCGTCGTAGGGCATCTCCTTGGCCTTGATGCCCGAAGCTGCAAAGTCGGCCATCATCTGGCTGAGTGCCTCGTGGTTGTGGCAGTTGTAGTTGCCCACCTGCAGCAGTCCGTTGAAGGTGTGCGTAATGTGGCCAGGAGCGTTTTTGAGCGTGCAGATGTATGCCACGCCTCCCAACAGTTGTGCGCGCGGCATGGCCTTGCACAAGTCGGCCTCCAGCCCGATGCCGTTTTGTATGAGCAGCACCAGTGTGTCGGGGTGACAAATTGGGGCGAGCATTTGCGGCAGCAGGTGGTTGGCTATGCTCTTGATGGCTACTATCACCACATCGCACACTGGCATTTGCGCCGTACTGTTGTAGGCATTGATGTGGCAAAGGTGGTAACTGCCATCGCACGAGTCGACTTGCAGGCCGTGCTGGCTCACATGGTCGTAGTCGGAATGCAGCAAAAAGTGTACGTCGTGACCGGCCTTGGCCAACAAGCCGCCATAGTAGCCACCTATGGCACCGGTGCCTATGATTGCATATTTCATATAGTCTGGTATATACGTATCTGGTTGACGGGGTGACGGGGTACGGGTTGACAAGTAAGTATGCGTACGCTACTTATTATTATGTTAAAGTAAGACTGGTAACAAGCTTGGTAAACTTACTTGTCAACTTTTCAACTTTTCAGGGCGGCAGCCTCATCGGCCAGCCCCATCTTATATACATTCGTTTCACGCAGTTCAAAGCCCAGGCTCTGATACAAGCGGTTGGCTGCCACACGCTGCGGACGCGAGGTGAGGTTTGCCGTGGCGGCACCGTGGCGGCGGGCTTGGAACATGAGGTGGTCGAGCAACATGCGCGCGTACCCCTTGCCACGCTGGGCAGCGTCAACCACCACGTCCTCCACCCATGCTTTGTTCCCCGTGAGCTGGTGGCACAGGCAGAGTGTAGCCGTTCCGGCCAAAGTGCCCTGCGGCGTGTAAAGCAAGTAGATGTGTGTGCGGGGCTCGTGGGCCAAAGTTGTGAGTTGGGCGAGCGTTAATGGCACAAAGTTGGACGAGAGTTGGGCAAGCAGGGTGTTTACACTGTCGAGCAGCGGTGTGCTGCAGTCATCTGCCCTGAGCGGCACAATGTGGCAGCGGCGGCGCACGTCGAGCAGCTGGCGTATGGTTTTGCCATAAAGGGGGTGGCACCATTCGGGAGCTATCTCGGCCAAAGGTTCGAGCACAAACAGGCGATCGGTCATTTCGGGGTGCGGCAGTTGCAGCGACGGTGTACACACCACGCGGTTGTCGCTGGCCAACAAGTCGATGTCGATAATGCGGTCGTGATATACCCCGTCCTTGCTCTTGACGGTGCGCCCCATGTCACGCTCAATTTGCTGAGTAGCGCGCAGCACTTCGGCGGGCGTCATCGTGGTGTCTACTGCCACAGCCGTATTGACAAACAAGTTGTCTGATTCAAAGCCCACGGGTGCCGTTTCGATAGGTGTGGCCTTACGCACAACCGTGCCTATGCGCTCGCCAATGAGCGCACAGGCACGGTTTATGTTTTCGTGACGATTGCCAAGATTTGTTCCGAGTGAGAGATAAAGCATTACAAGTTGTGTGTATATATATGTGTGAGCCGAGCGGTTGCCCCCTACTCCACCGAAAGTGCGTCGAACACCATTTGGGGTTCAAAGCCGCGTGTAATGGCCGCGCGGGCAATCTTTTGGTTCACGGCATAAGGCGTGTCGCCCTTGGTGGTGCGGCGCCGCGAGGCAATGAAGTCGGCCAATGCCTGACGGTAGTCATCGTCGTCTATCAGGGCCAGGGCATCGTCGGTGTCGAAGTCTGATACACCCTTTTGCCGCAGCGCATAGCGTATTTTGATGCGCCCCCAATGGTCGAAGCGGAATTTATCGTTTACAAAGGCGCGCGCATAACGTGCCTCGTCAATGTAGCTTTCGGCCTCAAGGCGGCCCAAGGTCTCGTCCACCTCGTCGGGTGTAGCCCCTTTGGCCAGAAGCTTTTTGGCTATCTCGCTGCGGCAATATTCCTTTTGCGCGCAGCGGCTGGTGGCCCACTGGTAGTATTGGTTGTTATCGGCCATAAGTTACTTAATGATGCTGCGCAGCACAAACCAGGCATGGTAGCCCAGGGTGGACAACAGACCATAATGGTGCGACATGATGTGGAAACGCTCGCGCAGCGATGCCTTGTGGTTGCGTGTGGTCATGCCCTCGTTCAGATAGTCGGCGATGATGGTGTGTGCATTGACAAGCGGCAGTGCCTTGTGCGAAGCCTCACGCATGATGCGAATGCACCAGTCAAAGTCGGCCGAGAAGCGGTACTTGCGATTGTAGTGCATACGCCGTGCCAGGTCGGTACGTGCAAAGAAAGCCTGGTGGCACACCAGCATGCCATTTTTGAACGAGCGCCAGTTGAGGTGTTCGGGTGGTGTCAGGCGCCGGCGTCGCAGAAAGTTGCCGTCGGCATCTACCAAGTTGGTGTCGCCATACACCACAGCGGGCAGTTTGGGTGCCTTGACAGCCGCCTGTGCCACGAGTTCGAGCGTGTTGGCAGCATGAAAGGTGTCGCCTGCATTAAGAAATAGTATGTAGCGCCCCGTGGCCATGTCGATGGCCTTGTTCATGGCATCATACAGCCCCTCGTCGGGTTCGCTGATGCACACTATTTCGTGACGCACGGCAGCATGGCTGTTGCGCTCCTGATAGTGGTGCACAAGCTCAAGGGTATTGTCGTGCGAGTTGCCGTCAATAATGAGGTGCTCCACATGGGCATAGGTTTGCTGCTCCACACTTTCGATGGTTCGTTCAATAAGCGCACCGGCATTCCATGTAACGGTGGCTACGGTAATTTTAAGGCCTTCTTCTGTCGTCTGTGCCGCGGAAGGAGGCACACTGTTCTCTTCCATTTTTATGATAAGTACATTATTATTCTATTAAGTAGGTTGCTGCCGCCCTACTCCATTGCATATACTGCCGCATAAGCCTTGGCCACAGCCTTTTCGTCGTAAGCCTTCAGGGCCTTGGCGCGGGCATTGCGGCACATGGCGGCATAGCTTTGCGAATTGAGTGTTGCAGCTATGCCGTGTGCAAAGTCGAGGCTGTTGCAGTAGGCGGCCAGATAGCCATTCACCCCCGTGTCGACCATCTGCGGCACACCGCCCACATTGAATGCCACACAAGGCACGCCGCAGGCCATGGCCTCGGCTATGGTGTTGGGCAGGTTGTCCATGAGGGTGGGCATAACCAACAAGTCGCAGGCCTGGTAGAGCTGCCGCATACGTTCCTCGCTCTGTACATAGCCCATGGCATACGCTGGCACAGCAAAGGCCGATTGCAAACTTTCGGCTCCATGCCCCGCCAGCACAATGGCCACCTTGTCGGTCTGGTCGGGGTGCTCCTGCATGAGCAGCGATATGGCTTCGGTCAGATAGTCTATGCCCTTGTTGGGGTCGGTCACCTTAAAGGCGGTAAACAGCAGCAAACGCTTGTCGGCAGGCAATCCGAGTGCCTCGCGCACCTCGTTGCGGGTGGGCATGCCCTCTGTGCCGGCTGGTGCATAGTAGCGTGTGTCGATGGGATTGGGTATGCAGCCCACGCGCTGCCCCTTGAGCAGTGGCGCTTGTGCGGCCAAGCCGGCCAACCACTGGCTGCACCCTATTGCGGTAAAGTGGCCATTGGCGTAAGTGGCAGCCTTGCGGCGGTAGGTGCTGGCCGACAGGTCACCCGCCGAGGGACGGCACAACTGCGGGCATTTGCCGCAACCGCTGAGCCAGCGCTGGCAGTCGGCCGCATTGTGACACACACCGGTAAAGGTCCACATGTCGTGCATGGTGATGACCACGCGCTTGCCACTGCGCAATATCTTCTGCATATTGCGCAGTGAGAGCATGGCCTGGTTTGTCCAATGCAGATGTATGACGTCGGCCTCGGCAAATGCCTTGAGCCGTGTGATGTCGTTGCCAAAGCGTGCCGTGTCTACTGCAAACAGCCCTTGGCGGCTAAAGCCGTTCTTTACGAATATCTCTAACCTTTCGAGCACGAACTTGAGTTTGCGCCACAGGGTGCGTTTAAGGCTTACCACCTCTGTGCGCTCTGCTGGCAGTGTGCGGTTCATGCACAACAAGGTGGCATCTACGCCGTTTTGGCGCAATGCTTTGAGCAGCCGCATGGAGGCTATGGCAGCCCCGCCTGCGTGGTCTGAGGTGTTGATAAGCAGTACTTTCAAGGGAGTAGAGGTTAGGGGGTTAAGAGGTTAGGGGGATAAGGTTATGAGGGGATAAGGTTATGAGGTTATAAAGTAACCTTTGTGTGTTAGGCAAGGAGTTTGAAAGTTAGAGGGTTATTGGGTTAGAGGATTATTGGGTTAGAGGGTTATTGGGTTAGAGGGTTATTGGGTTAGAGGGTTATTGGGTTAGAGGGTTAAAAGATTACCCTTGCTTGCCTAACTCACAAAGGTTACTTTTTAACCTTATAACCCCATAACCTCATAACCTTATAACCTCATAACCTCCCTCTCTCACCGTCCCAGCGTGTCCTTTGCAATGACAGCTGTGGCCCCGGCGTTTTGTTTGATATAATTGTCTGCTGCCTGGCCAGCGCGTGAGAGTTCGTCCTTGTCCGAAAGGAAACGGTCCATAATGGCCGCAAAGTCAGCCGCAGAATGTATTTCGCGGCAACCACCATTGGCCAGCAAAGCCTGCGCCTCGCGGAATTTCTTGTTGTTAGGGCCTATTATTACCGGCACACCATACACCGCTGCCTCAGGCACATTGTGTATGCCCACGCCAAAACCACCGCCCACATAGGCCACGGTGGCATAACGGTAGATGCTCGACAACAAGCCATAGCAGTCTATTATCAGGCAGTCGGCCTCGGCCACACTCTTAGGCGTGGCTGTAGAGTAGCGTACATACGGCCGCTGCAGTTTGCTCTCAATCTGTCGCAAGTGGTCCTCGCTCACCACGTGGGGAGCCAGCACCAGGCGCAGATTGGGGTGGGTGTTGAAATAACTAATAATGATATCCTCGTCGGGCTGCCACGAGCTGCCGGCCACGAGCACCCGCCAACAACCGGCAAAGCGCTCGACAAGGGGCAGCGGCTTGGCTGCATTGCGTATGTCTATTACGCGGTCAAAACGGGTGTCGCCCACCACCGTCACTTGGTTTACGCCTATGCCGGCAAGCAGTTGTTTCGAAGCCTCGTCCTGCACGTAAAGGTGCGTCATGCGATGCAGCACACGTGCATAGTTGCGGCCGTACCAACGAAAGAATATCTGGCCGGGCCTGAAAATGCTCGACACCGAATAAACCGGCACATGGTTGCGGTGCAATATGTCGATGTAGTTGCGCCAGAACTCATATTTTATAAAATATGCTGCCTCGGGACGCGCCATTTTTACAAACTTTATGGCGTTGAACGGGGTGTCGAAGGGCAAGTAACATATCACATCGGCCCCAGCATAGTTTTTGCGCACCTCATAGCCCGAGGGCGAGAAAAAGGTGAGCAATATTTTGCGTTCGGGGTGCTCGCGCCGCAAGCGCTCCATGAGCGGGCGGCCCTGTTCAAACTCGCCCAGCGAGGCGGCATGAAACCACACATAGCGGCTGGTGCCTATCTGGCGGCGCAATATGCGCCAAGTGTCGTGGTGCCCGCGCATCATGGTACGCACCTTTTTGTTAAAGAGTGCGGCTATGTTGCAGCCGAGCATCATCAAGTATATTGCGAGTGAATACATCTTGTAGAAAAAAGAGTTTTGCTGTCCGTTGACACCACCAAGCGTCAACGGACCGACAAAAGATAGTTAACTGGAGCCTACAAGCAGACAAGCCTCACGCGCCCACCTGCTTCAACCAACCTGCTTAGTGCAGCGCCTCAATGGCAGCCTTCATGCGGCGCAGGGTCTCCTCCTTGCCAAGGAAAGCGGCAAGCTCATACATGTCGGGGCCCTTACCAGTGCCCACAAGGCACACGCGCCAGGGGTTCCAAGGCTTTTTGCCTGTTTCGGCAGCCCAGGCATCTACCACAGCCTTCTGGCTTTCGATGCTGAAGTCGTCAAGGCCCTCAAGCAGATGGTAAAGCGCATCCATGTCGGCAGCAGCGCCTTCCTTCCAGTTTTTGCGGGTAAACTTGTCGTCGGCCGAATAGGTGGGGGCTATAAAGAAGAAGTCGCAAAGGGGCCAAAGTTCCTTGATAAAGTTAATCTTCTTCATCTTCATCATGCCCACCACAGCCTGCACACGTTCAATGGGGGCGTCGATGCCATTGGCCTTGAGTATCTCGTCAAAGGCAGGGGCGAGCACCGCGTCGTCGGTTTTGAGTATGTACTCGCGGTTGAACCACTGTCCCTTGATATAATCGAACTTGGCACCGCTCTTCGAGCATTTTGACAGGTCGAACTGGTCGATGAGTTCCTGCATGGAGAGTATTTCCTGGTCGGTGCCGGGGTTCCAGCCCAACAGGGCGAGGAAATTGATTACAGCCTCGGGCAGATAGCCGCTTTCGCGGTAACCCGACGACACATCGCCCGTTTTGGGGTCGTGCCACTCGAGCGGAAACACCGGGAAGCCCAGGCGGTCGCCGTCACGCTTGCTGAGCTTGCCCTTGCCGTCGGGCTTGAGCAACAGGGGCAGGTGGGCAAACTGGGGCATGGTGTCCTCCCAACCAAAGGCACGGTAGAGCAACACATGCAGCGGAGCCGAGGGCAACCACTCCTCGCCACGTATCACGTGCGAAATTTCCATCAAGTGGTCGTCCACAATGTTGGCCAAGTGGTAGGTGGGCAGGTCGTCGGCACTCTTGTAGAGCACCTTGTCGTCGAGGATATCGCTCATTATGCGCACATCGCCACGAATGATGTCCTTTACGTGCACCTCCTCACCCGGCTCTACCTTGAAGCGTACCACATACTGCTCGCCGGCGTCAATCAGGCGCTGTGTTTCCTCGGCGCCGAGCACCAGCGAGTTGCGCATCTGCATGCGGGTATGGGCATCGTACTGAAAGTTCTGCACGGCCTCGCGCTTGGCGGTCAGCTCCTCGGGGGTGTCAAAGGCTATGTAGGCCTTGCCAGCATCAAGCAGTTGCTTTACATACTTGCGGTAAATGTCGCGACGCTCGCTCTGGCGGTAGGGGCCATGGTCACCACCAAAGCTCACACCTTCGTCAAACTTGATGCCGAGCCACTTGAACGACTCTATAATATAATCCTCAGCTCCCGGCACAAAGCGGTTGGAGTCGGTGTCCTCAATGCGGAACACCATGTCGCCGCCGTGCTGGCGCGCAAACAAATAGTTGTAAAGGGCTGTGCGCACACCGCCAATATGAAGTGGACCCGTGGGGCTTGGTGCAAAACGCACACGTACTTTTCTTTCAGACATAGTTGTGATGATAATTGCGCGTTGGCAGAATCGGGTGGTCGAACTGACGGACATGCACGGGCTTTGTCGGCCCATCAGGCCGGGCGCGACCGGCCTTTGCCGGCTCGTCAACCCGTCAACCTGTTAACCCGTCAACCCTTAACCAATTATGCCAACGGGTTGATAGTTTCGTTATTATGCCACAAAAGTACTGCTTTTTTCGCAAAAGGCCAAGTTGTGGCACAGACGCCATAACACCAAGTTTGGCCATCAAAGGATAAAGTTGTACTTTTGCAGACTGTAACCAACGCATAATCAACCAATTCACACATAATGAAGAAGTTTTTCACTCTCACTCTTCTGCTCCTGCTCACCGCCGTGACGGCCGTGCAGGCTCAGGTGAACTTCAGCGTCAAGTACAAGCGCGTGAATCCCACCACCATCGACATCATTTTTACTGGCACCGCACAGCCGGGCTGGCACATCTACTCTACCAACATTGGCGAGGGTGGACCTACCAGGGCCGAGTTTGGCGTGGACAAAATTAAGGGTGCCAAGCTCAAGGGCAGCCTTAAGGCCGGACCGGGAGCCAAAACCATGCAGGACCCCATATTCGAGATGCCTGTAACCTTCTTCGAGGGGCACGCCACCTTTACACAGCGCGTGGAACTGCTCGACAAGGACTATGAGCTGAAAGGCTACCTTAAATATGGTGCCTGCAACGACGAGAACTGTCTGCCGCCCACCAGCGTCAACGCCAAGGTGGCTGGCACCGACGGCCCCGCCCCCACTGCCGAGAGCAAGGCCGAGGAAGCTGCCGCTGCTGCCGCTGCACAAGGCAACGCACTGACTACTGCCACCGACAGCACGGCTGCCACTGCCACCGACAGTGCTGCCGCCATGGCACAGGTGCAGCCGCTCGACAGCGCACAGACTCAGGCTCTGTGGACTCCGGTAATAAAGGAACTCAAAAACTTTGGTTCGGACACGGGCGACATGACGGGCAAGGCATGGTACTACATATTCTTCCTGGGCTTTGTAGGCGGCCTCGTGGCCTTGTTCACCCCTTGCGTATGGCCCATCATACCTATGACAGTGAGCTTCTTCCTTAAGCGCTCGGGCGACCGCCGCAAGGGTGTGCGCGATGCCATTACCTACGGCGTCAGCATTGTGGTGATATACGTGGCCCTGGGCCTTATCATCACCACCATATTCGGTGCCAATGCGCTCAACGACCTCTCCACCAACGCGGTGTTCAACATTCTGTTCTTCCTCATGCTGGTTGTGTTCGCGGCCAGTTTCTTTGGCGGATTTGAGATTACGCTGCCCAGCAAGTGGGGCGATGCTGTCGACAACAAGGCCGAAAAGACTACCGGTCTGCTCAGCATCTTCCTCATGGCCTTTACGCTGTCGCTGGTGAGTTTCTCATGCACAGGTCCCATCATAGGCTTCTTGTTGGTCGAGGTGAGCACATCAGGCGGTTCGGCCCTGGCTCCCACCATCGGCATGTTGGGTTTTGCTGTGGCTCTGGCTCTGCCGTTCACACTGTTTGCCCTGTTCCCCACATGGCTTAAGAGCGCGCCCAAGAGCGGCGGCTGGCTCAACAACGTGAAGGTGGTGCTTGGTTTCCTCGAACTGGCTTTTGCCCTGAAGTTCTTCTCGGTGGCCGACTTGGCTTACGGCTGGCACTTGCTCGACCGCGAAACTTTCCTCGCACTGTGGATTGTGATATTCGCCCTGTTAGGCATCTACCTGCTGGGCGCCATCAAGTTCCCGCACGACGATGAGGACGAGCGCCACACTTCGGTTCCGCGCTTCTTCCTGGCGCTCATATCACTGGCCTTTGCCGTGTACATGGTGCCGGGTTTGTGGGGCGCACCTGTCAAGGCCGTGAGTGCCTTTGCACCGCCTATGTCTACTCAGGACTTTAACCTCGACCCTGTAAAGATTGAGGCTAAATTTACCGACTACGAGGCGGGTATGGCCTACGCACGCCAAACGGGCAAACCGGTGATGCTCGACTTTACAGGCCACGGTTGTGTGAACTGCCGCAAAATGGAGTTGGCTGTATGGCACGATGCCAAGGTGCGCGACTTGCTCACCAAGGATTATGTGCTTATTTCGCTTTATGTGGACGAGAAGGCTCCGCTGCCCGAACCCATCGAGGTGCAGGAGAACGGACAAACTACCACGCTTCGCACCGTGGGCGACAAGTGGAGCTACTTGCAGCGCAGCAAGTTCGGTGCCAACGCGCAGCCTTTCTACGTGTTGCTCGACAACAATGGCCGTCCGCTCAACAGCTCTTACTCGTACGACGAGAACATTGACAAGTTTGTGACGTTCCTTAAAAAGGGGCTTGACAATTATAACAAGCAATAAGCACTAGCAATTTGCTAATGTGGCAATTTGCTAATGCGTTAATGGGCTGACGCCGTAGTGTTACAAATAGTAACGCTACGGCGTCAGCTCATTTATATATCTGCATATTTGCACATTAACAAGCAGGGCGCGAGCACGGTGCAAGCACCAAACACAAGCACTAAATGCGAGCACTAAACGCAAGCACCAAACGTGAGCACCAAACGCGAGCACTAAATGCGAGCACCAAACGCAAGCACTAATGGGGGCGACGCGTCCCGCGTCGGGCTATTTTTCAGCACCCTCGTCCCTCACGCCCCTATTAAAGGTAGCGTTCTGCGAGCAAGGCGTCAGCCCTTATGTATCTTACAGGCAGGGCGACCAGCCCTGCCTCCGCTTATGTGAAAAATCACGGCGTCAGCCCTATGTTACTTATGTAGCTTATGTACTTATGTCTACCGCGGTAAGCGGCACAAGGGCGAAGCCAGAAACTGCATATTTTCCCGACGCGAGACGCGTCGCCCCCATTAGAGCTAGCGTTTGGCGGTAGCGTTGGGTGCTTGAGTCTGCGAGCAGGGCGACAGCCTTATGTCTCTTTCAGGCAGGGCGACCAGCCCTGCCTCAACTTATGTGAAAAACTACGGCGTCAGCCTTATGTTACTTATGTAGCTTATGTACTTATGTCTACCGCGGTAAGCGGCACAAGGGCGAAGCCAGAAACTGCATATTTTCCCGACGCGAGACGCGTCGCCCCCATTAGAGCTAGCGTTTGGCGGTAGCGTTGGGTGCTTGAGTCTGCGAGCAGGGCGACAGCCTTATGTCTCTTTCAGGCAGGGCGACCAGCCCTGCCTCAACTTATGTGAAAAACTACGGCGTCAGCCTTATGTTACTTATGTAGCTTATGTACTTATGTCTACCGCGGTAAGCGGCGCAAGGGCGGACAGCCCTTGAAAGCACAGAACAAGGTTCATTACTCCCAATGTCGTTTACCCCTTCAGCCAGACGGTGCTTTGGCGAAATCAAAAGCCGCATATTTTCCCGACGCGAGACGCGTCGCCCCCATTAGAGCTAGCGTTTGCGAGCATGGCATGCACATTACCACATCAGCACATTACCACATTACCATATTGACGAAAAAATCCCCGCTACGCCACGAGAGGGGGCATAACGGGGATTGGAGTATATATTCGGCCAAGTCGCGAAAAAGGCAAATTCAGAAAACGCAACGCAACCTATATATGCACTTTAATTAGTCGGCCAACTTAGCCTTGATGAACTCACGGTTCAAACGGGCAATGTTAGCGATAGACTCGTTCTTGGGGCATACAGCCTCGCAAGCACGGGTGTTGGTACAGTTACCAAAACCAAGTTCGTCCATCTTGGCCACCATAGCCTTGGCACGCTTGGCTGCCTCGGGACGGCCCTGGGGCAGAAGTGCAAACTGGCTAACCTTAGAGCTTACGAAGAGCATGGCAGAGCCATTCTTACAAGCTGCTACACAAGCACCGCAACCGATGCAAGTGGCGCAGTCCATAGCCTCGTCGGCGTCCTGCTTAGGAATGAGAATGGCATTGGCATCCTGAGGTGCACCAGTGCGCACGCTGATGTAACCACCAGCAGCCTGAATCTTGTCAAAGGCCGAACGGTCAACCATGCAGTCCTTTATTACAGGGAAAGCTGCTGAACGCCAAGGCTCAACGGTGATAACGTCGCCATCGTTGAAACGACGCATGTAAAGCTGGCAAGTGGTGGCACCAGCCTCAGTCTTACCGTGGGGTGTACCATTGATGTAGAGCGAGCACATACCGCAGATACCCTCGCGGCAGTCGTGATCGAATACGAAAGGCTCCTTACCCTCCTCAACGAGCTCTTCGTTGAGAATGTCGAGCATTTCAAGGAATGATGTGTCATCGGGGATGTCGTGCATCTCGCGCGTGTCAAAGTGACCCGCATCCTTGGGGCCATTCTGCTTCCAATACTTGATTGTGAATGATATGTTCTTAGCCATGGCTTATTAATTCTTGTAGTTACGGGTTTTTACTTCGATTGCTTCGTACTTCAAGGGCTCTTCGTACTTAACGGGATCCTTGTCCTCACCCTGGTATTCCCAGCATGATACGTAGAAGCAGTTCTTGTCGTCACGCTTGGCTTCGCCCTCTTCAGTCTGATGCTCTACGCGGAAGTGACCGCCGCAGCTCTCCTCGCGGTGGAGTGCGTCGATGGCGATGAGCTGCCCCATGGTGATGAAGTCGTTCAAGCGGATAGCCTTGTCGAGCTCAACGTTAACACCCTCGATGTGGGGAACGAAGAGGTTGGTCTCGAACTCCTTGCGGATTTCCTTCAACTTGGCAAGAGCTGTTACGAGGCCCTCCTTCGAACGGGCCATACCAACATACTCCCACATGATGTGGCCAAGCTCCTTGTGAATGCTGTCAACCGACTTCTTACCATTGATGTTGAGCAAGTGGTTGATGTGATCCTGCACAGCCTTTTCGGTAGCCACAAATTCGGGCAGGTCGGTGCTGAAGCGAGGCACAGTGATTTGGTCGCTGAGGTAGTTCTGAATGGTGTAAGGCAACACAAAGTAACCATCGGCCAAACCCTGCATAAGGGCAGAAGCACCCAAGCGGTTGGCACCGTGGTCAGAGAAGTTACACTCACCAATGGCGAACAAACCAGGAATGTTGGTAGAGAGCTCGTAGTCAACCCAAAGACCACCCATTGTGTAGTGAATGGCGGGGTAAATCATCATCGGGTTGGTATATTCTATGCCGTCGTCACCCTTGCGCACTACCTGGCCGGGCTTAACGTCGGTGATTTCTTCGTACATGTCGAAGAGGTTGCCATAACGCTGGAGCACTACGTCGATGCCCAGACGGCCGATAGCCTCAGTAAAGTCGAGGTATACGGCAAGGCCAGTGTTGTTCACACCAAAGCCGGCGTCGCAACGCTCCTTGGCAGCACGCGAAGCTACGTCGCGGGGAACGAGGTTACCGAAAGCGGGGTAACGGCGTTCAAGATAGTAGTCGCGGTCGGCCTCGTCGATGTCGGTAGGCTTGATTTCGCCCTTCTGCAACTTGATGGCGTCTTCCTTCTTCTTGGGCACCCAGATACGGCCATCGTTACGCAGTGACTCAGACATAAGGGTGAGCTTTGACTGCTTGTCGCCGTGAACGGGGATACAAGTGGGGTGAATCTGCACGTAAGCAGGGTTGGCAAAGTAAGCACCCTTGCGGTAAGCTGCAATGGCAGCCGAGCAGTTACAACCCATGGCGTTGGTTGAAAGGAAGTAAGTGTTGCCATAACCACCAGTGGCCAATACTACTGCGTGGGCGGCAAAGCGCTCGAGCTTGCCGTTGATGAGGTTACGGGCAATGATACCGCGTGCACGGCCGTCGATAATCACAACGTCCTGCATTTCGTAGCGGCAGTAGAGCTTTACAGTGCCGGCATGTACCTGAGCCATGAGGGCTGAATAGGCACCGAGCAAGAGCTGCTGGCCGGTCTGACCCTTGGCATAGAAAGTACGGCTTACCTGCACACCACCGAATGAACGGTTGGCAAGCAAACCACCATATTCGCGTGCGAAAGGTACACCCTGTGCCACGCACTGGTCGATGATGTTGGCGCTCACCTCAGCCAAACGGTATACGTTGGCCTCGCGGGCACGGTAGTCACCACCCTTTACAGTATCATAGAAGAGGCGGTAAACAGAGTCACCATCGTTCTGATAGTTCTTGGCAGCATTGATACCACCCTGTGCGGCGATAGAGTGAGCACGACGGGGAGAGTCCTGAATGCAGAAGTTGAGCACCTTGAAGCCCATCTCGCCAAGTGAGGCTGCTGCCGAAGCACCGGCCAGACCTGTACCTACTACAATGATGTCGAGCTTACGCTTGTTGGCGGGGTTCACCAATTTCTGGTGAGCCTTATAGTTGGTCCATTTTTCAGCAACAGGACCTTGAGGTATTTTAGAATCTATATTAGCCATGATAGGATATTCTATTTTATAAAGTTAAAAGTTTAGGAGTTGAAAGAGTTAAGCAAGCAGCAATAGTCATACCTATTCTTTTCGCTTCTTACCTTCCCGCTCTTCCACTTTAAAAGAATACATTATGCTGCGCAGCAAGCACCACCGCAGAAGGCGAACTTGAGAGCTACTGCAAGGAAGATGAGCATGAGCACAGTAACGTAGATGTTACCGATGCAACGCCAGCGGTTGAACCAAATCTTGCCATTCCAACCGAGTGTCTGCATAGCGCTCCAGAAACCGTGTGTCAAGTGGAACCAGATGGCTACAAACCAGATGATGTAGAGCACAGTGAACACAGGATTGCTGAAGGTGTAGGCTATCATGCCATAACCATCGGCTGCATCTTCTACGCCGTTAACATAAGGCATACCAGCGTTGAAGAGTTCGGCAAACATCATGTTGTACCAGAAGTTGAAGAGGTGGAGCAGCATGCCAAGCACCACGATGATGCCGAGCACGAGCATGTTCTGCGATGCCCACTCTACCTTTTCGGGCTTTGAGGTAACGGCATAGCGGTTGTTACCACGGGCCTTGCGGTTCTGCAGGGTAAGAATGATGGCATAAATAAAGTGGAGGGCTACGAGCACTGCAAGGCCGGCGGTAGCCACTACGGCATACCAGTTGGCACCCAACATCTCGCATACCCAGTTGTAACCTTCTTTTGAGAAGAGGGCTACCAAGTTCATGCAACCATGAAATGTGAGGAACAGAATAAGCGCAATGCCAGTTACTGACATGATTACCTTCCGTCCGATGGATGAGTTAGTTAACCACATAAAATGATTTGAATTAAGTTGATATTTAGATTATTAAATTTATCCGGCGCCACACGGGGTGCGGGGCATGCCCCTTCTCCCTTGTTTTGCTGCATATCCTCATAAATGGGGAGGACACACCTTTATGCGTGCAAAATTAAAGGTTTTTATTTGTGTTTACAAGTTTTGCGGGTACAAAAAACGGGCTGTCCGTCCGTTTGGGGGGTGTACTGACTTCGGAGGTTCTGTGCTACCACCCAACGCTACCTCTAATGGGGGCGACGCGTCCCGCGTCGGAAAAATGCAATGTTTACTCGATTTTCGGATTTAGCAAGTGCGGGCTGAAAGCCCAATGTAATCCATAGCCCAAGGCAACACCTTGGGTTATCAGCAAGAGGAAAGGTAACGCCCTGTAAGGGCAAAAGTATGATGAAGTTTTTCTACTTCTGCCCTTACAGGGCGTCACAACCTTGCTCAATTTCACCCAGGGCGTTGCCCTGGGCTAAGTAAATACTTGGGCTTTCAGCCCGCCATTGCTAAATCCGAAACTTGAATGTTTTTCCACTAAAAAGGCTCACAGACAGCGTAATTACACGCCTGTCTGTGAGCCTTTGCCTTAAATTCCGACGCGGGACGCGTCGCCCCCATTAGAGGTAGCGTTGGGTGTTAGCGTCACACCGGTCACAGGGCTATCAGTCTTTGTCCATGTTGCCCCACATGTCGCCTTGGGGGTTGCCCCACATGTCGTTTTGCTTCTGGCTCCAGCGCACATCGGTACGTTCGTCTTTGTTTACTTCAATTTGGGCACCACCGCTGAGGTTGAGCATGGCCTCCTCGGCATAGAGGTGTACTGCAACAGACTGGGGCTGCATATATGTCTTTTTCATATCTTGAATGTCTTTACTTGTGGTTAGTATATTATTAAGCAGGTCTGCAATATAGCCAATCCTTATCAGCTAATTTCGAGCACCGGCTCAACGGGCAACAAACTTGCTGCCATTCTGAATGTAGAGGCCTCCCTTTACTGTGCGTGTTACGCGACGGCCAGTGAGGTCGTAGATTGCTGCGTTGGCCTTGTCTGCCTTAACAACAGCGTTGATGCCGGTTACATTGCCACCAAAGTTCATGGCTACGGCTTTTTCACCACCTAATACTGAAGTGGGCAGGTAAGCACGGTTGGCGGGCAGAGCGGCTGAGCCACCTGCGGCATAAAAGCCTACATGATTTTGAGTTGTCACACCGAACACGAGTTTGTCGGTCAATTCTGAGAATGCTGTTTCCTCAGTGGTACCCACGAGCTGGTTACCTGTCAAAGCGGTCGCAGTAGACTTGGCATTGGCTGTGAGCACAATGTTTGCAGCCTTGTTGTCGCTCTTGATTACGACACCTGCATTGGCAGGAACAACGCCCTCAACAGCTGTCATGTCGAGTGTACCCGTGGCTGCATTGTAAGCACCGCTGTACAACTTGGCATCGTTGGTGTTGCTGCTTGCTACCCTGAAGTCGAAAGGCAGGGCCAAAGTAGCGAAAGAGGCTACAAGATTGCCGTTGGTGTTGAGATTTACTGTAAATTCAGGTTCAAGGAAGAGGAAACAAGCACCGTTGGATTTCTTTTGCCAAGTTCCAAGGCTTGTTACTATATCGTTATTACTAGTGGTCAAATAATTGTCACCTTCACCTACTGTGCTGTGGCGCAACACAAAGGCTTTGGCCTTTAATTCTTCCTTATTTACATCTGTTACATTGTTTGGTTGTCCGATAATATCACCACCATACACCTTCCACAGGTTGTTGCTCTCGGTAGCCGAAGCATCGGTATATGTAGCACCATTGCCGCTGGCGGCCTTTACAAGGCATTTGCCAGACTTGTTCATGATTTTGAAACCCTTGAAAGGATCGCCCACCATGCGCCAGAGGTCATCTTTTATGCCATTGAGCGTGCTGTTTTGATATTGGGCATTGGGTACTGAGCGCAAAATAGATGTAGTATTGTTGGTCAACAATCTGCGGTCTGCAGTAGACATATTAACTGTTAAGTAGCCCCATTCGGGTGTTTCGCTCTCGTTCAAAGAGAATTTGAAGGGGTAGTTGCTTATGTTAACCTCAACATTCTTTGTCGTAGCCTCTGTCACTGTGCCCTCGGGAGCAGTGGCAGTTACAAAGTCGGGCAAATTGCCAGGGGTAGGATAAGCCATGCCCGAAACAGCTGTAAAGCTGTATGTACCAACCTTTGTGCCGTTGATTGTGTAATTGTAAGTGATGGCTACATCACCCTCTATGAGTTCGAAAAACTTGAACTTGGCTATTTCACCATTAGTGGGATTTGCGTCATAGTGCCAGTATTCAAGATGGTTACGATTGCCATCACGCTTAGTATTACCACCCAATGTCAGATAGCAAGTTTGGTTGCCATAAGTGCCATTAGTAAGTAGGCACCAGTCGCCTTTGTCCACACGTGTCAGTTCGCCAGCAGTTGCAGACAAAACACCGCCATCACCATTATTTGATGGCGCTGGCACGTATTTGTTGTCACCCGTTTTCAGAGTGATTGTATTGTTATCGCTATTTACAGTAACTACCCATGTATAGCCATTCTGCTCTACCTTGCCACGCAGGTCATTGGTTGATGTGTAAGGATCGGTTGTGGCCTTGCCATCTTTTAACGTAGCCCAAGAAAGGAACTTTGCCGTGGTATATTCTGCATCTCCGTCTACACAGTTCTTATCGGCTGCCACCAATATGGCATACGATTTTCCTGACTCCAAATTGGCATAAGGTGTGGCTGTGGACGAATAGAACTTGGCTGCTGTCTGCGCCCCCGCTGTAGCAAAGAATGCCAACAGCATGCCTAAAAGAGTAATTGTCTTTTTCATTAGCTTGGTTATTTTATAGTATTACAATTATTTCTGAATGGTTCTTTACATTTGTTGTAAGTCTGTTCGTATTATGACCACAAATGTAGACATTAAACCTTAAATACAAACGGGGGGGGGGAATAAATGTTGTTAACAACCTTAACAAATAGCACTTTTTGCGTTTTACCATGCGCATTATGTACTAATGTGTTACCTGCGTGAATACACTTTATGGGTGGCACGTGCACACCTGATTGCTGTGTGGTAAAATGCCAAAGCGCAATGCTTTTCGTCTAAAGCCCTTTATGATACAACACTTACGCCTTGGAATTTTAACATGCAGCGATGTTTTTTGCAGCTGATAGTGTGCTATTGAGTGCACAAAGTGCAGATGTGCTGCCATAAATATTTGTTTGGCTATTTTGCCTGCACCTTGCACTTTTTGATTTTTCTGAATTGATTTTCAAGGTTTTCGGGTGTGCAGGTAGCAGTTACATTTGCATACACACCTGTCTGCACAAATGTTTGCTTGATTGCACAAGTGCTTGCTTGCACACCAAAGTGATGTAGTATTTATGGTTGTGCCAGGGCGGTGTGGGTGCATAGGGTGGTAGAATTTTCCGTTGCTCCGAAGGTCTTTTCTACCTCCCTATGCTGTAATTCATGGCAGCGCCCGGGGAAATTCATGAGTGTAAGTGCAGACAAATGTAGATACTATGCAGTCAGTGTAGGCAAGTGCAAGGTAGTGCAGGCACAGTGTAGGCACAGTGTAAGATAAGTGCAGGCAAGTGTAGGCAAGTGTAGGCACAGTGCAGGTGTACCTACACTGCATAACTATCTGATTATCAACTTATAAAGAAGCAAAAGTGCAAGGTGCAGGCACTTTTGCATAAATAAGATTATGGGTGGTAATACACAAACGTGCGAACTTACTCAAGCACCCAACGCTATCACCAAACGCAAGCTCTAATGGGGGCGACGCGTCCCGCGTCGGGATAGAGAAAGGAGTTAAATACAAACGCAACTACGGCTAATAATAGCTGCATATTTTTCCGACGCGAGACGCGTCGCCCCCATTAGTGGTAGCGTTGGGTGATAGCGTTGGGCGCTTGAAGAAACGCAAGCACTAATGGGGGCGACGCGTCTCGCGTCGGGATAGAGA
>OODF01000432.1_pt1 | contig 28430 bp, 25 predicted proteins | sample 1671431 | NCBI WGS metagenome assembly OODF01 (sample SAMN06348156, study PRJEB24527) | human gut metagenome | biome: human gut; feature: ankylosing spondylitis patient; material: feces | host: Homo sapiens | place: China | collected 2015-10 | reverse complement strand
TTGAAACCTGCTTCCATAAAGGGAAGCAAGGCGCATTGTGCTTAGCCATTGGAACTGGCAAGACCCTCATCATGTGCATGGCTGCGCATGAGATGAAACGCCTCGGTATGGCTCACAAGCCGATGATTATCGGGCTGAAAGCCAATGTCGCGGAGATAGCTGCCACCTATCAGACAGCTTATCCCCATGCGAGGATACTCTATGCCTCGGAGAAGGATTTTTCCACCAAGAACCGTGTCAGTTTCTTCAACAACATCAAGAACAACGACTATGACTGTGTAATCATGTCGCATGACCAGTTCGGGAAGATACCGCAATCGCCAGAACTCCAGCGGCAGATATTGCAGGCTGAGCTTGATACCGTGGAGGAAAACTTGGAAGTGATACGCACGCAGGGCAAAGACGTGTCGAGGGGAATGCTCAAAGGCTTGGAAAAGCGAAAGCAGAATCTGGAGGTGAAGTTGCAGAAGATAGCCTACAGCATCGAGCAGCGTACCGATGATGTGGTGGACTTCCGCATGATGGGCATTGACCACTTGTTTGTGGACGAGAGCCACCAGTTCAAGAACCTCATGTTCAACACCCGTCACGACCGTGTGGCAGGACTCGGCAACAGCGAGGGGAGCCAGAAGGCACTCAACATGCTCTTTGCCATCCGAACCATACAGGAGCGGACAGACAGAGACTTGGGAGCGACATTCCTGTCGGGAACAACTATCAGTAACTCACTGACTGAGTTATATCTGCTTTTCAAGTACCTGCGCCCCAAGGAACTGAAGCGTCAGGACATCCGCTGTTTCGATGCGTGGGCGGCAATCTTCGCCAAGAAAACTACCGACTTCGAGTTTAACGTCACCAACAACATCGTACAGAAGGAGCGTTTCCGATACTTCATCAAGGTACCGGAGCTTGCTGCTTTCTACAACGAGATAACCGACTATCGCACGGCGGAGGCGGTTGGCGTGGACAGACCGGAGAAGAACGAGATTCTTCATAACATACCACCGACACCCGAGCAGGAGGACTTCATCCAAAAACTGATGGAGTTTGCCAAGACAGGTGATGCCACCATCCTCGGAAGACCGCCTCTGTCGGAAACGGAAGAGAAGGCAAAGATGCTCATTGCTACGGACTATGCCCGAAAGATGGCTCTCGATATGCGCATGATAGACCCGACTTGTGAGGACCATCCCGACAACAAGGCGAGCCATTGTGCGAAGATAATAGCCGACTACTATCACCGTTACGACAGCCATAAGGGCACGCAGTTCGTATTCTCAGATCTGGGAACATACCGACCGGGCGAATGGAACGTGTATTCAGAAATCAAGCGCAAACTGATAGAGGATTATGGAATACCTTCATCTGAAATCCGCTTCATTCAGGAATGCAAGAACGAGAGGGCAAGAAAGATGGTGATAGCTGCCATGAACGAAGGCTCTGTGCGTGTGTTGTTCGGCTCCACATCTATGTTGGGTACAGGTGTAAACGCACAAAAACGGTGTGTTGCTATTCATCATTTGGACACACCGTGGCGACCGTCAGACTTGGCACAGCGTGACGGTCGAGGTGTGCGTGCTGGTAACGAGATTGCCAAACTGTATGCCGACAACAAGGTGGATGTCATCATTTATGCGGTGGAAAAGTCGCTTGACTCGTACAAGTTCAACCTCCTGCACTGCAAGCAGACTTTTATCTCGCAGTTGAAAAGCGGAGCCTTGGGAGCGAGAACCATTGACGAGGGAGCGATGGACGAGAAATCAGGCATGAATTTTTCAGAGTATATGGCTATTCTCTCCGGAAATACCGACTTGCTTGACAAGGCGAAGTTGGAGAAGAAGGTTGCTTCTCTGGAGGGTGAGCGCAAATCGTTTAACAAGGGCAAGCGTGACTCGGAAACAAAATTGCAGTCAAAGACGGCAGAGCTGGGCAACAACAAAGCCTCTCTCAAGGGAATGACCGAGGACTACGGCAAGTTTATGGACAAAGCCAAGAAAGACAAGGACGGCAACATTCTCAACCTCATCACTCTTGATGGTGTGGAGTCCACGAACTTAGAGGTTATAGGAAAGCATCTGCAAATGTTGGCGGAGAAAGAGACAACTGGCGGACAATACAAGCGGATTGGAGAAATCTACGGATTCCCTGTCAAGATTGTCAGCGAGACAAGTTTCGAGAATGGTCTTCCATTTGTTGACAACCGCTTTTTTGTCGAGGGCAATTACAAGTACCAGTACAACTACGGTCACATTGCCAAGTCGGACCCGATAGCAGCGGCAAACAACTTTCTGAATGCCTTACAGAAGATACCAAGCTACATTGAGCAGTATGATTCAAGATGCAAGGCTTTGGAAAAGGAAATACCGCAACTGGAAGAGATAGCTGGCAAGACTTGGAAGAAAGAGGAAGAACTGAAAGGTCTTAAAGCGGAACTGGCGGCGTTGGATAGGAAAATACAGTTAGAATTGGCACCACCTGTACCAGAAAAGGATACAAGTGATAAATCTCAAACAGAAAACAATACAATAAAATATAGAGAATTCCACTCAGATACAGTAGTACAACAAGAAAGGAAGGTCCGAATTGGTCTTTAATTGTTCTATTTATAAAGTGGCAAGCAAACTTATTATGAGTTTGTTTGCTGCTACCTTTTCTTAATCTTGTATAAATTATCTAAACATAGATAGCTCTCCGTTCACGTTTTGATATCATATCGTAATAAAAACAGCATTTATATATACAAAAAATCCGAGGCATCAAAGAATCAGACTTAAATAATCTTAAATTTTACGTTGCAGAGTTGATATTTCCTGCCATTTCTTGACTTTTCTCAATAAATTTTCGTATCTTTGCAGACGAAAACGCAGAAGGGTGACGGCGTACACTCGGCCCTTACTTTATTATTTTTACTATGGCTTACTTATTTCTTACACTTGCCATTATTTTAGAAACAGCAGGAACGGTGTGCATAAAACTCTCTGATGGCTTCACAAAGCCGCTACCGGTAGTGGGGACCTGCCTTGCTTACATTGCTTGTTTCTATTTCCTCTCGTTGTCCTTGAAAACTATTCCGTTAGGAATTTCCTATGCAGTGTGGGCTGGGCTGGGAATTGTATTGGGTAATATTATTTCCGTTGTATTTTTCGGGCAAAAATTCGATTTTGCGGCAGGCATCGGCGTTACACTCATCGTTGCAGGAGTAGTCGTTCTCAATCTCTTTTCAGCGGCATCTGCGCATTGAGAAGAGGCGGCATGAGTATTTAGGAAAAAGTCGTGAGGTATAAAAGGACTTGCTCCGTATTAGTGGGGCAAGTTCTTTCTGTTTGAGGTGTCTTTACATCAATCTATCCAAACAGGTGAATTATGAGAGTTGTCGGACGGGATAAAAGACGCAAGGCGGACCGTATTGGTGGACAGAAAAACAGCACTTGGGTAGAGACGTATCTGCTTCAAGTACCGTTTTTTATCTTATAAATTAATTTACTGTTTCTTAAACTGTTTTGTTGTATTGAGTTAGATAAATTCAGATTTATCTGCATCTCTTCATAATGTATTTCAGCCTTGGACTCTCAATTACCTCATTGATTTCAAACCCAAGTTTCTCATAAATCCTCTTTGCTTTTTGGTTGAAATCAAAGACCGTTAGGGAAATACTTTTAATATTATCATCCTCAAGAATGAAATCTACAAATCTTTTTAGGGCCTCAGTCCCAAAGCCCAATCCTGTTTTTCGGGGATCTATTACAAATCTACCTATGTGTATGTTATCCTTGCCAATTCGTACTTCTTGTATCATTCCGATAAATTCCCCTTGGTTGAATATCGAAAACACATTTCCCAAGTCCTTTATTTTATCATAGTCCAACGGGTAAGAAATTTCGGAACCTATCCATTGCTCCTGAAATTCTTTTCCTTGTTCATTGGACCATTCACATAAAAGCAAGGCATTGTCTTTATTTATTCCCTTTTCAATTCTAATATCCCTCATCTCGTTAGAAGTCTCGGTTATATTGCAAAGATATACAAATTGTTTGAAATATAAAACAAGCATCGCCTTGCTTTTCGTTGTAACTTTGCAAACTGTAGTTTGTTGTGTAAGAGTTAGGTAAATCTTATCACAGTAGATAGGAAAAACACAAGAACTCTCTATAAATATAAAGGATGGTAAGATTGCTACGCTTGCCATCCTTTTTCGATTTAGTTTCGCAGCCTACATTTTGTTAACTTTTGGCTTTGTTATTGATTGTTATTGTCCGATAACGACTCTCATTTCTAACAATATGCTGTTTTTACCAAGAAATTACATAAAAGTTGTTATAATATATATAAATATTCGTCTTTAATGCTTCCTACCATTATCTTTGCCGATTAAAAATGTTAGTGCAAAGCAATAATGAAGTAATAGAAACGTAAAAAGTAAACAACATGGAACGCAAAGAACAGACCGGGCATATCTGTAGATGGATGGCTTTAGGCATCATGACTGCCATCGTCATCGTAGGATGTACCATTGTAATCGGCCTATTTGAATGGCGCGACAGAAAGGAGATTGAGTGTAGAAATGCAGAACTGCATCAGTGGCGAAAGAATGTGCATGACTTAAACTTGCACATAACGGAATTGTCACTGCTTGGTGAAATGGTTGCGGATTGGGACTCAACAGATGTAAATGAGTATCATTCGCTTCGATTGGAAGTGGACAGTATGCTTGAAGGCATCGCAGGTATTTGTCCGAAAGAAGATTCTGATACAATCTGCCATCTTCTTGCAGAAAAGGAGCAGCTCCTTCTGGATATAAAGGATGCTATGCAGGAACTGAATGCCACTCAAGAAAAGCTGACCACCGAAGTTCCAAGAATTGTAGAGCAGAATAAAACTGAAAGCAAAAGACTTTCAGCTATGCCACAGCAAGCAAAGCCAAAGAAGCGAGGTTTCTTCAGCAGATTGTTCGGCAAGAAAGAAAATGCAGTAACAACAGGCAACCGTTTAACCCAAACTGAAAAGATGCTCACCAACCTAAACCAAACGGTTGTTGCTAAACATCACCAGCAAAGCCGTAAGGTAGTGGAGATATTGGATAGTCTTGGAAACAGAAATGAAGGTATCAATAAGCAGTTGCAAAGAGTAATCAGCATAGCTGATGAGAATGTGGATAAAGGCATCAAAGTTCGTGAGCGACAAATCGCAGACTTGGAAGGCAATTACACCTATTATTATATAGGGATGATAGGATTGTTGATATTGGTATTTTTTGTATTATTCCTATTGGTGTGGCGATTCGCATTCAAGACACGTAAGAGCAAGGAAGAAACAAGAAAGGTGATGCTGACAGTAACGCATGAGATGCGCAGTCCCTTGTCTGCCATCAAGGATTATGCTCGCAAGATTAGCGGACTTGATGATGCTACGGATGAAAGCAAACGGTATGCCGACTTGATTGTTGACACATCGAAAGGCTTGACTGCTATGATTGACAGTTTCCTGGTTTACTCCAAATTAGCGAATGGAAAGGCGACCGTCAAGGAACGCCCTTTCCGTATGATGGACATTGCCGAGCAATTAAAGATGGAGTATGAGCCCTTTGCTGCGAAGAAACAACTTGAATTGAGCGTCAACAATAAGGCAGATGGTGTTGTCAATGGAGACAAGGAAAAGGTGCTTACAATAGGACGCAATCTGCTTTCCAATGCCATCAAATATACGGGAAAGGGTGAGATAGTATTGTCCACAACCTATAAAAATGGTGTATTCATGCTAATGGTTAAGGATACAGGAACAGGATTGGACGACAAGCAACAAAAACAAATCTTCAAGGAATTTGCAAGATTGGGAAATGCGGTCACCCAACCGGGATTTGGCTTGGGGCTTTCCATTGTCAAGAACCTCGTTTCACTGATGAAAGGAAAAATCGATGTATCCAGTCACCAAGGGCTGGGAAGTATTTTTACCATTAGTCTTCCTATGGCTGCAGCCGAAAAGCAGAATGTGGAACCAATCCAGTATAGAACGAAACGACAAGATTCGTTTACTGTCATTGCCATTGATGATAGCCATGTGCAACTGAGTACCATTCGTGAGGCGTTTGCATCGAACGGCATCGTATGTGACACTTGTAATAATGCCACGGATTTATTGGATATGATGCGCAAAAAATCTTATGATCTGCTGATAACGGATTTGAAGATGGCTGAAGTGAATGGTATCGAGATTCTGGAAATGATGCGTATGGTGAACGTGCGTAACTCCAAGACCATTCCTGTTGTCGTTATGACAGCAGCACCAAATGTGAGTGAGCAAGAACTGCTTGACGCAGGATTTGTCGCTTGCCTGTTCAAGCCTATGTCTGACAAGGATTTGATAAACACTGCAAGAAAGTGTGTGAATGGCAAGATAGCAGAAAAACAAATAGACTTCTCTATGTTGCTGACCTACGGTAATGAAAAAGAGACTTTGGAGAATTTCGTAAAGGAAATGACTGATACATTGGGCAGTATCCGTAATGCAGCCAAAGAGGAGAACCGCAAGAAAATGTCCGATGCCATTCACCACGCAAGAAGCTCGTGGATGATGGTACAATCTGACGAGTCTTTGAACCATCTCTTTGACCTGATTGAAGATTCTACATCATCAGACGACGTTATCAACCAAGCGGTTGAGGATGTTTTCGCACATGGTGAGGCAATCATCAAAGCCGCACAAAAGAAAATTGAGGAGGTAACAGCATGAAGAAAGTAATAATCATTGAAGACAGCCCGACATTTTGCAATATGTTGGGCAAGAAGTTGGAGGCAAAGGGCTGGAAAACAATCTTATGCTACAATTACAGAGATGGTCTGAAAGCTGTGAGGGAATCCTCTGAATGGGATGTTGTCATTTCGGATATGCGCTTGGGGAATGATAACGGTATCGACCTGTTGGAATGGATGCGTAGTAACGGTTATCAGAATCCATTTATTATCATGACATCTTACGATGAAAGCATGAGTGCCGTGAGGACTATGAAGTTGGGAGCGGAAGACTATATACCGAAGAAATTGTTGCTTGATGTAGTTTATGAACGTTTGGAAGAAATCATAGACAAGCAGAAACGACTCGTAGAGTTGGATAACAAGATTGTTTACCGCAAAAGTGAGAAGTTTCGCCGTATATACAAAATGGCAGAATTGTTTGCCAAAAGCGACATGACTATTATGATATTGGGCGACAACGGAACTGGCAAAGAACATATAGCGGAAAAGATACATCTGCAAAGCAAAAGAGCCGACAAACCTTTTGAGGTAGTAGATTGCGGTACGCTTTCTGCGGAACTTGCCGTTTCCGCTCTCTTCGGGCATGAGAAAGGGGCATTCACAAGTGCGGAGGCAGCAAGAAAAGGTTACTTTGAATTGGCTGCTGGAGGTACGCTATTCTTGGACGAGATAGGCAACCTGCCGAAAGACGTACAGGCGATGCTGCTGCGTGTGTTGCAATCCAAAAGCTACCGACCATTGGGAGCTATAAAAGACAAAGTGGCTGATGTGCGCATTATTGCCGCCACCAACGAAAACCTGCAAGAGGCAGTTCGGGACGGACGATTCAGAAGCGATCTGTATTATCGACTTCACGAAGCGGTTATTGAAATTCCACGGTTGCGGGATTGCAAGGAAGATATTATGCCATTAGCTAACTTCTTCCTGAAACTATATGATAGGCATACGGACAAAGAAATAAAATGTATCAGTAAGGAAGCGCAAAGGGCACTTGTAAGCCATACATGGCCAGGTAATGTGCGTGAGTTGAAATCATGTGTCATGCGAGCTATGCTGTTATGCGAGAATGAGATAATAGATGTCGAGGACTTGCAGTTGTCACAATCGGCATTGACAGAAGAGGCTTTGGACTTTGATGAACAAGAACGCAAGATCAATCGAGAGCGTATCTTGTGGGCTTTGAAGCAATGCAATGGCATCAAGCGTGATGCGGTAAAAATGTTGGAAATGAGCCATACTACATTCTATGCCCGTATGAAAGAGTATGGTATTTCTACGAACAAGTTGTAACGGTATAAGAACCGTGTAAGGAAGATTGGACGAGTGTCCAGTTTTCCTTACACTATTTCTGCTTGCAATTTCCTTGTGAAAATCTTATTCTCTTGATAAAGTTGCTGATTATCAGGAAATATCATCATCCTATTGTTTAGTCTGTCTTGGAATGGCATAGGTATTGGACTAATAAATGATGTGCGCACATTAGTACAAACCCATAAAAGAGACAGAAACATGGAATACAACATATTGATAGAGACTGATTTTTTCAACTTGCTGAATGCAGGTTATAAGAACAAAGGTGGTAACGCTTTGGAGAACTCATATCGTGAGTTTATCAAGGTTGTGGTTGATTTATGCAGCACTAACGTGAAGCAAGCGGTCTTTGCACTGTCATACGCAGAAACCGAGCTTGACTTTCATCTGTCAATGCCCCATATAAAGGATTGTTTGGGAACCGTAGGCTTGTATGTGCGCAAAGCAATTGCATTTGTCCGAAGGATGCAAGAGCATGTGGCAGCAACATATCATCTTCATGTGACCACATCCACTTCAGAAGCCTCTCCGCCAGTATCATCAGATTCAAAGCCATTAGTAAAATGGACTGGCAATGCAGTTGACCTTGTAGAAATGGTATATGGCATCTGCGTCATGGGAAGCGTGAATGATGGCGATGTGAAGTTCAAGGACTTGGCGCAAGCCATGTACCAGTTCTTCGGCATCAAAGCCAAGGACTGCTATCGTTTCTACACCGACATCAGAAGACGCAAGAACTATAGTCGTACTTACTTCCTTGACAGAATGCAGGAGAAGTTGAATGAGAAAATGCGGAGGGATGATGAATTGGAGAGAATGAGGAGATGAAATTGCGCCATTATTTGGGATAATTGTATAATAATCATTAAGATTTTTACAGAAACACCCAATTTTGGATATTTATCTGTATTTTTGCAATTTTAATAGTAACAAAACTTGCAAACATGACATATCAAGATATAGAAGCCCTAACAATAAAGAAAGAGGGGAATAGCTTGGAGTTTAAGGAATCGACAGGTCAATTAGATCGTTCGATGGAGACTCTATGCGCATTTCTCAATGGTGAGGGCGGCACAATCCTTTATGGAGTAAAGGACGATGGAAAAATCATAGGACAAACGGTATCTGACAGTACAAAACGTTCTATTGCAGAAGCAGTCAATCGTATAGAGCCTTTTGTGGATTTAGAAATCACCTATGTTGCTATTCCCGGCACTGAAAAATATGTCATTGTCATTTTTGTTGAGGAGCAACGTTTTATGCGTCCTTTCACATACAAAGGAAGAGCTTATCAGCGAATTGAAAGCACCACAACCGTCATGCCACAGGAACGGTACAATCACTTATTGATGGAACGAGGGGGCAAGTATGGTTGGGAAGCGATGATTAATCCTGACTTGAAAATAGCGGATCTGGACGAAAATGCTATTCTCGGTGCTGTTCGAGAGGGAATAAGAAACGGAAGACTTCCTGAAACGACAATACGTGAGGAGATACCTGTCATTCTGAAAAAGTTCCGTTTACTCAATGACGGGAAACTGAATAATGCCGCTGCCGTATTGTTCGGCAAAGAGTTGTATGATTATCCACAGTGTTTGCTTCGTATGGCACGTTTCAAGGGAACTACAAAGGAAGAGTTTATTGACAACCAACGTGCGGAAGGCAACATATATGAACTGCTTGATGCAGCAATGGCATTCTTCTTCAAACACCTCTCATTGTCTGGAAAGATAAATGGTCTGTATCGTGAAGAGGAACTGAGCATCCCTTACAAGGCTTTGAGAGAAAGTTGTATCAACTCTTTCTGTCATAGGTCCTATCATCACCCTGGGAGTTCAGTCAGCATTGCCATTTATGATGACCGGGTAGAAATAAGAAATACGGGAACATTTCCTGCAGATCTGCCAATAGAGCGTCTAATGGAGGAGCATGATTCCAAACCACAGAATCCAATAATTGCCAATGTACTCTACAAGAGTAAAATTTTGGAAAGTTGGGGACGTGGTATAAGCACGATGGTAGGTGAATGTAAGCGTGTCGGATTGCCTGCTCCGGAAATCAATACGGATGGTAATTTTGTATGGGTCGTTTTTAAATATAATAGAAGCAGTGTGGTAGTCACCCCACAGTTACCCCACAGTTACCCCACAGCTACCCCACAGCTCAAAAAGGTTATATCTGTAATAGGTACTGCGACTTTGTCTGCAAAAGAGATAATGGAGATAATGTCCTTGAAAGATAAGACCCATTTTCTTGATAAATATCTATATCCAGCAATTGAGCAAGGATATGTTGGACAGTTACACCCAGAGAATCCTAAACACCCTGGGCAAAAATATATGCTTACCTCAAAAGGTAAAGCCTTATTGAATGAATAGGAACGACAAAGGCAGTGGCAAATATCCACTGCCTTTGTCGTTTCTATTTCTGTATCAAGTGCTTCAAGTTCTCATCGTTGGCGATACGCTCTAACTCGTCCTTGACAATTTGCTTGACATCCTCCTTGATTTGATTGTAGTTGTCCTGTATGGCTTGCTTCATGCAGTCGTTGCCATCGGCATCCTTGAAGTCGTTGATGATGGGGATAGGCTGATAATGGCTTTCCTCTCGCTTTACCTTGTCGGTGTCAACGACAATCTCGGCATGGAAGATCTTCTGCTCTATGCGCTCGGTGAAATTGTCGGAAACAGATCCAACAAACAGACCTTGGGTGAGACCGCTAATCTTGCTTGGCGGGATGAGACTGTCCATCTGGGTATTGATGGATGTAGAGACATCCTGACGGTTGATGGAAATGGACTGACGCTTTTGGAGCACTTTTCCAAAACGCTCGGATAAAGTCTTGGCGGTTTCGCCAACGACTTGTCCGCTGAAGATATTACCAACGGTATTGATAACCACCTTTGCCTCCTTGTCTCCATAATCACGGACCAATTGCGAGAAGTCCTGGAAGCCCAAGCAGACGGCAACCTTGTTGCTTCGTGCCGTGGCTATCAAGTTATCCAAACCCTTGAAATAGATGGTCGGCAACTCGTCAATGATAACGGATGATTTGAGTTGTCCCTTCTTGTTGATGAGTTTCACGATGCGGCTGTTGTACAAGCCAAGTGCCGCACCATAAATGTTCTGACGGTCGGGATTGTTGCCGACACATAGAATCTTCGGTTCTTCGGGATTGTTGATGTCAAGTGTAAACTCGCTTGCGGACATCACCCAATAGAGCTGCGGAGAAATCATCCTTGAAAGTGGTATCTTGGCACTGGCTATCTGCCCCGCCAACTGCTCCATTGCCCCACCTTGCCATGCGTCCATGAATGGCGAGAGGTAGTTTTCAAGCTCTGGATAGCTTGTAAGAATTGGAAAGACATCCTCGTATCGGCGGTTCAACAGTTCGATGGCATGAGGAAATGTGCAATACCTGCCGTCCTTGTAGATGCGTAAGTACCAGATAATGGCAGCAAAGAGTATAATCGGACTCTCCACGAAAAAGTCGCCCTGCTTCTGAACCCAAGTCTTATTGAGGTTGAGCATTATTGTATATGCACTTTCGTAAGCATCGGAAATGTCACTCATGAAATCCGGGTGAATCGGATTGCAACGATGACTTCTGCGAGGATCGTCGAAGTTGATGACATAGAACTGGGGCTTGACCTTATATCCATTCTGATGGTTCATCATGTGGTTGTAGGCAATCGTCGAAAGGTCGGAAAACTTGAAATCATAGATATACATCGAGTAACCCTTCTCTATCTGCTGTTTGATGTAGTTGTTGACCACAGCAAAGGACTTACCGCTACCTGGTGTACCTAACACGATGGTCGCTCGGAACGGATTGACCACGTTGATCCATCCTCTCTGCCATTTCTTCTTGTAGTAGAAGCGAGTGGGCAGATTGACAGAATACTCGTTCTCCATGAGTTTGGTCTCCTGCATGAAACTCTCGTTCTCATTATTGAAGACATCCTCCATGAGGTTGTGTTTCAAGAGCCTGCTCATCCAGAGTCCTCCCATCAACAGGCAGATATAACCCGCTGTCATTGTAAATATGTACAGAGTGGCATTGCCAAAATGTGATATAGGCAGAAGCAATATCCACCAGTTGAGGAAGAACAGACAGAAGCCAACTGCAAGAACCGTAAAAATCCTGTTCCAACTCATCTTTTCTGCTTTCACGCCCTTGGTTCCCAGACATGAGAGCGCCAGGAGAAGAAGCGAAAACAGCTTGGTGTAGAGAATGGAATGGAACAAACCACCTGTACGGTTGAAGTTGATCAGAATTCTGTCAACAACCCCGATTGTCACTCCCCACATGCGCATTGCCTCATAGCAATACCAATATACATTCATAATTGCGAGTATTATACTCACGGCACGGAGAAAATCTATTATTTTTCCCAATGCTCTCAAATCGTCTTCTTGTGCCATTGTTTTTCTGTTTTGAAGTTATACCTTGATAATACGATTAAAGGTTTCTCCCTTTTCGCTTCTTTTTCTTTCTGCGTAACTCTCTATCGAATGCTGCTTCCTGTGCCTCATTTGATGAACCTCCTCCAGACATAAGTCCAAGACCGCTGCCGTACTCGTCGAACAAGCCAGAGCTTTGAAGTTCCTTCTCCAAGACAACGCCATCTTCCGTTGGAATGGTAAGCGGTATCGGTTGCTCATTCTCGTAAGGCAAGGTGAAGAGCTCCTGCAGGGCATTGGCAGAAAGATTCGTTCCAAGCCTTGAACCATTGAAAACGCTTTGAGTGCGGTGGTCAATGAATGTTGCTCCGTAGATACGGCCGTCAGCTGTATGTCGGAAAACAACATCAATGCCCTTTGCTTTCAGCAGTTCAATGAACTTATCCTTATGGTACGTCTGCTTCAAGACAGCTTCCACGCTATGTTTGGTCATCTCGGAGAGTTTCTTTTCCTCCTTGAACTTCTTGGCAGAATAAGCGAACCGCTTTTCTATCGCCTCCACACCGACAGACCTGTCAATCTTGGAAGCCTTGAAAGGATTTCCAACTTTGTTACCCTGTCCGTCCGTGGCAGAATAGACAAAACCATGATACTCACGACCGCCAACTTCGCCTCTGACCTCCTCCAAGGATATATTATATAAGGAGAGAAGTGCACGGTACTCGCCCAAGGACTGGAACCTGTAGGTAGTGCAGAGTGATTTTACAGTATTGGCAACCTGCTTCTTCACATTGCCTTGGCTTACATCCACCTTGCGGAGTGGATTGTCTGCCTGGCGTTGCTTGCGGTCTGCCTTGTGGAGATTGTACTTCTCCTCCAAGTCACGGGTGATAGCCTTGCTCCTATGGTAGTTGTATCGGCTATCCAAACACTTGCCGTTTTCATCCACTCGGATGGTCACGATGTGCATGTGATGACGGTCGATGTCCTCATGCTTGTAAACCATGTATGGCTGGTTGCCATATCCCATGCGCTCCAAGTATTCCCGTGCGATGTTCTCCATGTCCATATCCGTCAGCACATCATCAGGATGCGGATTCAGGGAGATATGCACGACAGGCTTCTCTGTTCTGATGTGCGGAGAAAGGTATCGCTGGAAATCACGCAGTGCGTTGGCGATGCTCGTCTTTCCCGAACAATCATCAAAGATCTTGTTCGTTGCCAAGAGCTTTCCCTCTTCCTTGTTAATCTTTTCACCATTGTATGCCAGTGCGCCATACAATGAACTTCCGAAACTTATCTTTGCGACCATCTTTCCTCAAACTTACGGGTTAGTTCAACAATCTCACGGGTAAGAGAGACCAGTTCCCTGGTGCAGTTCTCCAGCTTATAGAGCAAAGCCATCGCCTTTTTCTCAGAGAAATGACAACGGAGTTCCTTGACAACCTGGTTGTAGTTGTTGCCAATCATTCGGTACTGCGAGTGAAAAGAGGAAAGCTTGGTGTAGTATTCCACCAATGTCTTGTCCTCGCGCAGCACCTTGAACGGCTCGCCGAAGATGCGTGCCTTGGCAAAGACAGCCTTTGCCTTCACATCAGTCTGCTCATACATGACGAGGAATTTCATCCACTCGTCATCGTCGAACCGAAGCATTACATGGTGCGACTTCGGATTCAGCTTGGGGATTCGTCCCCCTCGTTTTCTTTCTGTGTTCATATAAAATGGATTAAGTGGTACATACGGCAATGATGGAACAGTGCTAACTATCGTCAGATTGGAACATGGGGAGCCCGACTTCGGAGAGGCTACCAACCCGGCAGGGCAAGGTCTTTGGAGAGTAACTCCAAAGGTTTTGAGTAACTCAAAACATACCTTGCTATGTCTTTGAGGACATAAAAATCCGCTTAGGGTGGATTGAAGTTAGCCTTCGTAAGAAGCTGTCCCCATCCCGAATGGAAGCTGTTCGGGAAATCCAGTCCTTTGCGGAACATCAAGCCTTGTTCTTCTCGGAACGATATGGATGCGCTATCCATCGCTTTGCCTTTCGGGTGCAAAATTACGGCTAAAAAAGCACCCTTGGAACAGATGCACCCCAGACAACCACTGCAACTATCGGCAACATGCTGCCACAGGATTTGAAAACCATTGTTTTTCGGAAAAAGCGTTGTTACTTTGCAGCCGTAAACATCGAACTAATGATTTGAAAATATGATGAAACAAGCATTTGTAGAAATGAATAAACCTGTCATTATTGCAGTATCGCCTTGCATCAATGATGCGCTACTGACGTACAGACTTAATGATTCACTGTCGTACTGTCGTATGGAAATGATAAAGCATTGCAATGGTTCAAGGTCTCCATAATGAAGCAATGAATTATAGACATGGACTCTTATGTGTCCACATCGTTAAATTGGCAGAATATTATAGAAGTGAGTTATCAACAATTTAAAAAGTTAAAGATATGAGTAAAACAAGATTTGTTGCATTCGCGACACAGAAAGGTGGAATAGGAAAGTCCACCATCACGGCTCTTGTAGCCAACTACTTTCACAATGTCAAGGGCTACAATGTGGCGGTCATAGATTGTGACGAGCCACAATACAACCTTGCAGACCTGCGAGACGAGGAACTGGAACTCATCAAAAGCAGCGACTATTTCAAGGCGCAAGCCTGTGAGCATTTCAAAAAGCTGGGCAAGAAGTCCTTCAGCGTAACGAGAAGCAATGCTGTCAATGCGCTTGACGACGCAGAGACAGTGTTGAATGAAACAGAGGTTAAACTTGACTTCATCTTCTTTGACATGCCTGGGACTATCAAAAGTGAGGGCGTCATGAAGACCTTGTCTCAGATGGATTACATCTTTGTACCCGTCAGCGCAGACCGCTTTGTTGTAGAAAGCGCAATGAGCTTCATGCAGTTGTTCCACGACAACTTTTTGACACAGGGTTGGTCGGTCACCAAGAAACTTGCTTTCTTTTGGACAATGGTTGACAAACGAGAACGAACGAGTTTGTATGATGTATATGAAGGTATGTTCAAGTCTCTCGACTATTCGGTTCTCAACACACGACTGCCAGACAGCAAACGTTTCAGAAGAGAGCTGTCGGAGAACAGAAAGGCAGTGTTCCGTTCCACCATCTTTCCATCAGACCCAAACCTGTTGCGAGGGAGTGGCATCAAGGAGTTGTCCGACGAGATTTGTGGAATCATAAAGACATGAGCCTATGGTAAGCAGAAAAATCAACACTGACGCAATAGATGAAAATCTGCTCATTGCCTCTATAGGCAAGAGCAAGATTGGCACGACAACGGCATCCATTCTTGACGGAGCTTCCCAAAACCCAGTGAAGGATACCGAAGAGAAAGAAGAGGGTGAAAAGAAAAATCCACGTTCACAGATGGATAAGCCTGCAGCCCCACGCAAGCCATCCAAGGTTTCTTCTGAAAGTTATGATGCTGCATTTCTCAAACGAAACGAGATAAAGACTCGTCAATGCGTTTATATCAGTCGTGAGATACACAAGAGAATTTCGAGGATTGTCAGTGTGCTCGCAAAGCATGAGTTGACAGTTGGTGGTTATATCGACCTTATTCTTGAGAGACATCTTGAAGAGAACCAGGAAGAAATCAACGGTTTGCTGAGAAAAGAGATTGACGATTGGAATGTGTAACATAAAAAGGAACAAGCATGACAATGGAAAGTATATTCATGATAGTTTTGGTTGCATTCAATGTCTGGACTATCTATTTTTACAACAAGTTGCTCCTTGAAGTTGCGAACAATAAGGAAGAAGAGGAAAAGCCACCCATCGACCCGATGGCACTTGTAGGCAAAAGCCTTTTCAAAGTGTCCCAACTGCGAAAGAAAGAAGAAACGGTACAGAAGCAAACTGAGTCAGAGCCTGTGTCTGAGAATGACGTGACATTCGAGGATCCACCAAAGAACACGGCAAGGATTCCTGATGAACTACTGGATGATGTGTTTACAAATGTCCGCATAGAAGATGTCGGTGTGAAGTATTCAGACGATGAGGACGATGCCGATGTACCGCAAGCAAAAGGAACAAGTTTTGAGGACATAGATACAGCCGTGAAGACGGTCAAGGCTTCAAAAGCTACGGACAAGGAGAAACGACATGCAGGAAAGGTCTTCCACGAGATGGATGGTAACCAATTCTATGAGAAATTCATGGAGAACAGCAAGGAGTGCAAGAAAAACATTCATGATTTTGTCACCTTCTACCTGCAAACTCACAAGATAGAAGAAACGTCCAAGCCAAAGAAGGTGTTTAAAGTGCCAGACAGCATAGAGGACTTCAATATCCTCGATTTTGTATAACAATAAAATTTAGAGAACAATGGAAAGAAACAGAAAAAGAAAGAATGGTGCGACAAAGGAATACATCAGTATTCAGTCCACTGTAAATGTAACAGTGTCATCCCAAGCTGAAAAGAAAGTTGGGTATATAGACAAGTTTATGTCCAAAGCTGATTTTACCGCAAGAAATGGTAAACAGGTATGCATCAAAGAAGAGACACATGAGCGCATTATGAAGTTTGTGAATGTGGTTGGTAAAGGACAGGCTACTGTAGCAAGTTTCATAGACAACATCATCAACGAGCATTTTGCTATCCATGCTGCCGAAATCAAGGCTGCATTTGATGAGGGACTCAAGGCATATCGCCTCTAACAATAATATTAAAGTACACCAATGAAAAAGAAAGACTACGGCTAAAATCTCAGCTCGCCACTGAATCCACAAGTCGGCATCATGCCGCATGAGTAAACAAAAGTATCAATCGCCAGCTGGGATCATCCAATCCCCAAGGCACAGACAAAAAACGATTTATGAACAAGAAAAACAGAATCATTCTTCTCGCTGCGATGATTTTCGCAGCCGTATCACAGACATTCGCGCAAGGCAACGGACTTGCAGGTATCAACGAGGCAACAAGTATGGTGACCTCCTACTTCGACCCGGGCACGAAGCTCATCTACGCCATCGGTGCCGTGGTGGGTCTCATCGGAGGCATCAAGGTGTATGGCAAGTTCTCATCTGGCGACCCCGATACGAGCAAGACTGCCGCAAGCTGGTTCGGAGCCTGCATCTTCCTCATCGTGAGCGCAACCATTCTCCGCTCGTTCTTCTTATAATATAATAAGGTATAAGACTTATGGCTGACTACCCAATCAACAAGGGCATCGGTCATTCGGTTGAGTTCAAGGGACTGAAGGCACAGTACCTCTTCATCTTTGCAGGTGGACTGCTTGCCGTCTTCTTCCTTGTGGTCGTCCTCTATATGGCAGGTGCGGATCAATTGGTCTGCATCGGCTTGGGTCTCACGCTCGGATCATTGCTTGTATGGGGAACATTCCATCTGAACAACAAGTACGGCGAGCATGGACTGATGAAGCTTCTTGCCGCCAAGAGCCATCCACGCTATATCCTCAACCGAAGGAAAACAAACCGAATGTTCAAACATAAAAAGAAAGAAGAATGAGAAATATCAGAAAATCAAGCACCCTTGAAAGCAAGTTCCCGCTGCTTGCCGTGGAGCAAGGCTGCATCATCTCCAAGGATGGCGACATCACGGTCGCCTACGAGGTGACACTCCCCGAAATCTTCACGGTTACATCGCAGGAGTATGAGTCGGTACATGCCGCATGGTGCAAGGCTATCAAGGTGCTACCAGACTACAGCATCGTACACAAGCAGGACTGGTTCGTGAAAGAGAACTATGCGCCGGACTTGCAGAATAGCGATATGAGCTTTCTGTCAAGAAGCTACGAGAGACACTTCAATGAGCGTCCTTACCTGCATCACCAGTGTTACCTGTTCCTTACCAAGACCACTAAGGAGCGTATGGCACACCAAAGCAATTTTTCCACTTTGTGCCGTGGGCATATCATTCCCAAGGAAATCAAGAACAAGGAAACGGTCGCAAGATTCCTTGATGCCGTGGAGCAGTTCGCCAGAATCATCAACGACTCCGGCTATATCTCCTTACGCAGACTGACGGATGATGAAATCACAGGCACGGAACGAACAACGGGACTTGTAGGCAAATACCTCTCGCTCTCCACGGAGAACGTGCAATGTTTGGAGGATATGGAATTGTCTGCAAGTGGTATGCGTATCGGAAACAAACACCTATGCCTTCATACCTTGTCGCAAACGGAAGACCTTCCTACGGAAGTATCTACGGACAACCGCTTTGAGCGATTGTCAACTGACCGAAGTGACTGCCGACTGTCTTTTGCCGCTCCAGTTGGCTTGCTGTTGTCCTGCAACCATATCTATAACCAGTATGTCTTCATAGACAACAGTGACGAGGCCTTGCAGAAGTTCGAGAAGACCGCCCGTAACATGCACTCGCTGTCAAGGTACAGCCGACAGAACGCCATCAATAAGGAATGGATTGACGAGTATCTGAACGAGGCTCACTCACAAGGCTTGCAGTCTGTCCGTGCCCATTTCAATGTTATGGCATGGGGTGAGGAGTTGGAAGAGTTGAAGCATCTTCGCAATGATGTGGGCAGTCAGTTGGCAAGCATGGAATGTGTGCCACGCCACAATACGGTGGATTGTCCGACACTTTTCTGGGCAGCGATACCCGGCAACGAGGGTGATTTTCCGTCAGAGGAAAGTTTCCACACCTTCATCGAGCAGTCCGTATGCCTCTTCACGGAGGAAACCAACTATATGGATTCTCCCTCACCGTTCGGCATCAAAATGGCAGACCGCATCAGTGGCAAGCCGCTGCACATTGACATCTCTGACCTGCCGATGAGGAAAGGCGTAACAACCAACCGCAACAAGTTCGTGCTCGGACCATCGGGAAGTGGGAAGTCGTTCTTCATGAACCACCTCGTCAGACAGTATTACGAGCAAGGCACGCATGTGGTCTTGGTCGATACGGGAAACTCCTACCAGGGACTCTGCGAGATGATCAACAGAAAGACAGGCGGAAAGGACGGTATCTACTATACCTATACGGATGAGAGTCCCATCTCATTCAATCCGTTCTTCACTGAGGATAAGGTCTTTGACATCGAGAAGCGAGAGAGCATCAAGACATTGCTCCTGACGCTTTGGAAGAAGGACAACGAGCCTGCCACACGAGCGGAAGAGGTTGCCTTGTCAAATGCCGTGTCGCTCTACATCGGTAAACTGAAAGAGGAAAGCGACATCGTTCCATGCTTCAATACCTTCTATGAGTTTGTGGGAACGGAATACCGCAAGGTTCTGGAAGAAAAGAAAGTCCGTGAGAAAGATTTTGATATAGACGGATTTCTCAACGTGCTGGAACCTTACTACAAGGGTGGTGAGTACGACTATCTGCTTAACTCCGACAAGGAGCTTGACCTGCTGCACAAGCGGTTCATCGTTTTCGAGATAGATTCCATCAAGGACCATTCAATCCTGTTCCCAGTCACGACCATCATCATCATGGAGCTGTTCATCAACAAAATGCGCCGTCTGAAAGGCATCCGCAAGATGATAGTGATAGAAGAAGCATGGAAAGCGATAGCTTCGGCAAACATGGCTTCCTATATCAAGTATCTCTATAAGACGGTCAGAAAGTTCTTCGGTGAGGCGGTTGTGGTGACGCAGGAAGTCGAGGACATCATATCCTCCGCTATCGTGAAGGACAGTATCATCAACAACTCAGACTGCAAGATACTCCTTGACCAGAGGAAGTTCATGAACAAGTTCGAGCAGATACAGTCATTGCTCGGATTGACGGAAAAGGAGAAGTCGCAGATTCTCTCCATCAACCAGTCCAACGACCCGTCACGTCTCTACAAGGAAGTATGGATAGGACTCGGAGGAACGCAGTCGGCAGTATATGCCACAGAGGTGTCCACGCAGGAATATCTCGCCTATACGACTGAGGAAAGTGAGAAACTGAAGGTGAGGGCATTGGCGGAGAAACTTGGTGGCGACATGGAAGCTGCCATCCGACAACTTGCAGAGGACAAACAAGAGAACAAGTAAATTCATTATCCACTTAATCCAAAAGTAAAAATGAGAACAAAAGTAATCATGACAATCTGCCTGTTCCTGCTGATGGTAGGAAAGGCAAGCGCACAGTGGTCTGTCATAGATCCTACCAACATTGCGCAGAGTATCATCAACTCGTCCAACAACATCGTCCACACATCTTCGACGGCTCAAAACATGCTCAACAACTTCAAAGAGACCGTGAAGATTTACGAGCAGGGCAAGAAGTACTACGATGCGCTGAAGTCGGTGAACAACCTCGTCAAAGATGCACGCAAGGTGCAGCAGACCATCCTCATGGTGGGTGACATCACGGACATCTACATCAACAACTACAAGAAGATGATGCACGATGACAATTTCTCCGTAGAGGAACTCTCCGCCATCGGCTTCGGCTACACCAAACTGCTGGAGGAAAGCAACGATGTGCTGACTGAGTTGAAGAACGTGGTGAACATCACGACCCTTTCCATGACGGACAAGGAGCGAATGGACGTGGTGGAACGCTGCTATTCGAAGATGAAGCGTTACCGCAATCTCGTGAGCTACTACACCAACAAGAACATTTCCGTGAGTTATCTGCGTGCCAAGAAGAAAAACGACCTCGACCGCATCATGGGACTCTACGGCAAGTCGAACGAGAAATACTGGTAGCCTATGGATTTCGAGAATCTTCACCAGATACTGCGTTCCCTGTATGACGAGATGATGCCGCTGTGTTCCGACATGACGGACATTGCCAAGGGACTTGCAGGACTTGGGGCGCTGTTCTATGTCGCCCTGAGGGTTTGGCAGTCACTGTCAAGGGCAGAGCCGATAGACGTATTTCCGCTGCTCCGTCCGTTTGCCATCGGACTTGCCATCATGTTCTTCCCGACCATCGTGCTCGGTACACTCAACAGCGTGATGAGTCCCATCGTTCAAGGTACACATTCCATGCTGGAGACACAGACCTTCGACATGAACGAGTACCGGGCTCAGAAAGACAAACTGGAGTATGAGGCGATGAAACGCAATCCGGAAACTGCATACCTTGTAAGCAACGAGGAGTTTGACAAGCAGCTTGACGAACTCGGCTGGTCACCCGGCGACGTGGTGACAATGGCAGGAATGTATGTGGAGCGTGGCATGTACAGCATGAAAAAGAGCATCCGTGATTTCTTCCGTGAACTGCTGGAGCTGCTATTTCAAGCCGCTGCACTGGTCATAGACGTGCTGAGGACATTCTTCCTCATCGTCCTGTCCATCCTCGGACCGCTTTGTTTCGCCATATCGGTATGGGACGGATTCCAGTCCACGCTGACGCAATGGTTCTGCAGGTACATACAGATTTATCTCTGGCTACCCGTTTCGGACTTGTTCAGTACCATCCTTGCCAAGATACAGGTGCTGATGCTGCAAAACGACATCGAGGCATTGCAGAACGACCCGAACTTTTCCATTGAGGCAAGCAACGGTGTTTACATCGTTTTCCTCATCATCGGAATCATCGGTTACTTCACCATACCGACCGTGGCGGGATGGATCATACAGGCAGGTGGCGGCATCGGCAACTACAACCGGAACGTGAACACGGCAGGCTCACTGGGCGGAAGCATCGCAGGAGCAACGGCTGGAAATGTGGCAGGACGTGCCGGAAGGCTCATCAAGAGCGGATTTAAGAAAATATAGTCATTCATGAACAATACAACGAAAAGAAAAATGGAATTCAAGTCATTGAAGAATATCGAGACCTCGTTCAGGCAGATACGCCTGTTCTGCATCGTCCTCGTCATCGGTTGCGCTGTTGTTGCAATATGCTCGGTGGTGTTCGCATTCCGATTTGCGGAGAAGCAACGCGAGAAGATATACGTCCTTGACGGAGGCAAGTCGCTGATGCTCGCCCTCTCGCAAGACCTCTCACAGAACAGACCTGCCGAGGCAAGGGAACACGTGAGACGCTTTCATGAGCTGTTCTTTACGCTATCTCCCGAAAAGAGCGCTATTGAGCACAACGTGAAACGAGCCTTGCTGCTGGCTGACAAGAGCGCATACAACTATTACCAGGACTTTGCGGAGAAAGGTTTTTATAACCGACTTATTGCGGGAAACATCAACCAGTCGCTGCAAGTGGACAGCGTGGTCTGTAACTTTGATAACTACCCTTATCAAGCCAAGACCTACGCACGGCAGGTGATACTCCGAGAGAGCAATGTGACGGAGAGAAGTCTTGTCACCGTATGCAGGTTGGTGAACGCCACACGCTCCGATGATAACCCGAATGGTTTTACCATTGAAGGTTTCACCATTGTGGAGAACAGGGACATCAGTACAGTAGAACGATAAAAATAGCAAGAATGGAAAATCCGATTAAGACAATCCAAGAAAAGGTGAATGGTATGAAGGGAAGACTGCGTGACAGGCTGGATTCCCTTCCGCCAAGGGTGAGACTGAAAGTCGTGCTCGTCATGTTCGGCTTGTTTGCCCTCTGTAGCCTTTACATGATAGGTTCAGCCATCATCAACTTCGGAAACGGCAAGACCTCAAATATAGAGGTTGAGCATATTGAGAGTGTAAAGTTGCCCACCGACAAGGGGCAGCAAGTGACCAACCTGAATGAATTGACACATGGAGAAGGAGAAGAATGACAAGGTGGAGCCGGATAAGGCTCCAAAGGAAAAGAAGCCTTTGACAGAGGAACAGCGTATCAAGCGCAACAAGATGATTGCCATACCGTGCATGTGCCTCGCCTGCGGTCTGGTGCTATGGCTTATCTTCAAGCCGTCGGCATCAGAGGGTGAGAAAGGCAGCAAGGGATTCAACATGGAAATGCCCGATGCGGAGAAGACAGATGTGGAGGCGGACAAGCGCAAGGCATACTCCAAGGAGGATCTTGCCAACAAACAAAAGGAGAAAGGCAGAGCCATGAGCACCCTTGGTGAGTATATGCCAAGCATGGACTCCACGGCATCGGAGCAGGACAAGGATTTTGACCTGATGCAGTCTGGGCAGCAGCCAACAAAGGAAGAAAGGAAAGAGGCGGATGCCATCCGCTCGTCTGCCGAGGCATACCAAACCTTGAACACGACCTTGGGCGGTTTCTATGAACAGCCACAGCAAGGGGGAAGCAGCGAAGATGCTGAGTTGAGGAAACGTCTTGACGAGCTGGAGGCAAGCATGATGCAGCAGGAATACAAGCGTTCCAATATGGACGAGCAAGTTGCCCTTATGGAGAAGTCCTACCAACTTGCGGCAAAGTACATGCCTGGTGGAAATGCCAATGCGGCAAGTCCTTCATCTGCAGAAACTGCAACAGAGGAAAACAAGGAAGCTGTCACTAAGGGCAAGAAAGCCAAGGTTTCCCCTGTAAGGCAAGTGCAAAGGCGTGTAGTTTCGTCCTTGAACCGCCCCATGAGTAACGAGGAGTTTGTCGCCTCTTACTCGGAAAAGGCTTCGGCAAGGTTCAATACCGCCATCGGGAGAGGTGGTATTTCCGACAAAAACACGATTTCTGCCTGCATCCACGGCAACCAGACCATAACGGACGGACAGGCAGTAAGGTTGAGATTGTTGGAATCTATGCGTGTCGGCAATAGGGAGATACCACGAAATTCTGTCATTGTCGGAGTGGCACGATTGCAAGGTGAAAGGCTTTCCATAGCCTTGAAGTCCATTGAGCACAACGGCATGATTATCCCGATAGAGCTTGCCGTCTATGACAATGACGGTCAGGAGGGCATCTTCATCCCGAAGTCGATGGAGGTTGACGCAGCCAAGGAAGTCGGTGCCAACATGGGAAGTTCGCTGAACAGCAGCATCAACATTTCCTCCAATGCCGGGGCACAACTTGCCTCCGACTTGGGAAAAGGTGTCATACAAGGCGTGTCGCAGTATATCTCCAAGAAGATGCGTACCGTCAAGATACACCTGAAGGCTGGCTACAGGGTCATGCTCTACCAAGAGGAAGATTTCCGAAAGGCAACAACATTTATACCACTTAATCCAAAAGTTTAATTAAAAGCAAACTAAAATGAAGAAGACAACAATCATGTTCGCCCTTATGCTGGGCGTAGCCTGCACTGCATCAGCGCAGAAGACAGGCAAGAAAAAAGCGCAGAAGTCTGTAAAGACTGAGCAAGTAAGCAATGTTTCTTCCGACCAGGAAGAGAAACTGACCTTGACCAAGGAGGTGTATCCGCAGAAGGAAGAGAACAGCAACCTCTATCACGGCTTGACCAAGAAGCTGACCTTCGACCGCATGATTCCACCTCATGGTTTGGAAGTGACTTATGACAAGACGGTTCATATTCTCTTTCCTGCCTCTGTCAAGTACGTAGACTTGGGTTCAGAGGATTTGATAGCTGGCAAGGCGGACGGTGCGGAGAATGTTATCCGTGTAAAAGCAGCCGTGAAGAACTTCAAGAAAGAGACCAATATGAGCGTCATCACGGAGGATGGCTCATTCTACACATTCAATGTGAAGTATGCCAAGGAACCGCTCATGCTCAATATCGAGATGGCTGACTTCATCCATGACGGTGAGGCGGTGAACCGTCCGAACAATGCGCAGGAGATTTATCTCAAGGAGTTGGGCAAGGAAAGTCCCATGCTGGTACACCTCATCATGAAGTCCATCCACAAGGAGAACAAACGCAAGGTGAAGCACATCGGCAGCAAGCGTTTCGGAATCCAGTACCTTTTGAAGGGCATCTATGTACACAGTGACTTGCTGTATTTCCACACAGAAATCAAGAACCAGAGCAACGTGCCGTTTGACGTGGACTATATCACGTTCAAGGTGGTGGACAAGAAGGTGGCGAAACGAACCGCCATTCAGGAGCAGGTGCTTCTTCCTGTCCGTGCCTACAACTATGTGGTGCGTGTGGCTGGCAAGAAAACGGAGCAGACGGTGTTCTGCTTGCCGAAATTTACCATTCCCGACGACAAGGAGCTTGTCGTGGAGATGAACGAGAAGGAAGGCGGTCGCCATCAGTCGTTTGTCGTGGAGAACAGCGACTTGGTGCGAGCTTTGACAATCAACGAACTTAGCGTGAAGTAACGGATGAAAAGAAGAAACATTGCAATCATGGCGATGCTTGCCCTCACCGCAGGGCAGGCATTCGCCCAAAGATGTCTTCCTCAGATGAAAGGCATTGAGGTGAAGGTCGGCATTGCTGACGGTGTATATAACGGCAAGAAGTCCTGCAAGGCTGGCTATTATGCAGGTCTCGGACTTTCAAGCTATACCAAGGGTGGTGACAAGTGGACGTATGGGGCGGAATACCTGCAAGTGAATCAGCCTTACCGGAACACCTCTGTTCCTATAGTGCAAATGACGGGCGAGTTCGGTTATTCCTACAACTTCCTTTCCGACAACAGTAAGACGGTGCTGTTCTATATCGGAGGTACGGCACTGGCTGGCTATGAGTCCGTAAACTGGGGCAAGAGAACCATGTCGGACGGAGCGACCTTGCAGAACAAGGGAGCGTTTATCTATGGCGGTGCCGTGGCATTGGAAACGGAAATATACCTGTCGGATGCAATAGCTTTGACCGCTTCCGTTAAGGAAAGGCTTGTTTGGGGCAACAGCACGGGACATTTCCACACGCAGTTTGGCATCGGCATGAAGTTCATCATCAACTAAAACAGTGAGCCTATGGACATCAATGAAATCAAACAAGTGCCTATCGTGGACTTTCTCTATATTCTCGGCATTGAGCCTGTCAAGCACAAGGCTTCGGGACTTTGGTATCATGCGCCATACCGCAACGACCGCAATCCTTCGCTTCGGGTATCAACGGACAAGAATGTCTGGTATGACTATGGCATCGCCAGAGGTGGTGACATCTTCAACCTCGCAGGGGAGTTCATCAACAGCAATGAGTTTGTGGCGCAAGCCAAGTTCATATCAGAAACACTTGGTGGCAGCTTCCCGACATCGTTTCCGCATCATCAAAGGATAGCGGAAAAGGCTGTGAAGGTAAAAGGCAATCCTTTTAGTGATATTGTGGAAAAGCCTTTGAGTCATCCTGCATTCGGCAATACTTGCGTGAGCGTGGCATATCGGCTGACGTGGCGAGTCGTTTCTGCTGTCAGGTGGAATACCGATACAATGGCAAACAGTTCTTTGCTGTCGGTTTCAAGAACAACAGCGGTGGCTACGAGATACGCAACCGTTTCTTCAAAGGTTGCGTGTCGCCAAAGTACGTCACTCTCATTGGCAGGAACAGCAACGTCTGCCATCTGTACGAGGGTTTTATGGATTTCCTCTCTGCCGTCATGCTCGGTATTGGTCGTGGTGAGGATCATATTATCCTCAACTCGGTGGCTAATATGCAAAAGGTGCATCATCTTTTAGATGGCTATGCACAAGTGTACTGTCACTTGGACAATGACGAAGCTGGCGAGAATGCCTGTGTCGAACTGCAAAAGCGATATGGAGATAAAGTCATAGACCATTCGCATCTATACACAGGTTACAAGGACTTGAACGAGTACCTGATGAGCCATAAGACAAGAAAATAACAATCATTCAAAAACATCAAGACAATGAAGAAGAACAATAAAATCAAGAAATCAGTGAGCGTGTTGGCATTCCTTTTCGTGTGTGCCGTGTCGGTAATCCTTTCATCGTGCAGCGATGAGCTGGACATTCAGCAGTCGTATCCTTTCAAGGTGGAGACGATGCCTGTGCCAAAGGACATTGTGCGTGGACAGACTGTTGAAATCCGCTGCGAGTTGAAGGCGGAGGGCAAGTTTGACGGCACCATCTATACTATCCGCTATTTTCAGCATGACGGAAAAGGTTCGCTGAGAATGGAGAACGGAACGGTGTTCCAGCCTAACGACCGCTATCTGTTGGAAAACGAGAAGTTCCGTCTTTACTATACTTCGGCAAGTACGGAGACACAGACGCTGACAGTGGTGGTAGAGGACAACTTCGGCAAGTCATACGAAATGGAGTTCAGTTTCAACGACACAGACGACGAGGAAGAGTTTGCGAGAAGTGCCAACAAACTCGGTAGCGTATGAGGTTGATGATATTGTTAGCCTTGCTTCTTGTGTCGGGCAGCTTGTCTGCCCAGACGCAAGGGGCGATAAAGCGAGTTTGTCATGTGTCACGTTTTGAGTTGGCTGTCGCCTGCATCAAGAAGTACGAGGGGCTTCACGGACCGAAGCACCATCCTTATGTCGGATATGGGCACAAGCTGTTGCCTGGCGAGAAGTTTTCTCCAAGAATGACGGAACGGCAAGCCGATGCCTTGCTGCGCTCTGACCTCAGAAAGCTCTGCGCCATGTTTCGTGACTTCGGTCGTGACTCGCTGCTCTTGGCTGCACTTGCCTACAATGTGGGGTGTGGAAAGGTAATGAAAAGCCGGATGTATGCCAAGATGCGAAGTGGCAACAGAAACATCTATCATGATTATGTGGACTTCAAAAGGTGGAATGGAAAGATAGTGCCTTCCATTGAACGAAGAAGAAAAATGGAGTATCTGCTCTTGTTTACTCCATAGAATAAGGTTTTATAAAATAGGACAGTCCTTTTGATTGGGGCTGTCCTTTGTTTTTTTGCAAGCATCGCAGATAAGGAAAAGACGGTTTCTTTGCCACTTTCTTTTCCGCTCCTCGGCTCAAGAAAGAAAGTGGCGGAACGAATTTTCATCGCTCCGCCCTTATGGATTTCATGTCGTTGCAACCATTCGTTGCTCTATAAGTCTTGCATTGCTGTTCACCAAGTTGATGATGTCGGCATGGTGCTCGGTGTCCTTGTTCTGTAGTCCGTGGCATTGTACGACTTTCATCTGTTCGAGAGAAAACTCCACGGTCTCAACTCTTTGTTCGGCTATTCTTGCAGAGAAGATGATGCAGTCGGGATTGAGTGAGTAGTTTGTACCGCTGCCTACGCAATGATGCATCGCCTTGCCCTCAAGAACGTGCTCCCTGACGCTTTCAAGCATTCTCACCACGATATTGCCGT
>OODF01000426.1_pt1 | contig 28918 bp, 23 predicted proteins | sample 1671431 | NCBI WGS metagenome assembly OODF01 (sample SAMN06348156, study PRJEB24527) | human gut metagenome | biome: human gut; feature: ankylosing spondylitis patient; material: feces | host: Homo sapiens | place: China | collected 2015-10 | reverse complement strand
CAAACACCTCTGTGACATACCTCGGTTTTATGCCGAGAGTTCCAATTCTCGCTTGATCAAATGTGTTATGCCGATTGACATCTTTGGATTTACAATAGAATTTAATTCCAGCTGCCGCCAACGCATCTGTGATGCGATTGCATTTGTAAGGGTCAGAAACTGTTGCAACTAGCGATTTGAAAAAATGTTCTAACATAAAGAGACCTCCTTGTATACACTCTAATCTCGTACAAAGCCATCCGGCACATAATGGTCGCTGTATCCATTCGGGAGCTGTTCCAACGGTTCGCCGTCAACTTGATATGTCAGGTACATCTCAACAGGCAGGAACGTCTGAATCAAGGAATCTTTCTCATTTTTCAGTGGATTCTTCCAGATTCTTTCGGTACTGTGCCGGACTGACACCATACTCTTTCTTGAATACCCGGCTAAAATAGAGTGGGTTATCATACCCTACGATCTCTGCAATTTCTCCAATATTGTATTCGGTGTTCTCCAATAAGCTTTGTGCATTTACCATCCGAAGGGACAGGATGTATTGTGCAGGGCTTATTTTCATGTACAGCTTAAAATTACGGATAAACCAGTTCGTACTGATATGCAGCGATTCTGCGTAATCGTCCACACTGACCTTTGTGTTATAGTTCTCGTTAAAGTAGGCAACGGCGGCTTCGATTTCTTCGGGGATGCTTGTAGTTGTTTTCTCGCTTTCCTGCTGTTGCCTGCTTACTAAAAGCAGAATGATGTTGAAGAGAGAAGCAATATAGTCTTCATAGCCATATTCGCATTGTTGCAGTTCCCGGATGATCTTTCGGAACAGCATTTTGTAATCCGGCAGTGTGCCGCTGTAAAAAACGTGCTTGTCCAATGGTATTCCGTGATAGTTCAGGATGTTTTTGACATCGTATCCTGTAAAGTGAATCCAGAACACCTCTGGATGATCTTCTACATAGTAGACATACTTCTGGATTTCTTTCGGCTGATAAAGCACCATGTGTCCAGAAGTCACCACTTCCTCAACACCATCGAACCAGAAGTGTGCTTTACCAGATGCCACATAGAGGATTTGATAGTCTCTGCGACCCTTTGCCCAAAAAGTAGGTAGCTTAGGGCGTTTTTTCAAGCGATAAGTGCCGCAACTGCCTACGACCAGCGGCTTTGAGTAGTCTTTGAAATCCAAACGGGAGTTGTTCAAATATCCTGAGTTGAAATACATCCCTGCGTCCTCCTCGTCTTCAGAGATTTTGCAGTGATTTGGGAAATGTTCTATCAAAAAATTACAAACTCTTTGATTTTGTGCATATTCTGTTCCATCTTGTCTATATCTTTTCGTTCCATTAGATTCTATAATATTTTCAGACGGAACGCAAGAGATTTGGGCAACTTGCGTAATGAGAATTCCAGTCTGAAGTGCGCAGCAGATTGGTCGCGCCCACACAAAACAAGCAAGATGGGAGAAAGCACAATGACTGAGAAACGTTATCTAAAGTGGTATAATAAAGTCGGCTATGGTTCAGGCGATATTGCAGGCAACGTGGTGTATGCATTCCTGTCCTCCTTCGTCATGATCTATCTGACCAACACCGTTGGCCTGAACCCCGGTATTGTCGGCACTCTGATTGCAGTTTCCAAACTGCTGGACGGTGTGACGGACATTTTCTTTGGTTCTTTGATTGACAAAACGCATTCTAAGATGGGCAAAGCCCGTCCTTGGATGCTGTACGGCTACATTGGCTGTGCCATTACGCTGGTGGCAATTTTCGCCATCCCGACCAATCTGGGACAGTTTGCACAGTACGCATGGTTCCTGATCGCATATACTCTGCTGAACGCTGTATTCTACACTGCCAACAACATTGCTTACTCTGCACTGACTGCTCTCGTCACGAAGAACAGTGCCGAACAGGTCGAGATGGGTTCTTGGCGTTTCATGTTCGCCTTTGCCACCAGCCTGCTCATCCAGTCCATCACGCTGGGTGCTGTTACGGCATTGGGCGGTGGTGCTGCCGGTTGGCGCACTGTTGCAATCATCTACGCCATCATCGGTCTGCTTGTCAACACCCTCTCCGTTCTCTCCGTGAAGGAACTGCCGGAAAGCGAATTGGTGGATACCACCGACAAAAAGGAAATCGAGCAGGACGAAAAGTATAATCTGGTTCAGGCTGCAAAGCTGCTTGCTGGTAACAAATATTATATGATGATTTGCGTCACCTACATTTTGCAGCAGATCTACGGTGCCATGATCAGCATGGGCACCTACTATGCAACCTACATCCTTGGCAACCAGAATCTGTTCGGTGTATTCTCTTGGGCAATCAACATTCCTCTGATCATCGCACTGGTGTTCACCCCGACCTTGGTTGCAAAGTGGAATGGAATGTATAAGCTGAATGTAATGAGCTATACTCTGGCAACGATTTCTCGTGCACTGGTTGCTGTAGCTGGTTACATGGGCAGCGGCAATGTGACCTTGATGCTGCTCTTTACTGCAATCGCAGCTCTTGGTCAGGGTCCTTGGCAGGGCGATATGAACGCTGTGATTGCTGCTTGCTCTGAATATACTTGGCTGACGAAGCACAAGCGTGTGGACGGAACGATGTACTCCTGCACTTCTCTGGGCGTAAAACTTGGCGGCGGTCTGGGTACTGCCATCACCGGCTGGCTGCTGGCAGCAAGCCATTTTGACAGCGCTCTGACCGTTCAGCCGGATTCCTGCATCAATATGCTGAAGATCATGTATCTGGTGATTCCGTTTGCTCTGGATGCCATCATCACCTTCATTCTGTCTCATCTGAAAGTTGAAGAAGCAAATGAAAAACTGCGTGCAGCAGTCTGATAACAAGCCATTATCATTTCTCCTTCATCTGCTGTTCCCCGGAGGAATCCAGCGATTCCTCCGGGGAGACTGGAGAAATATTATAAAATTATAAAAGGTAAATGAGGAAATACTATGGCTGCATTTGATTTTGCAAAAGTAAAAGACCCCACCTTTTTCAAGGAAAACGTGCTGAATGCTCATGCAAGTTTCCGTACTTACGCTTCCCGCGAAGAATATCGGACAGGCTCCTCTTCTTTGGCGCTGAAGCTGGACGGTATCTGGAAATTCGCCTACGCAAAGAACTACACCAGTGCCATCCCCGGCTTTGAAAAGACGGATTACGATTGCAGCGGCTGGGATGACATTCATGTTCCGGCACACATCCAGATGGAGGGCTACGACATTCCCCAGTACGCGAATGTTCAGTATCCGTGGGATGGCCGTGAAGAAGTACAGCCGGGTGAGATCCCGCAGCGGTTCAATCCGGTGGCAAGCTATGTAAAATACTTTGAGCTGCCGGAATCCATGCAGGGCAAGCCCGTCCACATCGAGTTCGAGGGTGTGGAAAGCGGCATGGCTCTTTGGCTGAACGGGTCTTATGTGGGTTACACCGAGGACAGCTTCTCCGCACACGCATTCGATCTGACTCCCTATCTCCAGCCGGGCGTGAACAAACTTGCTGTGCAGGTGTTCAAGTGGACTTCCTCCAGCTGGTGCGAAGATCAGGACTTCTTCCGCTTCTCCGGCATCTTCCGCAGCGTGTGGCTGTACGCCATCCCCACCGTGCATCTGGAAGATATATCCGTCAAAACGCTGTTTGCCGGGGATGATTTTACTCATTCCACGCTGGAAGTTGCATTGCAGGTGGAGGGTAAGGGCGCAGCCCGTCTGACCCTGCGCCGCAGTGAACTGGAAGTGTTCTCCGAAAAAATCCCGCTGAACGGCGGCTCTGCTCTGTTCAGCCATGCGGTGGAGAACCCCCACCTGTGGAGTGCAGAGGACCCGGCTCTGTATCAACTGGAAATTGAGCTGCTGGACGATGCAGGCCATCTGGTAGAGGTGACCGGGCAGAAAGTCGGTTTCCGCAAGTTCGAGTTGAAGAACAATCGGATGCTGCTCAACGGCAAGCGCATCGTGTTCAAGGGTGCCAACCGTCATGAGTTCAGCTCCATTACGGGTCGTGCTGTGGGCGTACACACCCATGAGGAACTGCTTCGGGATATCATCACCATGAAGCAGAACAACATCAATGCCATCCGTACCAGCCATTACCAGAATCAGGATGCACTGTACGACCTGTGCGACGAGTATGGTCTGTATCTGATCGCAGAGAACAATCTGGAATCCCATGGCACATGGGATATCCATCAGGCGGGCATTCGCGGCATCGAGGGCGTTTTGCCCAATGATAAGCCGGAGTGGAAAGCCGTCTTGTTTGACCGCATGAATTCCACTTACCAGCGTGACAAAAACCATCCTGCTGTTCTGATCTGGTCTCTGGGCAACGAATCGTTTGGTGGTGAGACCCTGCTCCAGATGGCAGAGATGGTCCGCCGCTTTGATGACACCCGTCTGGTGCATTACGAAGGTGTGGTCAATGATCCCCGCTTCCTCGAAACCACCGATATCGAGAGCCATATGTACAGCACTGTCAAGGACATTAAAGAGTATCTGGCACAGGGCGATAAGCGGCCTTATATCGAGTGCGAATATTCTCATGCTATGGGCAACTCCAACGGTGCTTTGCACAAGTACACGGAACTTGCCGACCAGAAGGACTGCGGCTATCAGGGCGGCTTTATCTGGGATTACATCGACCAGTCCATCTGGAAAAAAGACCGATACGGCAAGTGGTTCCAAGCCTACGGCGGTGACTTCGGTGAGCGTCCTACCGACTATAATTTCAGCGGAAATGGCATTGCCTACGGTGGTGACCGTGCTCCTTCTCCCAAGATGCAGGAGGTCAAGTTCTGCTATCAGAACATCGCAGTTTCCATCGACAATTCTGGATTTGAAGTCTGGAACAAGAACCTGTTCACCTCTACGGATGCTTTCGACTGCGTTGCACTGCTGCATCGTGATGGAAAGTTGTATCAGCAACAGAAACTGACCAATATTGATGTTGCTCCCGAAGAGCGTTCCGGCTTCCCGCTGCCGTTTATGGTTCCTGCGCTCCCCGGTGAATATGCAGTGACCATCAGCTTCCGTTTGAAGGAGGACACCAGCTGGGCAAAGAAAGGTCATGAAGTCGCCTTTGGGCAGGGTGTGATCGCTGTGGTCCGTTCCGTTCCCAGCAAGAAGGTCACGCCGTTTACCGTTACGCACGGTACACACAACATCGGTGTCCGGGGTGAGAATTTCGATGTTTTGTTCTCCGATCTGAACGGCGGTCTGACTTCCTACCGCTATGCCGACAAGGAGATGATTCAGGAGATCCCCCGTCCCAACTTCTGGCGCGCTCCCACCGACAACGACTGCGGCAACAACATGGGCGGCGTTCGCGGTCAGTGGAAGCTGGCAAGCCTGTACGCTACCGCCAAGGGCATCGGCAAGGAGATTCCGTCTGTTCATGGCGGCACCATCCTCCAGAACCCCACCTGCGAGGTGGAAGCCGACAGCGTGGTCGTGACCTATCTCTATAACCTCCAGACCAGCCCCGCAGCAGAGTGCAGCCTGCAGTACCGTGTGTTCGGTGATGGCCGCATCCAGACCACCCTGCACTATGACCCGGTGGAAGGACTTGCAGCAATGCCGGAGTTCGGCGTACTGTTCAAGATCGACGCTGACTACGACACGGTGGAGTGGTACGGAAACGGCCCTGCGGAGACCTACTGGGATCGTCAGCATGGTGCAAAGCTGGGCATTTACCAGAACAAGGTCGCAGACAACATGGCACAGTACCTTGTGCCGCAGGAGTGCGGTGCAAAGACCGCTGTGCGCTGGGCAAAGGTAGTGGACCGCAAGGGTCGCGGGCTGCTGTTTACCGCAGATGCCGCAAAGCCCATGTTCTTCTCTGCGCTGCCCTACACTCCCCATGAAATGGAGAGTGCCAAGCATCCCTACGAGCTGCCCCCGGTCCATTACACGGTCATCCGTGCTATGGGCGAGCAGATGGGCGTCGGCGGCGATGACAGCTGGGGTGCCAATGTCCACCCGGAGTATATTCCTGATGTGACTAAGCCTGTGGAGTTCACCTTTACGTTCCGTGGCATCTGACCCTCGTTATTAAGACACCTTCGCGTTGAGATATGGACATCCCTGCATGAGATTCCTATCAAAAGCGAGGGTGTCTTTTTTGGTATCACAAAATCTCAATTCCTGACGCCACTATTTATAAGTAGTGCTTCGCTCTATATAAGCAGCGTTGCTATGTCAAAATAACCGTGTTCCGCTTTTGTTCAGAGCATTTCTTTGAATGGTTCTCCAAACTTTCTTTATGGCATTGTGATCAAAATTGTGGTCAAAGCCAAATGAGGTCAGGCTACAAACAAAAAAACCAACGATTTCTAACGTGAAATCGTTGGATTTATGGCCCATCTGACGCATCCTCACTCGAACAATTTTACTCTCTACGCCACCCCCAATTCTTTCTACATACTTCTTTCAAATCTTACTTTTTCTCGTACATAGTATCCGCTGCATTATACAGCATCTCCAAAAACTGTCCCGCTGTTGGCCGATGATCCAGCGGGTATCCCGCCAACACCTGCACTTTCTCCGGGTCAGTTTTCCACGCCAGCTTTGCCGTCCTGCGAACAGCGCTCTCCACAGCCCTCCAAGCATGACCAGAAGCTTCCGCCACAGGCAGATAAACTTCCTTCTGCAAGGCTCGCAACCGGTCAGGCCTGGTGCAAATCAGCGTCATACACTGCCGGAGAGTATAATAATCACTCTTTGTGCGAATGATACCCAAAGGGCGCAGCAAGTGGTCAAATTGTGTATCAGTCATTCTAACACATCCTTTCGCCCATCATGCTACGCCTTTTGTCGAAAGAAGTCGAAAACACAAACTCAGCCCCGAGGAACCATCAGGCTCCCCGGGGCTGCTGCTATGTACGGTAATTGGATCTTACTTGATCTTCCCCTGCATCTGATCCAGCAGCTCATCTGCGTGGATGGCCTCAGGGGTGAAGGAGTTATTCTCCCACCATGCCCAGATGGCGGCAGCGGTGGTCAGGCCAGCCGTCACCCACTGCTCCACGCTGGCGCTGTCGATGGGCAGCACCGGCTTGCCTGCTGCACTCAGCAGCTGGTTGACGAGGGCCAGTGCCAGCACAACAGTGCGGGCAATGGTTGCGGCGGGGATTTTTCGGTTCATCATAGGTCAGTCCTCCTGTTTGATGGGTAATGCCTTGGCGCGGTTGTACAGCTCTGTGCCGGTGCCGTTGCCGCCCAGTGCGTGATAGCTTTTGTAAAGGTATTCGAGGTTTTTCAGTCCACCAGTGTTAATGCTGCCCTGCTTGATGTAATACTGACACGCCTGATAGATACGATCATGCAGGATGGCCAGCACGCCGTCCAGCAGAGCCTTGTACTTGATGACCACCGCGATGACGGCGGTGCCCAGCAGACCGAAAGCCCACTCTGCCCAATATTGGGCGATCCATTGCCACATCGGTCTCACCCCCTGACCTGCCCCAGCCCGGCCCGCTGGATGATGGCAGCATAGTCCTTGTAGGCCACGCTCAGGTCTACCGGGCCGCTCACGCCGGGGATGGTGCCGCTGCTGGTGTACTGCCACATCCCGTGCTTGCGGGTGGGGCGCGTGCCGCGGTAGTCCGCGATCCACAGATCGTAAGCAGCGAGGGCTGCCATGTCGAGGGCGGTGTCCGCGAAATTGGTGTAGGTGTACACCATTGCATACAGCCCCCACGCTTCGAGTTGGGCAGCGGCTTCGGCCACCAGGGCCGAAAGCTTTGCGGGGGCTAGGGAGCGCAGGCGGGGGTCCTCCACATCGATGGCAAGGGGCAGCTGGAACGTTTTGCCCCGGAGAGCTGTTTTGAGGGCGGCCAGCTCCTCCTCCGTCTGCCGGGGCGTGACGGCACAGGTGTAGTAGTAGCCGCCCACCGGGATGCCCAGCCGGGCACACTCGGCGTAGTTGCGGGCGAAATAGGGGTCAAGGTAGGGCTTGCCGTTCTTGTTGCCCATGGCCCGGATCATCACGCCGTCGATTTTGCCGCTTGCCTTGACCTTGTCCCAGTCAATGCTGCCCTGCCAGCGGGAAACGTCAAGTATTGTTCTTGGCATTGCTCTGCGCCCCCTTCTCGGCCAGCAGCTCGGTCAGCTCCTTGTACTCGTCATCGGTCAACTTGCCTGCGGCATAGAAAACATCCAGCTTGGTGCTCATGCCCTCGATGGAGCCGCGCTCGATCATGCGTTTACAGGTACGGTATAACATAGGTTTGTCCTTTCCGGGGCAGTGCCCCATCTTAAAATTATTATCGCCCTCTTGGCAGAGGGTTTTACTCAGTGATCCCCAGTTCCAGCAGCGTCAGCCGATAGGCCTGGTCAACGTTCAGAGCATCGGCATCTGCTTGGGCGTTCTCCATCGTAGCAAGCCGCTCCTCCAGTGTAGGGGTCGGCTTCGGTGCATCGGCAGGGTCTGGCTTCGTGCCGGCCTCCACCACAACATAAGCCTCCGGCTGGTCGTCCATACCCCACAGGGCCTCGCCCACGGCAGCCGCTGCATTGTGAGCGGTAATGGCACCCACAGCGGCAGAATAAGTGTCGCACTCTTCTTGCGTGATAACGGGCTTCAGGATTTTTGTTCCGGTTTTAGTCTCCATTTACGTTCACCTCACCACCAGCGGCCATAGGCGACCCATTCGACATTCTCACTATTTGAACTGATGTTCATAGACGTTGTTGTTTTTTCTGTAAACCTAAAATTATAAAGTTTTATACCATCATCGCTGTAGGAACCAACGCAAGAGTAGCTTGTATTGGTAAAGGCCACAGGGAAATTCTGTGTATCATGGCCATTTCCCCAGCAGATCTGTGTTCCGTCTGAAAATCTTACCCAGTTACTGCCGCTTGCTGCTACCGCTGAAGCACCCGCCGGGCCTTGCGGGCCGGTAGCTCCGGTGGGACCTCTGGCTCCCGTTGCACCGGTGGGCCCTTGCGGCCCCTGCGGGCCAGTGGCTCCGGTAGCGCCCTTCGGCCCCTGCGGGCCGGTATCTCCTTTGTCACCCTTGTCGCCCTTTGCGCCTTTCAGGCTGGCGATCCAGGCGGCTTCACTGCCCGTATATCCTAGCTGAACAGCCAGCGCATAGGCCGACTGGCCATCAAAGGTTCCGGCTTCTTTGGCCTGCCTCACAGCATTGGTGGCCGCATTGGCCGCGTCGGTGCTGGCTTTCTCTGCTCGGTCGGCATCGTTCTTCGCCGCCCCCGCGCTGGCAGATGCTTCCCCGGCCTTGGTGGCGGCGGTGGAAGCGCTCCCCGCAGCGTCGGTGGCCTGCTGGGTGGCGGTTTCTGCCGCGGTGGTGGCTGTCCTGGTGGAGTTGGCCACGTCGGTAAGGGCTATGGTGCGGGCCCGTGCGATATCCTGCAAGGCGGCGGTGTGCTCCGTCTGTGTGTCCTTCAGGGCCTGCTTGGCGGCGGTCTCACTTGTCTTGGCGTTCTTCTCGCTGGCGGCGGACTTGGTCTCGCTGCTCTTGGCCGCATTCTCACTGGCTTTGGCGTTTGTCTCACTCGCCTTTGCCGCATTCTCACTGGCCTTGGCATTGGTCTCGGATGTTGCCGCCTTGGTCTCACTGGTCTTGGCTCTTACCGCACTTGCTTCGGCCTCCTTGGCCTTTGTGGTGCAGGTGGCCACACTCGCATCCATGCTGTCGGCACTGGCCTTCGCCTTGTCCGCGCTTGCTTTGGCGTTGGTTTCGGATGTTTTTGCGTTGGTCTCACTGGCCTTAGCCGCGTTCATGCTCTCCAGCGCCTTTTTGGCGTACTTCGTCACCTCGGCCACGAACTGTTCATAGATGCTCGGCGTAATGTTCTCGGTGGTCGTGTCGGTGTCGATGGTGTCATAGCAGGTGTACTTGCCGGGCTTGGTCATGGCAATGTAGCCGCTGTCGTTGATAGCCAGCAGCATCCAGGTGCCTTCTTTTTCCAGTGTCCACCGCCGGTCTACCAGTGCGCTGTTCTGTTCGTCCAGCAGTTGGGGGTCCGGCTTTGTGCCGCTCAGGCGCTGCACATGCAGGGTCACGGTGCAGTTCTTCCACTCTTCCGGCAGCTCAAAGCGGAGCTCGTCCACCTTGGCGCTCCGCACACCGCCCAGATACAGCGTCTCAATGTTTGCCCGGAACGTCGAGCCGTTGTCCTGCAGCTTTCTGATCTTGATATCCAGTTGGCTCACAGTTTCACTCCCTTCACCAATCGGGCGCACTCCTCGGTTTCGCCAGAGGTCTCATTTCAGATTTGTGCGCCCTTCCTGCCCCTATCCTATCACGCCCCGCCGGGTGCAACTACCCCGGACATACATAAGTTCCCGCCTCTTGACAAATACGTAAAATACGTATATAATCAAATTACCAACGAAGAAAGGAGGATTCCACCGCCATGCCGCTAACTCCAAAAGAGATGTGTCGGCTGTTGGAGCAAAACGGCTTTGTTTGCATTCGCTCCAATGGCTCTCACCGGATGTACAGTAACCCCACTACCGGGAAATCCACTGTCGTTCCTTATCATGCAAAGGATCTGAAGCCAGGTACAGAAAATAACATTCTCAAACAAGCCGGAATCAAAAAATAATATCATTTTGTTAGGATCGAACCAGAGAATTTCTGGTTATCCTAACGTTACATTATAATTATTGAAATAATTGAATATTAGCTTTCTCATTATCGTATACTATTTTCAAAACTTACATCACATTGCACAATGAGGTAATATTAAAATGACTGCTGTATTTTATCCTGCTGTTTTTCATCCAGAAGAAACAGGATATTCCGTTACAATTCCAGATATTGAAGGTTGCTTCACTCAAGGGGAAACCATGGACGAAGCGGTTTCTATGGCTCAAGATGCAATTGGCCTAATGCTCGAAGATTGTGAAGTATGTCCCAAACCCTCTCTTCCTTCTGCCATTCATGTGGATGACGGAGATTTCGTTGCGATGATTCCTTTTGATATGGAAGAATATCAGAAGCAGTTTAAACCGGTCAAAAAGACGCTTTCCATTCCCGGTTGGCTTAACGATGCAGCCGAATCCGCACACATCAATTTTTCCAGTGTTCTGCAAAAAGGTCTGAAATCCGAACTCGGCATGATTTAACAGAATAGCATAGCAAAAGGGAGGCCGTTCACCCCGAACGGCCTCCCTTTCTTCTAAGCAGGGCTCCCCCCTCGGGGAAGCTGTAAGCAACTCCGCCTTTGGCGGATTGCGCACTGAGAGAGGTTCACCTCACCCCTGCCCACTCATCCTTGCTGTTCTTTGCCTGTTCCTCCTTCTTTGCCGCGTCCTTCACCCACTGGGCAAAGTCCTTCTCCTCGTACATCTGGCTGCCATCGGCCTTTTCCAGTTTCAGCAGCAGCTGTTCCAGCTTCTCCCGGTCACGGTCGTTGCCCGCCAGATACTCTTCCTTCACCGCATCGGTGATCTTTCTCTTGATGCTGCCATCGTCCTTGCCTGCGGTCCGCAGCCGGTCGATCTCGTCCTGTACGTCCTTCCGCTTTCCGGTTTCCAGTGCGTCCGTCAGGTCGGAGTAGACCGTCCGGTCCTTGTCCCCGGCCAGCAGACTGTCGGCCTTTTCATTCACAGCCCCGTTGATGATGTCCACAAACGCATCCCGCTGCGCATCATCCGCCGGGGTCTTTTTCGGGTCGTTTACCAATCTCACCCCGTAGGCAGTGCACATCCGTTCCAGGACCCGGTTCTTTGCTTCTCCGGCATTGCTCTCCTTTCCGTCGTTCTGGTACTCTGCCGCTGCCTGAATGTCCTCATCATACTGTTTCAGCCGCCGTTTCAGCTGGCTGGCGATCTGGTCGGTTTTCTTCATCCCTTCCAGCTTCCCCAGCGCTGCCGCCGCTTCCTCGCTGTCTCCGCTCTGGATGGCATTGTACAGCCGGTCATACTGCCCGGTGGCGCTGGCAGGCAGGGAGCTGAAATTCACGTCGCCCGTCTCACCCCACTCCTTGATGCTGTCCATCCAGCCGAACACGGCCTGCACATACTTTTTGCCGTTGTTGTAGGGCACGCCCACCAGCATCATCAGCTGGCCCGCCGTGTCAGCCCAAGCCCATTTCACGCTGTCGGCATAATCGTCCAGCTCTTTTTCGGTCATCTCGCCGGTGTCCTTATCCAGCAGGCCGTTCAGCTTGGAAATGGTCTTTACCACGTCGTTTACCGCCGAGAAACCAGTCATGCTGATACTGTCATAACTGCCAAAACTCTTTCCGCTCAGAATGGTCTCCCCCGCCGTCCACAGCTCGCTGCCGCCGGTGTAGTTGCTCACGCCGCTGTTAAGGAACTGATACAAAAAGTTGCTGCCCACGCTCCACAGCGTCATGTCGCCGTTCTCGTCCTGCAAATCGCCCCACTTGTGCAGAACAAACTTCACGGCAAGGCCCAGTCCGGCGATCACCGCCGTCTGCACGATCTGGCTGCTGGCCATATCCATCGTCCGCTGCAGTGCCTTTTTCAGTTCAGCTTTGTTCTCTGCGCTCCCGTCCGTCCAGTACCGCTCTGCCTGTGCGGCCAGATCCTCCACGGCACTCACCACGATCTGAGCATTCTGCTGGCGCTGGGTGCTGAACATGCTTATGGTCTTCAGCATCTGGTTCTTCGAGCGCTGTATTCCGGTCCGCTGCATGGCAGTGTAGTTTGGCTGGGTGCGTTCCACCACTCGCTGGAACTTGGAGACAACGGCGTTCTGGTAAGCCTTGCTGCCGTCCTCCTGCGTTTTGGTGGGCAGATCCGCCTCTGTCAGATCGTACTCCGCCAGATTCTTCTGCACATACTGCTCCGAGCCGTGGAACAGGGCCGCAACGGTCACTTCGTCCATCCATCCGATGCTTCCCGCCGCCTTGTCTGCCACGGCATCCACCGCCCGGGTCACGCCGCGCAGGGCTTTGTTGCCGCTGTTCCGGGCTGCATCGTGCAGTGTGCTGAAAACGCCCTGGTCCTTCGCTGCCGTACTCAGTTCGCCCCGTCTGCTCCCTCGCATACGGGTGGGCAGCAGCGTATCGCCGAACCGGTAAGCCCGCTGCTCAACGGCCTTTCGTTCCTTGCCGGAGGCGTTCTTCACAAACTGGATTGCACTCTGTCCCACAGCGTTCCAGCCCAGTTCTGCTGCTGCCGTGGGCAGGGATGCCGCCTGCAGCAGGGTCACGTTCAGGTTTCCCGTCAGCACGGCGGCAGCGGCATTGCCCCGCAGCACGCTGCTCAGGTGGTCAAATACCTTGCCTCCGCTCTTTGTGCCCGTCAGATCGGCCATGGCTTTGGTCATGTAATTCCTTCCGGCCCGGCCCCAGACCCGTTCGATCTGGCCGTACAGGGTCTTTCCGCCCTGCATACTGTTCAGTACCTTTTCCGCATTTCGCAGCGGCACCGCCATGCCTGCAAACTGTGCCGTATTCTCAATGTTCTCCGCGGCCTGTTTCACCAGCCCCACCAGTTCCAGCGGCTTTGAGCTGTTCTGGCGGTTCTTCATAAAGCCCTCGCTGCCCACACTCCGGTCTGTTTTCACCCCTTCGTTCTGCTCCGCAAGGGTGTTTTTGTCTACATGCAGCCGGATGTAGTTGTTCACCCTGGCCTGCTTTGTGTGATACAGGGTCATGCTGGTCTCGTTGATGTATTGTTTTGTCAGCTTTCCCAGCTCCCGGAAATCGTTGATCCACAGCCAGTCATAGTCGGTCAGAACATTCTCAATTTCTCCCAGCAGACTTGTGCGCAGGCTGCTCTCTCTCTGGCTGATCTCATAGGCATTCAGCTTGTTTCCGTCCCCGTCCGTGGTCACCAGTTCGCCCAGCGTCACGGTCTCCGAGAATTGATCTCCCAGCCCTGCCATACCTTTCGTGGAAAAGCGCAGATCCGCAATGGTCGCACCGCCGTGCAGCAGATGGTGCATTCCCTGTTCGTTCTGCAGCTGCACCCACAGCTCCGCCGCCACATTCCGGGTCACCGGCCACGGTTTCCCGTCCTGCGTTTTCAGTCCGATGTCCACCAGATCATGGGTAAAACGATGCAGCTCCTCGGCGTGTTCCGGCCCGGTCACATTGTCAAAGATTTTCTCTCCTTCCGCCGTGATCCGTTCTTTCCGGAACTGTCCATCGTTCAGCATCTGTCCCAGCTGTTCCATGGCTCCGCCGTGGTGGTAGTTGCCCATCCGCTCAAAGTTCCGCTCGATGTTCATGGTATTCATCCGGTACACGCTGCCCAGCTCCCGCAGCACCTTCTGAGCCATCCCGTCACCCTGCTTTTTTCCCACTTCTTCCAGTTCTTTCGCAGCATCCTCGGCAAAGTCATCGATCATCACATCTTCCATGCTTCCCAGCATCACATTCTCGTTCTTCACGATGTACATGGTCTTTTCCAGAATGTCCCGCAGCCCTCGCAGCTGATCTGTCGTCAGCTTCGCCATGTTGCCGTCCTGATAGGCTTTCAGGTCGGAATTCAGCCGGGCAATATACGCCTTTTTCTCCAGGGTCTCTTCCTTCAGCCACTTGTTGGCGTTCTCGATCTCGCTTCGCAACTTCTCCATCTCGATCTGCCGGTTCTCGTTCACGTCCTCCATCCAGTTGTCGATTTGGTCCATGATACCGCTCTGCTGCCATTCCGCAGCAGCCCGTTCGCCCAGCTTCATCTCCCGGGCAATTCCACGGCTCAGGCCGTCCACGGCATCCCTGATGTTCGTTCCTTCCGGAATGGGGCCGTATGCATCTCCCATCCCGGCTGCGATCTTCTTTGCCGCCTCGTGGTTGCCAATGGCATCGTTGGCCAGCATCACCACAGGCCGCACCTTGTCCAGCAGATACTCCGGCACATATTTTTTCTCATTGGGCGTTTCGCACATCTGGGTCAGCTGGTTTGTAAGCTGGTTCACGACCCGCCGGGTGTTGTCCATTTCCCGGGCCTTCCGGGCCTTTTCCACCCGCTTCGCCGCGTTGTCCTTCGCCCGCTGCACCGTGGCCGCCACGCTCTCCTTCTGTTTTCTGGCAAACCGTTCTGCAACCTCTTTCCGTTCCATGGCCTTTGCCGTTATCTGGCGGTAAGGCTCCACCAGCGCGTCCTTCTCCGCCTGCTCGGCCCGGACCCGGGCGATCTCCGCTTTTGCCTTTGCTTCTGCCGCCTGCTGCTTCGCAATATCCCGTACTTCCTGCCGCTTTTCGGCAAATTCTTTCCGCAGTGCTGCATTCTCTTCGCTGGCAATTTCCGGGCTTTCCATGTACCGCTGCCAGATCTGCATGGCAATATCCTGCTGCGCTTCCTCCCAGTTCTCATTGTAGCTGTTCTCCATCACCGGTCGGATGGCATCATGGGCAGCCGCCATAGCTTCCAGCGCATCGGCGGCACTGCTCGGGGTCTCGGTGGGCAGCAGCCCGGCACCCAGCTTCTGCAGTTCGGTAAAGTCAGCGTCCCATCGGCTGTGTTCCCCCTCGTTGCTCTGGCGGATGTCCACCCCGTGTCGGGCCAGTTCCTTCTTTGCGTTGGCCCAGCTGCCCCATTTGTACAGCACTTCCCGGTAGTCCTTCGACCCCTTCTCAATGGTCATTCCCATCCGGTGCAGTTCCGGATAAGCTTTCCACAGTTCATCGTTCCGCTTTGCGCTCTTCTGCATGATCTGGTCCGCCATGTCCATCACAAAGGCGTTGGCCTCGGCCCAGTCCACGGTCTGATTCTGCCGGATGTAATCGCTCAACGCCAGCAGCCGTTCCGTCAGGGTCTTTGCATCCATCCGGCTGTCGCAGTCGCTCAGTACCGCCCGGGCAATATTCTTCAGCCCTGTGTCTGAAACCGTCACCTTGCCTGCAAGGTCCATCACCCTGCCCACAAGTTTGTTCTGCTGCTCCACGTCACCCAGCCCCTCGGTTCTGGCCGCGTCCACGCTCTCGCTGTCCACGTCCAGCTGGTATTTTCCATCCGCATCACGGGTCAGAAATTCCGCCAGCCTTGCGTTCCGGGAATTCGGCTGTATCATCTTGACAGAGTTCCCGAGATATGTTATTTTACCCATAGAACCGTACATGGTTGGGGGGACCGGCAATTGGAGCCCAGTACTGCCCAGCCATGCTGCGGTTCTTTTTTGATTCGGATCAACATAAAGGATCTGGTCCCTGTTCAGTGCATTCTGGATGCTGTTTTTTCCATAAGCGCTTGTGATCACAATGTTGTCCATAACCAGACCGTTCTTTCTGGTCGGCAGAAGTTCCAGTGAAACACTCACAGGTTTTCCTGCGGCATCATACACTTCACCGAACATATAGATCCGGCCGCCGTAATCTTTACCCTGCTGTATTCCCGCATTTTCATCGGAATGCAGAACGATCACCGGCTCTTCCAGAACCTGCGGCACCTGTTTGATGATCGTCCGGTTCATTCCGTCGCTGTGCTTTGCGAGGATTTTCCGAATCTTGCCCGCATTCCAGAGAATGATCTGGTCATTTACGCCGATGCTCTTCAGCACTTCAGACGTTTTCCCCACGGTGATCATCGAATCACTGGTTTTGTTATCCAGCTCGTCAATGGCCTGCTCGAATCCCTCATCAATGGGATACTTCACTCCTGCCTCTTCCGTCCGGGAAGGGGCATTTTCTGTTTTCGTTGTTCTGTCCTGTTTTGCTTCCAGTGCCTCCCGGTATTTTGCGCCGGCCTCCGCCTGATGCTCAAAGTACAGGCTTTGCAGATCCCGGAGCTGCGCTTCAGTCAGGTTCTTTGCCGCCCTGGCGGCGGCGTTGGTGGGTTCCTTCTTCAAAAATCGCTGTACGTCCGCCAGGATGTTGTGCAGCAGTTCGTCGATCCGGTTCATTACCTTCCCGATCACGCCCCGGGCTTCGCTGTTCATCTTCGCTTCCGCCGCCTGCTGCCGCACAAAGTTCCGGAATCCGTCCTCCGTGCCGAACACGGTCTCCATGGCATCTGCCGTAATTTCTTCCAGCGCCTGGTTCCAGGTCATCTTCACGCCGCTGTCCTCATACCGGGCCAGATAGCTTTCCACCAGCTTCTCGGTGCTTTCCATGCCGTTCTGCTGCACCAGATACTTCAGCATCCGGTCCATCACGGCCTGCCCGGTCTCCGGGCTCCACTCGTTCAGCAGGTGGAACGTCTCGTGCATCACGGTCTCGCTGCCTGCCTCACCGGAGAGATACATTTCCCCGGCCGCTGCCCGGATCAGGCCCTTTGCATTGTTTTTCAGTCCTTCCGCTGCCCGGTGGATGGCCGTACCGCTGCTCTTCGCCCCCAGTTCGATAAAGGCATCCATGGCATCGGTTCCTTTACTCACATTCCGGCCCTTGAAATAGGTTCCGGCATCCGGGTTCACAGCGCCCTTTCCGCTGCCGATCTCCGCTGCTTTCCGGGCATTGTAGGCTTCTGCCTCGCCCCTGCCGTAGGTGTAGGCGATCCGCAGCGCATTCTCGCCTGCCTGCCCCAGCGCCAGCACCTGCCGCACCGCACCGCCGGTGGTGGAAGCCGGGCCGGTCAGGTTCACGGCCTGTTCAAAGCTCGTCACGTCCTCCATCTTTCCAAGCTGGTACAGGCTGTTCGCCGCCCGGGCATAGATCCCGGCTCCGATCCCTTCCGGCATGGCATCCACCACGCCCTGCGCCGCCTTGGTGGTCATCCGGGCATTGGCCGCCAGCTGCCGGGCCGTCTGCTTCTGCTCGTCCCGGTTCCACGCCGTCCCGTCCAGCTCCGCCGGGTCGATTCTGGTTTCTACGTCGGAGTAATCCACATTTTCCCCGGGGTTCTCCACCGCCGTGTCGTTGACACCGGCTTCTGTATTCTGTATAATGGATTCAGGAGAGGTCGGGTGCCTTTTGCCGTTGGAATCAGCATTTTCAGCGTCAGATTCCCCGGCTTCTCCAATAGTCTCCGTGGACTTGCTGCCAGAGGTATTCCCCTCTGCGGTTCCATCGGAGGCTTTTATTTTTGTCGGTTCAATATTTACAACGTCATAAAATACCTCTCGGCCATCATTCTTGATTGCCGTCAGCACGCCCTGCCCGTCCTGCCAAGGGCTCCCCTCAGTAGGGGAGCTGTCAGCGCCACTGCGCTGCCTGAGAGGTTCTTCCCCGTCCCCCGGTTCCCGCGCCAGCTCCTCCCGGCGCTGGTAATCTTTCAGCGCCTGTTCGTATTCGTCCTGAGCGGCATACCGCTCCACGTTGCCCCGCAGGCTGGAATCTCCCGCGTTCATCCTGGAAAGCCCCGTGCCCACAGCGCCGCCCAGCGCACCGGACGCGCCGCCGGAAAGGCTGCTTTCCAGTGCTGTAAGGAACGTATCCTTGTTGAACAGCGTCTTGGCCGCTTCCTGGTCGCCCATCACAGCGTCAATGGCCTTGTCGGCATAGGTCTCCACAAAGGCCTGCATGGCATTGTCCGCGCCGCCGGAAATGGCGTTGGCAATGGCCGGATGTGCCGCCGCAAAGGCCGAATCCCCAGCCAGCGCCCGGATCTTGTCTGCCACAGCGCCCGCCACGGAATTTCTGGCGTAGTCCGCGCCCATGGTTCTTGCCAGATCAGCCGCACCCACGCTGTTGATGGCCCATCCTGCGCTAAACTTGGCCACGCCGCCCACCAGCGCCTTGCCTGCGCTTTCGCCCTTGGCCGCGCTCTTACCCATGGCATCCGCAGCGCCCTGGGCACTCAGCACCGGCAGCACCGCTGCCGGGTTGATGGCAGCCACGGCAAGGTTCTCTGCCGCGCTGGTCGCCACGCCCTGCACGGTCCGCTGCACATCGGTCAGGCCGCTCTGGGCCGCGCCCGTCAGCTGCTGGCCCCGGTTGTACAGCTGGTAGCCCACGCTCTTCTCCGTGTCGATGCCACCCTTTGCTTCCGTTCCGGCAATGCGGCTGCGCATGTCCTCGATCTCCTGCCGGGTAAATCCCTGCTGCAACAGGTCGCCGGTGCTGTACTTGGGCTGGTAGTCCATGTCAGTTTCCATCAGCTGGTCATACAGGTTCTTCTCGCGGGGGTTCCGGGCAAGCTCTGCTTCCAGTGCTTTCCGGTTCTCGCTGCTCTGCCGGATGTTCTTTCCGGCCTGCACCAGGTACTCCGCACCCATCAGCGGGGCAGCGGCCACGGTGTCCGCAACGCCGCCCACGGTGTTTGCCGTCCGCCGGGCCAGCTGCTTCCACTCCGGGATTTCTTCCATAGTGTCCAAATACTCCCTGGCCTGCCGGATCTCCGTGTCCGTGTACCCCAGCTTTTTCAGGTCCGCCGTGCTGTAGGTGTTGCCCACCTTCCCCTTGATTCCCGTGGTGCGGAAGGGGTCGATGCTACCATCCCCGGCGCTGGCCCCGTTTCTGCTGGTGCCGGTCTCGGCATAGCTGGTATAATTGCTCTTCTTTTCCAGCAGCTTGTTCACAAGCTCCTGATTCCGAGGCTGGTCAAACCACTGGTTGGCCTGGTCAAAGTCGTCCGGCTGGCTGTACTCCGCATAGCTGTTCTTCAGCTTCTGGGCCTGCTGTCCGTACCACGTTCCCAGAGTATTCCCCGCCGGGCTCACTGTCACCTTCTGCCGGTTCAGCTCGTCGCTCCGGCTGTCCATGGCATCCGCAAAGCCCCGGTTGTTCCTTGTCCGGTAATCCTCCAGCGCCGTAGAATACAGGTCATTGCCCTCAGCCGAAGCCATCCCCTTGGCTCCCCTACTAGGGGAGCTGGCGCGGAGCGCCTGAGAGGTTCCCGCCCCGTCAGCAGCATCTGCGGGCTGAGAGGGCGTGCTGGTTCGCAAAGCCCGAACCCGTTCTGCCGTCCACTTGCCGCTTCCCTCATCCTTTTTTGCCGTTTCAGAGGGGTTGCTTTCCCGCAAAGCCCGAACTTTCTCTGCTGTCCATGCCATTATTCCACACCTGCCTTTTCCAATGCGTCCGAGATCTCTTTGTCACTGTATCCGTTCTGGCTCATAATGTTTGCAATTGCCCAGGCGCTGTAACCACGCTTTGCATACCTCTGAGCCAGAAGCGTGCCGGTGTCACTGCTCTGGCCGCCCGTGCTTTCTGTGTTCTTCGTCTCCGGCACCGGATAACCAGCATCTGCAAGGATACCGTCATACCACGTCGTATCCCCACCCTTTGCAGCAACACTTTCGCGGTCTTTCATCAGGTTGCGCAGTTCGCTTTTCGACCACTCGCTGCTCTGGCGGTAATAGCCTCTCGACCCGCCGGAACCAGTTGCTGCTCTCTTTGCCAGCGCCGCCGAGAGTGCTCTCTGGGTCAGGGTGTTGTAGTCGCCCGCTGCATTGCTGTCCAGCCCGTACATCTTCAGCAGGTTGGCCGCTGCTTCCTGATTTCCGCTTGCCACCAGAGAAGCCGCGGTGCTCAGAACACCAGCCTGATCGTCCCGGGTCACCGGTGCGCCGGTGTAGTTGGCAAAAGCGTTTGCGTTCAGGCCGTACCGGTTCAGCACGTCGCTGGCCGCATCCCCAGCGCCCTGGGTGTACAGGTTGAACGCCTGCTGGTAGGCGTTCAGGGCATCGCTCTGGTCGGTGCGGTTCTTGTTGTACTCCCACTGTTCCCGGGCAAAGTCATTTTCCCACTGCTGCTGGGTGTACCCCTTGTACCCATCATAGGCCGTCAGGGCCGCCGAGCCGATGTTCTTTACCGTGTTCCAGAGGTTGTTCCAGTAATTGTCGTTCTCGTTCCGGGCCTGTTCGCTCTGGTTGGCAAGGAAATTCTGCCACGCCGTGTAGTTGGCAAAATTGCTGCCGTAGGCACTGCGATCCAACGCCTCGGTGTTGGTCATGCCGGAAAGGGCACTCAGCAGGTCGTTCTGCTGGTTCTGGTATTTACTCAGTGCCTGGCTTCTCAGGCCGGGCACTGAGTTGTCAATGCCGCTCAGCGCCTGCTGCTGTCCCTGCTTTGCCACGCTGTCGGCGTAGCTGCTGCCATACCCGCCCGCCAGCATCGCCGCGTTGGCCTGGGCATTCTCCGCGCTGGCGGCAGCATTGGCCTGGGCCTGGGCGCGGTACTGCTGGTAGGCTTTGCTGCCGGTGTCCCAGTCGAATCCGCTGCCGATCTGCCCGGTCAGGCTGTCCATTGCGTCCTTGTTCCGGCTCACATAGTCCGCCGGGCGGTTGGCATTCCATTCCCGCTCTTCCTGTTCCGCCTGGTTCTTTCTCCTTAGGGTATCAAATAACATGTCGTTCTCCTTTTCTTCTGCCACACACCGGTCTTCAGATCACGGCAAGCGCTTTCAGCACCCACGGCAGCATCTGTGCGCCGACCTGCAAAACGTTCCCCCAGAAGTTGGTGTTGTTCGCATCCTTCTTCTGGTTGGCCCCCACCGCGTTGGCATATTCGGTCTGGGCACTGTTCAGCTGGCCATAGTAATTGTTCAGGCGGGTGTTGTAAGCATCCTGCGCCAGCTTTTCCTGCTGCTGCAAAGAGCTCAACCGGTTGCTCAGGTCACTCTTTTTGGCGGCATATTCGTTGTAAGCCTGGCTGTATAAGCTGTCTGCCACGTCCGAAAGCCCGTTCATGGTGCTCTGGTAGGCCGTCTGCCCGCTGGAAGTGCCCCAGCTGTTGCCGTAGCCGCCGCTGCGGGCCGAGGCGTTGGCGGCAGCGTTCTCACTGGCCAGCTCCGCACCCCGGGTGTACTGGTTCTTGTACTGCTGGTAAGCTGCGTCCTTGGTGTAGTCGTAAGAAAAGCCGTCCTGGTTCATCTTGTCCAGCTGGCTCTGCGTGCCGCTGATCTGGCTGCCGTACTCGCTCTGATACTCCCCAGGCTTCTGTCCTTTGATGTAATCCAGATTGTTCTTTGCCGTGGTCACCCGGTCGTTGCTCTGGGCGTACTGGTAGCTGTTGGAACCGTTCTTTCTGGTTCCAAACACGCCGGTGCCCGCATTCTTTTCGCTGTTGCCGGTAATGCCGTCATACACATCCCCTATCATCAGCCCCACATTGTGGCCCGGGATTAGGTACTCCCACCATTCTCCTCTTGCCATCTTCTCACTGTCTCCTTTCGTTTACTCCACCTTCAGCCCCATGGCCACCAGCTTGTCCCGCATGGTGTCGCTGAAGTTCGTCTCGTCCAGGTTCTGCATCATGTATATCATTTGGTCCCGCAGCTGCATCAAGTAGTTGTTGATGCTCCGCCTGTCCTCCGGGGCCATGTTGTCACTCAGTTTCGGCATGGCGATCTCGCCAAGCCTCGTAATATCTGCCATATAAAATCTCCTTCCTCTAAGCAGAGCTATCGGGTTGCGGCTCCCAGCGTCTGCTTCACTCCGTTCGCATCCTGCTGGCCGCGGCCCCAACAGCTCCTCCATCAATCCGCCACTGGCGGCGGTCGTCGCCGTTGCCCTTCGGGGGAGCTGCAAGCAACTGCACCGCAGGTGCATTGCGCGCTGAGAGGGTCATCGTTTCGGCTCCCCTCCGGCCACCCGGTTGCCCCGGCTCTCTGCCATGCTGAACGCAATGCTCCGCACCGCGATCTGCCCGGTGCCCTTGATCCGCAGCCGCATGGTGTCGTGCCGCTCCGGCACAAAGGGCAGGTTGACCCGGGTGTATTTGTTCAGAACGGCTGCCTGGCCCAGTGTCTCCCAGGCCCCGCCCTCATAGCTGGCCTGCAGCTCCACAACGCTGTACGTCAGGGCATCCACTCGCAGAAACACCCGGTTGATGTACTTGTCCGCCGGGATGTTCAGTCCAATGTCTCCGCTCACAGCCTCAAAGCCCACCTTCTGTTCCAGATTCGCCTTTGCCGTGTCGGTGTCCCGGTCGGCCTCCCGTTCCGGTTCGGTGACCCACAGGTTCACGCCGTCCCACTGGTAGAGCTGCCGTCCCGTGGAGCACATTGCCCAGCCGGAAGCATTCTCTTCCGCCGCCGTGTCCTCCTCGTGCCAGAGCCGCCGTTCGGTGTCGTAGACCAGCAGCCGGGTCTCGTTCCGGCCCGGCACCCGCAGATGCAGGTAATACCGGGTGTCCAGCACACCGCCCACCGCCCCGCGCACGTTCATCAGCCAGGTGTTGTCCAGCCCGCCGCTGATCTTCACCGGCAGGCTGCCGTCCCAGGCCATCACGCCGTCAGTGGACAGGTAGTACAGCACCTCTGCCAGTACACACATGCTCTTGCTGGCCTGCCTGGCCACGCCCCGGCACTGCACGCTCACCAGCTGATAGTCTGCCGGGCGGCTGCCGTAGAGCTTGTGCAGGCAGTTCTCCTTGAAGAACAGCACATAGCCCATGCAGGTGGCTGCACCGGTAAAGGGGCCGTCGCTGCCCACGTTCACGGCGTAGCTGTCCGAAGCAATGCCCCGGTAGCTGTACCAGTTGGTGGGGTCGCCCAGCTTGCAGCTGTAAATAACATTTTCCTCGCTGTTGCAGCCCCATACCCGGTTTGCGTTCTCGGTCACATATTCCAGCCGGGGCACCCGCCGCCGTGCGGTAATGGCTGCACCGCCCGCTGTGGCGCTCTCGCTGCCGTTCATGCTCTTCCAGGTGGTACCGCCCGCCGTCACGGTAAAGCTGCCGTAATAGCGTGCGCTCTCGGTCTTTGGGCTGCCGGTCAGCACAATGCTGTCCCCGTCCATCTGTTCAATGGTCACCTCGCCGTTCACGCCCTCGGCCAGATATTCTTCCACCAGCCCGGGCACCTGCTCCACCGTGATGGTGTCCCCCTTCTTGAAGCCCGCAGCGGCCAGCCCGGGCAGGGTCATCTTCACGCTGTTCAAAAGGATCTCCGCCCACTTGCCGCTCTTGGCATCGTACTGCTCCAGCACGTTCACATAGGCCCACTTGCTGGAAGAGGAGTTCTGTTTCAGGAACGTCGTCCCGTCCGCCGGGCCGGAAGGTTCCGTGGTGCCCACGCTGCTCACGGTGTAGGTCTTGCCGCCCGCGTCGCAGGGTGCAATGGTCACCGTGCCGGTCTGGCTCCATGCAGCGCTCAGGGCTTCCAGCTTGCCGGTGGCCGTGTCAAAGCTCTTGGCATCTGGCCAGATCAGGATCTTCGTTCCCATGCCGATCATAATTTTCTCGCTGTCCGTCACGGCGTTTTCCAGCACGATCTCCCCGCCCGCAGCCGCTGTGGCCACGTCGTCCTCGCTGTCCTCGGTGTAGCGCAGGGTGGTGCCCTCGCACAGCAGCAGACCGTTCAGGTGGTACATCCCGTTGCAGCGGCCCATGGCCCGCATGGTGCGCCTGGGTGTCCGGGTCTGCAATGCCGGGTATCCCCGGCTGGAAAAATTCTTCATCTCGGTAAATTCCGCCTCGGCGCAGGCATAGCTTTCATTCAGGCCGCCAAAGGCCGTCTGGATGCTCTTTCCCGTCGAGATGCTGTATAAACTCGGCAGTGCCATCTCAGTACCTCCACTTCGTGGCCATCCTGGGCAGGTAGGTGTGCCTGCACCAGGCTGCAAATTCCTGCTGGTTCTCGTTGGCCAGCTGCATCTCGTTGGCATAGCGGTCGGTCTCGCCCAGGGCCGCGTCCATCTGTGCCGCCAGATAGTGGGCATAGTAGCTGTCGTAGGGCTCCGGCAGCAGCAGCTCCGCGTCCTGCCGCAAAAGCTCCTGCTCCCGGTCGTATAAGATATCCGCACCCACGGCATCAAAATCGGTGGTGTCGCTCTTGTCCACCACGCTCTTTCTCAGCCCCGCATCCGCCTGCCGCAGCCATAAGATCTTCAGTTCGCGGTCAAACCCGTTGTTGGGCCGCAGCCGGTCTGCGGTTTCGATTGCTTTTCCTACTGTCACGCTTATTCCATCCTTTCACATCTGCAACCCGGGTTGCGGCTCCCTGCGTCCACTTCGCACAAAGCTTTGTGCTCGTGTCCTGCTGGCCGCGGCCCCAACAACTCCTCCCTGTTTCCGCCACTGGCGGCGGTCGTCGTCGTTGCAATTGCCTTTCCTACTGTCATAAAAGACCTCCAAACAAATAACCCCCGGCACAGCGTGTGCCGCCGGGCCGGGGGTTCTCAAAAATTACGCCTTATTCGCCAGCTCTTCCATACGGGCAGCGGTCTGGTCGTCCTGTTCCTGGCTGTGGCGGATGACCTCCGCCACCTCCGGGGGCACCTCAATGTTCTTGCCGCGCTGCAGCTGGTAGTTCACACCGTTCACGCTCACGAACAGGTCACCCTTGTACTTTCCGCCGTCCGAAAACAACCGGATCGTCTCAGTCTTTTTCTTTGCTTCTGCCATATCCATCAACCTTTCCCGTAACTTATTTCAAATCGGCGCAGAGCAAAAATGCGGTTAAGAGATCTTCGCGCGTATGCGCGAATCTCCAGCATTTTTGCTTGGAGCCTTCTTCTTCGGGGTTACTAGGGGCGAGCAGCCCCTAGTTCGTGCCTCCCGCGCTTCGAAAGTAGCGGGTGCTTTTCTGGTTCTCTTTTGGCACGCAAAAGAGAACATTCCCCTTAGTTCGCCTCAGCCGTTGCGCTGTACCGTGCGCTGCAGCTCTCAATGCGCACCATGTACTGCTCCACCAGGCGCTCAGCGGTCTTGTGTGCCTTCCAGCCCACAGACGCGCGCTGGTTCAGGGGATCGTCACCGTAGCCCAGCTGCTTCACGATGTGCTCCAGGCCGCCGCCCTCAATCTCGGTGGAACCGTAGGCGTGGGCACCCAGGATCAGGGTGCTGAACACGGCCAGACCCGCCGGGCAGCCGGTGCCCTTCCAGATCTTTGCCTCGCTGGTCTCCACAAAGCGCACACCGTGCAGCGTGCCGATCTCGCCGTTGTAGATCTCGTCCGGCTGGGCGTACTTGTGCACATCGATCCAGTCCGGGTCGCGGCGCAGTTCATAGGTCACATAAGGGTGGATGATGCCCACAAAGCTGGTGCCGATGGGGTCAGCGTTCATGGCCTTCAGCTGGGTGGCCGCACGGGCGATCAGGTCGCTGGTCAGCTGGCAGGTCGCGTCCAGGGTAGCGCGGCTGGTCACAGGGGTCTCCGCGCCGCCCTCGCCGATCTTGGGCGCATAGATCACGTTGGTGCCGCCCGCCAGCACATCACGCACGATGGTGTCCAGGGTGCGGCCCGCCTGGCTGGCAATGATCTTGGTTGCCTGCACGATGTTGTTGTCAATGGCGGTCAGCTGCAGCGTGTCGGTAATGGGCACCCATCCGCCGTACTGCCTGACTTCAGCGGTAACGGTGGAAACGTTCATGGTCTGGCCGTCCGGGGTCACACCCTCGGTCAGCGGAGTGGTGGCCTTGGGCAGGCTGTCATACTTACGGAACTCGATGTTCTTGCCGCCGTTGGCCGGAATGGGATACGGGTCGCCGAACTGGTCATGCACCAGGGCAGGCTCTGCCTGGTCGATCAGGCGCTTCTCGTAAAAGGTTTTCATCTCGGCACTCATGCCGGATGCGCTGGTGGCGTTCTGGTTCTGGGTGCTGGCCGTTGCAAACATCTGCAGATCCAGCTTCATGGTCTTGTCTTTCATAGCTTCCTCCTGTTAAAGTGTAATAACTTCACCCCGCATGACCCGCTTCTCCATCTCTTCCATTTCCTTGCGGCTCATGTGGGATACGTCGATCTTGGTCTGCACCGCGCTGCCGGGGCGGGTGCCATTCTCGCCGGGCCGGGCGTTGCGCTGCTGCATCCGGTTCACCACGCCCTGCTCCACCTGCCGGGCCGTGGCGGCCTGCTGCTGTTTCAGGATGTGATCAAAGTAGGCGCTGCGGTAGGCGTTCGTCATAGAAACGCCCGAACGCATCATCTTCTCCACCTCCGGGTTCGCCAGCACCTCAGCCATGTTGAAGTCGGGATACTGGGCTTTCAGCTGCTCCGCTTCCCGGTCCCATCCGGCCTGCAGCTCCGCAATGCGGGCCTGCTGGGCACGCTGGCGTTCCATCTGCCGGATCAGCTGCTGCTGTTCGGTCAGCTGCTTGTTCTGGCTTTCCAGCTTGTCCAGCTCCCGGGCCGTTTTGGTGGAAACGCCCTTCTCCATGGCCAGTTTCTCGTAGTAGGCATCATCCTTCACCGCGCCGTTCCGCACAGCCTCGGTCAGGGCCACCAGATCGTTGGCATCCGTGCCGTACTTTTCCTGCAGCGCCTGCATCAGGCCCTTCATGGCCGGGCTTGCTTCCAGCCGCCGGGTCGCTTCGGTCACGGCGTTCTGCATCAGCTCCTCGGTCAGGTCGGCATACTCTCCGCGCAGCAGCTCACCAAAGGCTTTCCGCCGCTCCTCCGGGCTCTTGGTCTTGCCCTTTTCCTCGCCGTCCTTGCCCTCGGCTTCGTTCTGGTTCTCTTCCGCTTCCTCGTCCAGCTCAGACTTTTCCTCACTGCCAAGGGCTCCCCCCTCGGGGGAGCTGGCGGCGCTCTGCGCCGACTGAGAGGGTGAGCCCTCTTCCCGGCTGCTCCGCTTCAGCACCCCGCTCCGCCGTGCCAGCCGCTCTTCTGCCGGCCGCAGGGCAGGCAGCTCAATGGCATTGCCTTCCCCGTTCGCACCCATCGTCTTGGCTCCCCTATTAGGGGAGCTGTCGCCACCAGGCGACTGAGAGGTTCCGTCCCCGTTGGCACCTGTGCCCCCGTCTGCAAAGAGCTGCAAATCAATCGCATCCGCCTTGTCTGCGTGCATGTTGATGTACCGCACATGCTCCGGGTAGGCATCCGCCAGCAGGATCAGACCGTCTGTCACCAGCTCAAATTTTGCCAGGCTGTCAGTGCCCTGCTTTGCCTGTACCACCATCAGGTTCCGGTCATCGGCACAGGTCACGGTCCCGCTGTCCAGACTGTAGGCCAGCGTCTGCATCAGCGCGCTCACGGCAGCACATACAATGTCCTGCCCCTTGGGTGCAAAATCCGCGTGCCCCTCGGCCCGCAGGAACATCATGTCTCCCATCTCGTTGTAAGTAATCTGGATCATTCTATCGCTCCTTCCAAAATTTCCTCTAAACAGGGCTCCCTCCTTTGTGGGAGCTGCAAGCAACTGCACCGCAGGTGCATTGCGCGCTGAGAGGGTCATTTATTCGGATTATTCACGTTCATGGCCCGCTGTGCCGCCTGGGTGTCCAGGCTGTTGCCTCCGCCGCCCACCACAGCCCCCAGGCCGTTGGTCGCTGTCTTTGCGGTGGTCTGTCTGCCGCTGCTGCCGCCCGTGGTTCCTGCCGCCTGTGCAGCGGCCCCGGCCATGGCGCTCATGTTGGTGCCGTTCTGCTGGTCAATGATGGCGCTCAGCTTCTGCAGCTGCTCCATGGCCTGCTGCAGCTGGGTGTACAGGGTACCGTTCTGCTGCACCCGTTCCCGCACCTTTTCGATGCCCTCAAAGTCCATCATGTCCAGCACCGCCAGCGCCGCGTCAGCGTTGGCCGGGGCAAACAGCCCCATCTGGTAGCACTCCTTTGCCGTCTCGTTCTGGGAAAGGCGGCTGAAGGTGCTCTTCTTGGCAGCCGATACCGTGATGTCGAACACCGGCTCGTGGCTGCCCAGCTCCACCCCGCCGATCATGCCAACCGGCTGGGGCTGCAGCATTGCCCCGGAGAACTGCACATACTCCGGCTGGCCGCTGTCGCCGGTAATGCGGTAGACCCGGCTCTCGTCGTAGAACTGCCGCATCAGGTCGATGATGAAATAGCATTCCTTTGCAAAGGCCCGGTAAGCGCTTTTCAGCATGTCCCGGGAGAGCTTCGAGCCCGCTTCCTGCAGCGCCGCAATGGCAGAAGCCGCGGTCAGGCCGCTGGTGGTTCCGCCCTGGGAAACGTCCCGGTTGCCGCTGATCTCCTTCAGCTCTGCCACTCTCGCGTCCCGGTAGGTGATCAGGTTGCCCGCCAGTCCCGCTGTCTGTAAGGGCCGCAGGGTCTCGTCCGTCACCCGCCCTGCCGCGTGGACGATGTCCTTGCCAAAATCGGCCAGCTCCTGCTCGTTGATGCCCGCCCCGTCCTGGATGATGTACCGCGCCTTGGCCGAAAGCTTCACGTTCTCGTCCATGGCCGCGTTCATCTCGTCGATGGCAGTCTGGGTGTCCTTCATCACGTCGATGTACCCAAAGCCCGCCGGGCTGTCCTCTT
>OODF01000417.1_pt1 | contig 29630 bp, 30 predicted proteins | sample 1671431 | NCBI WGS metagenome assembly OODF01 (sample SAMN06348156, study PRJEB24527) | human gut metagenome | biome: human gut; feature: ankylosing spondylitis patient; material: feces | host: Homo sapiens | place: China | collected 2015-10 | reverse complement strand
CGAGATCGCCCATGTGGACCTGATCGAGCAGGAGCTGCTGGACAAGCCCCGCGACCAGGTCATCATCCACATGTATCTGGAGCCGGGCGCTTCCCCCGTGGAAACGCTGGCCCTCATCGCCGCCCGGATGGAGGCGGCAGGCATCCCCTACACCGCCGAGACCGAGGGCGTGGAGCAGGAGGACTGGCAGAACGGCTGGCGCAAATATTACCACCCCATGGACATCGGCCAGCACCTGGCCATCGTGCCCTCCTGGCAGGAATATGACACCGACCGTGTCAAGCTCATCCTGGATCCCGGCCTGGCCTTTGGCACCGGCGGCCACGAGACCACCAGCCTCTGCCTGGAAGCGCTGGACGAGCGGGTCAAGGGCGGCGAGCGGGTGCTGGATATCGGCACCGGCAGCGGCATCCTGGCCATTGCCGCCCTGAAACTGGGCGCTGCCAGCGCCGAGGGCGTGGACATCGACCCGGTCGCCGTCCGTACCGCCGGGGAGAACGCCGCCCTCAACGGCGTGGCCGACAAGCTCACCGTTCTGGTGGGCGACCTCTCCGACAAGGCCAGCGGCAAATATGACATCATCACCGCCAACATCGTGGCAAACGCCATCATGTCCCTGGCCCCCGCCGTGCCCGGCCTGATGGCCGACAACGGCGTCTTCATTGCCAGCGGCATCATTGACAGCCGCAAAGACGAGGTGCTGGCTGCCCTGAAAGCCGCCGGCCTTGCCGTGCAGGAAGTAAAAGAGAAGCGCGGCTGGGAGTGCATCATTTGTAAGAAGTAAAACCTCTCAGGCGCTCCGCGCCAGCCGTTCCCCTTTCGGCACTTCCGTGCCACCTCCCCCGGCCGGGGGAGTCTTTCCGATCAGGGGAACCCTTGGCATAACGGGTCAGCTCTGCTGACTGCGAATGGCTGCAAAACAAATCAACGGGAGTTTATAAAATGCCTCATCGTTACTTTACCACCGAGATCGCCGACGGCGCGGCTGTGCTGCGCGGCTCCGACGCCCACCACCTGGCCCGGGTGATGCGGGCAAAACAGGGCGATACTGTCATTTTATGTGACGGCAACGCTGTGGAGTACACCGCCACCATCACCGGGTTCGGGGACGAGTGCGTGGAGTTCCGCGTGGAACCGGGCTACCCCAGCGCCGCCGAACCCAGTGTGGAAGTCACCCTGCTGGCGGGCTACCCCAAGCAGGACAAACTGGAACAGATCATCAAACACGGCGTGGAGCTGGGCTGCACCCACTTTATCCCGTTCTTCAGCCGCTACTGCGTGGCCGCCCCCAAAAAAGAGGAGCAGAAAAACGAGCGCTACAACCGCATCGCCTTTGAGGCCGCCAAGCAGTGCGGCCGGGGCGTGCTGCCGGATGTGGCTCTGCCCCTGCCCAATTTCGGGGCGGTCTGCCGCAGCCTTGCCGGGTACGACCTCGTGCTCTTCTGCTATGAGTGCGGCGGCGAGCCTCTCCGCCAGCTGCTGGCGGAGGCCAAGCCCGCTGACGGCAAAAAGCTGAAAATCGCCATCATCACCGGTGCCGAGGGCGGCTTTGCCGCCGAGGAGGCCGAAATGGCCGCCAAGGCCGGGGCTAAGACCGTCGGCCTCGGCCCCCGCATCCTCCGCTGCGAGACCGCCCCCCTGGCGGTGCTCTCCGCCGTGATGACCCTGACGGGGAACCTGGAGTAAGCCATCAGACGCAAAACCGCCCAGCCGAGTAATTTTACTCGACCGGGCGGTTTCTTTTTGTTATTCCAATTCTTCCTCCTCCGGGAGGGCGTCGGCCTCCAGCAGGGCCTTTTTGGCCTCCAGCAGGTTCTGGGGGCTCATGGAAAAGCTCCGCAGGCCCAGCTGCAGGTACTGGGTGGCGTTGGCCGGGTTGCCCACGGCAAGGCCGCAGATCGTCACCGGGACATTGCCCTGTTTGGCGGCGCCCATCACCATCTGGATGAGCTTTTTCATGGCTTTGCTGGCCGGGCGGTAGTAGTGCTCCGCCGGAGCCAGCTCCCGGTCCACCGCGTGGGTATACTGGGTCAGGTCGTTGGTGCCGATGACGAAGAAGCCGCAGCCATGGGCCACAAATTCTTCCGCCGTCAGGCAGGCCGAGGGCACACTGAGCATGACGCCGAACGAGGTATCCTCATTGAACGAGACGCCCCGCTCCCGCAAGCGCTGGCGGCACCGCTCCACCACCTCCATGGCGGCGTCCCAGTCTTCCACGTCCGTCACCATGGGGAACATGACCCGCAGCGGGCCCCGGGCCGCCGCCCGCATGAGGGCGCAGATCTGCGTTTCAAACTGGCGGGGGTTGCGCAGGCTGTTGCGGATGCCGCGCAGGCCCAGCTTGGAGGACTGCAGGCCCTGGTAGGCGTCCGCCATGGTGCGGTCGGCACCAAAATCAAAGGTGCGCACCGTCACCGGGCAGCCATTGGCTGCGGCGAGGCAGGAAGTGTAGAAGAAATACTGCTCCTGCTCGTCCAGAATGCGGCCGGGCAGCATCATGTAGCTGCTGCGCAGCAGACCTACGCCGCAGGCACCAGACTGCATGGCCGTGTCGATGTCCTCCGGGCCGAAGCAGTTGGCCAGCAGCTCAAAGGCGGCACCATCCCGGGTGCGGTTGGGCAGGGCGCGGAGCGCGCTCAGCTCCTCGTTCTCCCGCTGCAGCTCACAGATGCGGGTCACCGCCTGCTGGCGGGCGGCGGCATCCGGGTCCAGGATGCACTCCCCCTTGGTGGCGTCCAGGATCACGGCACGGCCATCACAGTCGTCCAGAAAACCCTTGCCCACCTGCACGATGCCGGGGATGTTCATGGCCCGGGCAATGATGGCGGCATGGCTCTGGCCGCTGCCCTCAGAGGTGATGAGTCCCAGGATCATGCCGGAGGGCACACTGAACAGGTCGGTGGGCATGAGGACATCTGCCGCCAGGATCACCGGGTGATCCAGCGCCATCCAGACCCGGGGACGGTTGCCCAGAATATTGACCACGCGGCTGGTGGCGTCCAGGATATCCACGCTCCGCAGCTGCATGTAGGCGTTGTCTTTCATATTGGCCAGCCGCTCGGCATAGCGGCGGCCCACCCGGTCCATCGCCTCGGCGGCTCCCACGCCCGCCTTGATCTGAAAACGGACTTCATTCATCATGCCCTCGTCTTCCAGCATCATGCTCTGAAACAGGAAGATGGCCTGCTCGGTGGGTGCCGAGCGCTCGGCCATGGAATCCAGCTCGGTCTGGGCCGTGTGGATGGCCTCGTCCAGCATCCGCTGCTCCCGCTCCGGGTTGAACGGCCCATCGCTGAACGTTTCCACATGGCGCTCCAGACGGCTCACCTGGCCCAGCACCAGCCCGGGCGAGGCAGAAGCTCCCTTGTAAACTTTCATTTCTCGATCACCTCCGGCAGCACCGGGCCCGTCAGCACACGATACACCAGTGCCTGTAAGAACGTGTTGGGCAATAACGCGGCCCGGGCGGCATCCGCCGCGCGGCCGCTGCCCTCAAACAGCGGGGCAAAGCTCTCAATGCGGTCTTTTTCGCATTTTTCCAGAAACGCCTTGCCCAGGGTCTCCGTGGTATAGAACTGTGTGGGGTCCACGCCCACATCCTCGGCGGCGGCTTCCAGCGGGGCCAGCTCCGCGTCCTTGAGGTTGGCCAGCCGCAGGGCGAGGTCTGCCGTCAGGGTAACGGGGTATTTTTCCCGCACGGACTTCTGCTGCTGGCCGAACTGCCACGCAAAGGCCGCCGCGTCCTGGCAGCTCCGCGCGTCACAGGAGACGGCGTAGGCGCAGCCCCGCAGGCAGCCCATGGCCCGGCGGGTATCGTAGTAGCCCAGCTCCATGTTCCGCCGGGCCGTGTCGGGGTCAAAGTGGAGGATATCGCCCAGCTCCCAATAGCTCCTGATGAGGGTGGTGGGCAGGCCCGTGCGGTTGGGGCGGGTGATGCCCACGCCCTCCAGGTCCACGCAGACCAGCTCGTCGGCCCCCATCTTCTGGGCCAGCGCCGTGGGCATGTTGTCCCGGTAGCCGCCATCCAGGTAAGAGACGCCGTCAATGATGTGGGCCCGCAGGGCGGGGAAGCAGGCGGCGGAGGCCAGCAGGTAGTCCTTGACTTTGCCGTGGGGGATGTCGTCCAGCGCCAGCTCCCGGGCCTTGAGGCCCCGCTGCTCCACCGTGACCAGACCCAGCCGGATGGGGGAAGCACGGAGGGCGTCCTCGTCCAGCACCCGCTCCACGATCTCTTCCAGCGGGGAGACATCCATGCCGCCCTGCCGCACCACGTCCCGCAAAAAGGCGTGGAGTTCTGAGAGGTCGGCGTTCTGCTCCGGCAGCTCCATCACATCCTGGCTGCGGATGGTCAGCCACATATCCCGGGCCGTCTCATAGAGGTCCAGCGCAAACATGGCCCCGTTCAGGCTGCCCACACTGGTGCCCGTGATAATCCCGGGCCGCCAGCCCAGCTCCGTCAGGGCACGCCATACGCCCACCTGATAGCTGCCGCGGGCACCGCCGCCTGCCAGCACCAGTGCCCGCACCGGGGCATGGACAGAGTTATTGACAGGCCGATTCCAGGCCATGGTCCGCACCTCCCTCTGGTCGGTTCCAGTTTTTTCAAATTATAGCATACTTTCCGGGAAAATTCTCTCTGTTTTTGCAACAAAAAAGAGGGAAGTTTTTTGCTTCCCTCTCCAGTTTCTTTGTTGGCGTTACGGATTTTGTTCCATCCAGGCTTTAAACCGGGCTCGGACGGCGGCTTCCTTGCCGCGGGGGATGGGCACCCTGGCCCCGCTCCGCATCCGGAACTCGCCTGCCGCCAGCTGCTCTGCCGCCGCCAGGTTGACCACATAGGAGCGGTGGGGCTGCAAAAAGCGGTCGTCCGCCAGCAGGGGCTTTGCCACCTCCGCAAAGGGCACCCGGAGGGAGAGGGAGGGCACGTCCTCCCCGGTGACAAGATGGAAATGCACCACATGGTGGGTACACTCCAGATACTCGATGTCCGCAAAGGGCAGCGCCCGCAGGCCCGCCGCCGTGGACACCGCGATGACCGGGCCGTACTCCGGCTCCGTGGCACGGTCCAGCAGGGCGGTGAACTGCTCCGGGCGGAACGGCAGCAGCAGGTACTGCATGGCGTCCACCCGGTAGGCATTGTAGGCGTGGGCGGGCGTGTGGGCAAAAAAGGCCAGCGGAGCCCGCGCGCCGTGCCGCCGCAGTGTATCGGCGGCTTTCAGGCCCGCCGGGGCGTTGCCCGCCGTCAGCTCCACAAGGTAGAGCTCGTACCGGGTACCCTCGGCGTCCCGGGCCAGCAGGGCGTCCACCCCGGGCAGCTGCTCCACGATACAGGCATCCGCCCGGCGGGCATAATATTCCAGACACTGCCGCTCCACCCGGCCGCGCAGCACCGGGTCCGGGCTGCACACTGCAATGTGAAAGATCATGGTTTCCAAAAGCCCCCTTTCCGGGCTGTGTGCCGCACCGCTTGCATTTTGCGGGCAGCGAGAGTATCATAACAGAAAAACACCAGACTACAACAAAAAGGAGACGCCGCCATGAAACAGCCGCTTGTCAGCATCATCCTGCCCGTTTACAACGCCCAGAGCCATCTGGCCCGGTGCCTGAGCAGCATTTGCGCCCAGACTTACCAGAACCTTGAGATCATCGTCCTCAACGATGGCTCCAAAGACCAGAGCCTGCCCGTGTGCGAAGAGTTCCGCAAAAAGGATTCCCGCATCATTCTGGTGGACAAGGCCAACTCCGGCGTCTCGGACACCCGGAACCTGGGCCTGAAACTGGCCACCGGCGAATACATCCAGTTTGTGGACAGTGACGACTACATTGACCCGGATTACACCGGGCATCTGGTGGCCGCTGCCGAGGAGCACCACGCTGACCTGGTCATCGCGCCCTACAAAATGGTCATCCCGGCAGGTGCTTCCAAACCCGAACAGGTATTGGAAAAGCTGGAGGACGAGCTGGGCGTGATGACCGTGGCCCGGCCCCCGGAAGTGCGGGAATATGGCTTCCTGCCCGCGGGCGTGTATGACAAAGACCACTTCGCGCTCCGGCTGATGGACAAGCCTGCCTCCTATTTTTACAGCGTGCTCTGGAACAAACTCTACCGCCGCATCCTGCTCACCGGCAACGACATCTGTTTTACCAGCGAGGTGCGCTGGGCGGAAGACCTTGTCTTCAACATGCAGTATATCCAGTACGCGGAAGTGTTTGTCGCCATCGGCACGCCGGGGTACTACTATGTGCAGAACCCTCAGAGCATCTGCCACACCCAGATCAACCCGGCCACCATCGTGCAGAACAAATTACAGATGTTCCGCTATTACAAAGATCTTTACACCCGGCTCGGGATGTACGAGGAGGTACGGCCCCAGCTGTACAAGTTCCTCGTGGACATTGCCGAGAGCACCTACCCCTCCGGGCCGTTCAAAAAGGCCATCGATGAGGCAAAGGCCTATTGGAAAAACCGCAAAGAGTAAAACAAAAACGGGAGACCGGGAACGGTCCTCCCGTTTTGTTGTTTCAGGGGCTCAGGCGCCGATGGCGGCGCACTTCTTGGCCAGCCAGTCGCGCTCTTCCTCGGTCAGGTGGGGGGCCAGCTTGGTGAAGACCTCGCGGTGGTAAGCGTTCAGCCAGTCCAACTCGTCCCGGGTGAGGACGCCGGGCACGACGGGGGAGGTGGCAATGGGCACGAACGTGATGGGCTCAAAGCCCAGGAACGTGCCGTACTGGTTGTCGGCCTTGTGGACGCACATCAGCTCGTTCTCAATGCGGATGCCGACCTGGCCGCCCTCGTAAACGCCCGGCTCGTCGGTGACGATCATGCCCGGCTTGAAGACCACGGTGTTCCGGCCGTTCAGGGCGTGGGGGCCCTCATGGACGTTGCCCACAAAGCTGACGCTGTGGCCGGTGCCGCAGCGGTAGTTGATGAGGTGACGCCAGAGCGGCTCCCGGGCGATGGTATCCAGCATGTGGCCGTCGCAGTAGTCCAGCCAGACGGCCTTTGCAATGTCGATATGGCACTGCAGCGTCCAGGTGTAGAACAGCCGCTCGTCCTCGGTCAGCTCGCCCAACGGGTAGGTGCGGGTGATATCGGTGGTGCCGTCCAGATAGGTACCGCCACAGTCCACCAACAGGAAGCCTTTCCGCTCCAGCTTGGCGTGGTCTTCCTCGGTGGCGTGATAGTGCATCATGGCAGCGTTTCCGCCGTAGGCGGCGATGGTGCCAAAGCTCTCCACAATGAACTTGTCCTGTGCGCTGCGGTACTTGTGCAGGATCTCGTCCACGGTCAGCTCGGTCAGCTCCTCACCGGCAGCCAGACGCTCTTCCAGCTCTTTCTGGAACCGGACCATGGCCACGGCGTCCCGGATGTGGGCTTCCTTGGTGTGGGCCAGCTCCACTTCGTTCTTGATGCCTTTCATGGGCAGCAGGGGGTCGGCCTCGTCTTTCACGGTGAGCGCCTTGTTCTCTTTCAGGGTCTCATACACGGCAAAGTTGACGGAAGCCGGGTCGGCCAGCACGGTCTGGGGCTCGGTCTCGGCCGCCAGGAAAGGGAGCACGTCGTCGTACTCGGCAATGGTCACGCCGTTCTCTTTGAGCTCGGCTGCCGCTTCCGGCTTGAGGCGGGCGGTGTTGAGGAAGAGGACCGCGCGGTTTTCGGTGACATAGCAGTAGGCCATGGCGTAGGGGGTGCACTGGATATCCATGGCACGGAGGTTGAGCAGCCAGGCCAGGTTGTCCAGCTTGCCCACCAGCTGGGCGGTGCAGCCCAGCTCCTTGAGCTTTGCCCGCAGCTGGCCCAGCTTCTCGGCGGGGGAGAAGCCTGCGTACTCTTTGGGCAGGACCCAAGCCGGGGTGGCAGGCAGGGCCGGGCGGCCCTCGGTCCAGAGCTCGTCCTCCAGGTTCAGGGTCTTGATGGTGCCGTGCTTGGGGGCCAATGCTTTCTGGATGCCCCGCACCAGCCCGCAGGAGGCCGTCAGGCCACAGAGGCCCAGGGTGCCGCCCTCGGGCAGGACCTTGGCGCAATATTCTTCCACGGTGGGCACGCCCGGCTCGCCCATCTTCTGGAGCTGGATCTCGGTGCCGGCGATCTCTTTCTCGGCCTGCACAAAATAGCGGCCATCGGCCCAGACAGCACTCTCGGTCATGGTGACGACAAAGTTGGAATTCTCGCCGTGGAAACCGGAGAAATAGGTCAGGGAGGTGTAGTGCTCCGGCAGATACTCGCTGGCGTGGGGGTCGCCCACGGGGATCAGGTAAACATCCACACCGTTTGCTTTCATGGCGGCGCGCAGGGCGGCCAAACGCTCAGGAACAGGATTCATGCTCATTGGGTAAAGCCTTCTTTCCAAATCTTACACTTTTACAGTTGCCGGAAGAACGTCCGGCGGCGTTGGTTTGCTGCCTCTTATTGTAACATCCCCGCGCGGAGAATGCAATCCGCATCCCCTCTTGACAGTTTGTATTTGTTGTATTATACTCACTAATACAAACAGGAGGAATGAAAATGCTGTTCCGGTTGGATTTTCAGAGCGCGGTGCCCATCTACCGCCAGATCCGGGATCAGGTGGTGCTGGCCGTGGCGCAGGGGGAGCTGACCCCCGGCGAGCGGCTGCCCACCACCCGGGCGCTGGCGGAGGACGCGGGCGTCAATGTAATGACCGTGAGCAAGGCCTACCAGCTGCTCAAGGCCGAGGGATATCTCGTCACCGACCGCCGGGCCGGGGCCGTCGTCCGCGCCCCGCGGGGCAAGGCAGTGGGCCTGTCTGCCGACCAGACCGCCCGGCTGAAACTGCTGGCGGGCGAGGCACGGCTGGCCGGGCTTTCACTGGACGATTTTGTGGCGGCCTGCAAAGCCGCCTTTGGCGAAACGGAGGACTGAACGATGGAGACCATGAGTGGATTTATGCTGTTGACCTTCTGGCTCTGCGCGGGCGTCAATTACATCATGCTGCGCAATATGAGCAAGCGCCAGAAGGGCCTGCTCCTGGGCGTCACCCTGCCCCCGGAGGCAGACGCCCTGCCCGAGGTGCAGGCCATTGTAAAACAATATCGAACGCGGCTGGGCACCCTCTGTCTGGTCTGCGCCGCGCTCAGTGTGCCGCTGGCCTTTGTGCAGGAGACCGCCATTGCGCTGACACTCTGGATGCTCTTCTTTTTTGCCGGGCTGGCCCTGCCTTACCTGCCCCTGCTGCGGGCCAACGCAAAGCTCAAGGCCCTGAAAAAAGCCGCAGCCGGGCAGAATGCGCCCACTCGTGTGGTGGACACTGCCGCTTCGGCCTTTGCACTGCCAAAGCCCATGGGCCTGTGGACGCTGCTGCCGCCGCTGGTGCTGAGCCTTGCACCCATCTCCCTGCCCGGCCTGCCCCGGGGCGTGGCGCTGGCCTGCGGCATCGACGCGGCCACCCTGCTGCTGCTCTGGGTGCTGGGCCGCACCACCTTCCGCCGCCGGGAGGATATGGTCACGGCGGACTCGGCCCGCAACCAGACCCTGCTCCGGGTGCGGCGGCTCTACTGGGACCGCTTCTGGCGGCTCAACCTCTGGGCACTGGCGGTGCTGAACGGAATGCTGGCCCTCGGCTTCCGTTCGGAGGCCACCATTTTGGGCGGGACGCTGGGCTTTACCGTCCTGCTGGTGGCGGCGACGCTCTGGATGGAGCTCTCCGTCCGCCGGGCGCAGGCCGTGCTGACGGATGCCGCCACCATTGTGGCCGATGAGGATGACGCCTGGCTGGGCGGCATCTTCTACTATAATCCCACGGACAAGCGTTTTCTGGTCGCCAAGCGGATCGGCCTTGGCTCCACCGTCAACCTCGGCACCTGGGCGGGCAAACTCTACTATGCCTTTGTCGGCCTTGTGCTGGTGGTCTGCCTTGCCATCGGGCCCATCTTCGGCATTGTGGACAGCATCCCCGTCCGGCTGGAGCTCTCCGGCAGCGCCCCGGTCTGCCTCGTGGCCTCCCATGGCCAGAGCGAAAAATACCGCTTGGACACCGACGCCATCACCGATGTCCAGCTCCGGGACACCCTGCCGGATGCCGCCCGCACCTGGGGCACCGGGATGGACCACTATTTGCAGGGGGATTTCTATGTGATCGGGGAGGGGAACGCCCGGTTCTGCCTCGACCCCACCCAAAAGTGTTTTCTCCGGGTGGAGGCAGGCGGGCAGGTGTATTGGTTCACCGGAGATTCCGAGGACCACACCGCCGCCATTGCGCAGGCACTGCAATCCACCGTTCACCCCTGATGCAAAGGGCCGCGGGAGCCGAATTTTGGCTCCCGCAGCCCTTTCTTTTTGTCATTTGCCCCAAAACGCAACCAATTTGCAAAAAATGTTACAATTTTTTCTTCAAAAACGGCGTTTTACCATTGACAGCCTTGTTATAATAGAGGAGTAAGATGTTTGAGCCAGCACTCTGCGGCTCTGTGTGCTAAAAAGAAAGAGGCATTTGAATCATGACCAAAATTGATATCTTCTCCGGTTTCCTGGGTGCCGGCAAAACCACCCTGATCAAAAAACTTATCAAGGAGTCCTTTGCAGGCCAGAAAGTGGTGCTGATCGAGAACGAGTTCGGCGAGATCGGCATTGACGGCGGCTTCCTCAAGGAGTCCGGCATCCAGATCAACGAACTGAACGCCGGCTGCATCTGCTGCTCTCTGGTGGGCGATTTCCGCGCCGCCCTGCAGCAGGTGGTGGAGCAGTACCACCCGGACCGCATCGTGATCGAGCCCTCCGGCGTGGGCAAGCTGAGTGACGTGACCCGCGCCGTGGAGGGCGTGGCCGAGCACCTGGATGTCCAGCTCAGCAGCTTTGTCACCGTGGCCGACGTGAACAAGGTCAAGATGTATATGAAGAACTTCGGTGAGTTCTACGACGACCAGATCAGCCATGCAAGCTGCATCATCCTGAGCCGTACCCAGAACGCCACCGAGGAGAAGATCGCTGCTGCCGTGGCCATGCTGCGGGAGAAGAACCCCACCGCCACCATCGTGACCACCGCCTGGGACTCCCTGACCGGTGAGCAGATCCTCAAGGCCATGTCCACCAAGGACGATTTCAAGGCCGAGCTGATCGCCATGGCTGCCAAGGCCAACGAGGAGCACGCCCACGAGGATGAGGAAGAGGAGCACGAGCACCATCACGATCATGAGGACGACCACGATCATTGCTGCTGCGGCCACCATCATCATGACCACGATGACGACGAGGATGACGATGACCACGACGAGCATGAGCATCATCACGACCATGAGGACGACCACGATCATTGCTGCTGCGGCCATCACCACCACGACGAAGACGACGATGACCATGACGAGCATGAGCACCATCATCACGACGGCCACTGCTGCCATCATCACCACCACCATGACCACGACGCCGACGAGGTCTTTACCAGCTGGGGCGTCGAGACGGCCAAGAAGTTCACCAAGGCAGACATCGAGCACGCCCTCACCGAGCTGGACACCGGCAATTACGGCATGATCCTCCGCTCCAAGGGCATCGTGGACGGCGGTGCCGACGGCTGGCTGGAGTTCGATTACGTTCCCGGCGAGTGGGAAGTCCGTCAGCGCGGTGCCGATGTGGGCGGCAAGCTGGTGGTCATCGGCTCCAAGCTGGATGAGCACGCCATCGCCGCGCTGTTTGGCTGCTGATGCCCTCTCAAGCCAAGACGAAAGTATAAAAGGAGAATCCCATGGCAAACGAAATTCCTGTTTACCTGTTTGTTGGCTTCCTCGAAAGCGGCAAGACCAAGTTCATTCAGGAAACATTTGAAGACCCCAATTTCGACTCCGGCGACAAGACCCTGCTGCTGGTCTGCGAGGAGGGCGAGGAAGAATACAACCAGAAGAAATTCGCGTTCCCCGGCGTGACCCTCTACAATCTGGAGGACAAGGCCGAGCTCAACCCCCAGAACCTGGCCAAGCTGGCCAAGGAGGCCGATGCAGGCCGCGTGGTGATCGAGTACAACGGCATGTGGCTGCTGCAGGATCTGGCCAACAATCTGCCGGAGAACTGGATCGTGTACCAGTGCATCGCCACGGCGGACGGCACCACGGCCCTGACCTACGCCCGCGACAACTCCATGCGCAGCCTGATGCTGGACAAGATCGCCCGCAGCGAGCTCATCGTCTTCAACCGGGCCGAGGCCGTCAACAACGACGCCGCCCGGCAGGAACTGCACAAGCTGGTGCGTCAGGCTTCCCGCAAGTGCGATATCGCCTACGAGTTTGCCGACGGCAGCGTGGCTTACGATGATATCCCCGACCCGCTGCCGTTCGACCTGAACGCCCCGGTGGTGGAGATCGGCGATGAAGACTTTGGCATCTGGTATATGGACTGCCAGGACGAGCCCGAGAAGTACACGGGCAAAACGGTCCGCTTCCTGGCGCAGGTCTGCCAGACCAACCGGGCCGGCAAAAACAGCTTTGTGCCCGGCCGCTTTGCCATGACCTGCTGCGTGCAGGACATCCAGTTTGTCGGCTTCCCCTGCGTTTACGACGGCTACAAAGCCCTGGAGCAGCGTGCCTGGGTGCGCGTGACCGCCAAGGTCAACTACAAGTTCCACAATATCTACCGCGGCAAGGGCCCGGTGCTGACCGCCCTCTCCGTGGAGCCCGCTGAGAAGCCCCTGAACGACGTTGTGACGTTCTCTTAAATTCGCCCGTCTGCTTTGCGGACGCCTCTCCCAAACAGAGAGGCAAGGGCCGGTCTATAGCCAGTTGGCTTTAGGAGGTTGCTATGAAAGCTTTGTTCCGTATCCTGGGCACGGCGGCTGCCGTTGCTGTCACCGGCGCTGCCATCGTTGTGCTGGATCAGATCCTCAACGACAAGGCCCCGCTCCATGTGGAGGAAATCGAGTTCCCTGAGGACGCCGAAAATGACGCCGAGGAGGCCGCCAAGACCGCACAGGCTTACGCCGAGGGCGAAACCAAAGTGGAGGGCGAAGCCAAAGCGGAGAGCGAAGCCAAAGCGGAGGCCCCCAACCCGAACCCCGTGGAGGTCGGCCCCGCTGTTGCTCCCAAAGATGAGAACGGCAAGTTCGACCCCACCAAGATCGCGGAAGCTTCCGACTTCGGCGATTGGGAAGAGCAGGGCTGCAAGGGCTGATCTGCATTTTTTGAATCCGTAACATAAAACCCCGGCGGAGTCGAACGATCCCGCCGGGGTTTTGCTGTAACTTGCTGTATTTTCTTTTACATGGCGATCCAGCCCAGTGCATTTGCCACCGAGCTGACCAGAATGATGGCCGCGAAAACGGGGCAGAGATACTGGATCATAAAGTTGAAGACGACCTTGCGGCGGAACGGTTTGCCGCTCAACGTGACCTCTTCCTCGATCTTTTTTACACCGATGACGCGGGAGACCAGCAGGCAGGTGGTGATGGCCGCAATGGGCATCATGACGGAGTTGGTGAGGAAATCAAAGAAATCCAAAAACTGCATCCCGAACACGGTCACGCCTGCCAGCGGGCCGTAGCCCAGGGCCGAGAGGCTGCCCAGCACCAGCATGATAACGCCGATGAGGACGGTGGCCTGATGACGGTCCCAACCCAGCTCGTCCTCAAAGGTGGAGACGGCGCTTTCGGTCAGGGCAATGGAGCTGGTGACCGCCGCAAACAGCACCAGCGTGAAAAACAGGATGCCCACCACGGTGCCAAGGCCCATGCTGTCGAACACCTTGGGGATGGTAATAAACATCAGGGCCGGGCCAGCCTGCAGGGTATCGGGGTCGCCGCCGGAGAACGAGAAGACCGCCGGAATGATCATCAGGCCCGCCATGATGGCAATGGCCGTGTCAAAAATTTCGACGTTCTCGGTGGACTCCTCAATCGAGACGTCCTTTTTCATATAGGAGCCGAACGTGACCAGAATGCCCATGGCGATGGACAGGGAATAGAACATCTGCCCCATGGCCGTGACGACGGTCATCCAGGAGAAATGGGCGACATTGGGCACGAGGAAATACTTCACACCCGCCAGCGCCCCGGGCCGGGTGACGGAGTACCCCGCAATGATGACGGAAAGCACCACCAGAATGGGCATCATGACTTTGGAGACCCGTTCCACGCCGTTGCGGACGCCCGCAAAGATGATCGCCAGCGTGAAGATAGTGAAGATGACAAAGCAGATCTCCGCCGAAGCACCATTGGAGATGAACGACGAGAAATAGCCGTCCGTGGCCAGCTCCTTGCCGTGCCCGGCAATGTAATCCGCCAGGTACCGGATGACCCAGCCGCCAATGACCGAGTAATAGGGCACGATGAGGATGGGGATGATGGCGTTGATCCAGCCGCCGAACGAGAGCCCGCCCTTTTTGCCAAAGGCCGCGAAAGCGCCCACCGGGCTCTTCTTGGTCATCCGGCCCAGAGCCGTCTCCGCCACGATCATGGTATAGCCGAACGTGAACGCCAGCAGAATGTAGATGAGCAGAAAGATGCCGCCGCCATACTTGGCCGCCAGATACGGGAAACGCCAGATGTTGCCAAGGCCAACGGACGCGCCTGCGGCCGACAGCACAAAGCCGATCTTGCCGGAGAACGCGCTCCGCTTTTTGTGTTGAGATTCCATATTTTTCTCCTATCTCAAATTCCAAAACGAACGAATCCAGTGTAACACAAGCCATCGGCAAATTCAATGCACCGGAACAGTAATGTTGCCATGCCCGGCCCCGCAGGCGTTCTTGTGTTCCCCCCGCCGCCGTGTTACAATAGTCTCAGGCGTTTTTCGTGTTTTTTGTCAAAGCCGGTCGATTTTTGCCGTGCTTTGCTTTACGAATTGCACTTTGTTGAAAAATTTCAACTCAAAGGAGAGATTTCATGGCGCAGACCAGACAGAACATGGGGAGCGGCAATGTCAAAAAGCTGCTGCTCCAGCTCATGATCCCCGCCGTTGTGGCTCAGGTGGTCAACCTGCTGTACAACATCGTGGACCGTATTTATATCGGCCATATTGCGGGCATTGGCGCGGCGGCGCTGACGGGTGTGGGCCTGTTTGCCCCCATCCTGATGCTGCTCAACGCGTTTGCCATGCTCATCGGCGCGGGCGGCGCGCCCCGCACGGCCATCGCGCTGGGGCAGGGCAACAAAGAAGAAGCCGAAAAGATCATCGGCAACAGCTTTACCATGCTGCTGTTTTTTGCCGTGGTGCTTACCATCGGGTTCTATGCCGGGGCTCCCATCCTGCTGCGGCTCTTTGGTGCCAGCGAGGCCACCCTGCCCTACGCGCTGGCCTACAGCCGCATCTATATCCTGGGCTCGGTCTGTGTCCTCATCGTCATGGGCATGAACCCCTTTATCACCACCCAGGGCTTTGCTAAGATCAGTATGCTGACCACCGTCATCGGCGCGGGCATCAACATCATCCTGGACCCCATCCTCATCTTTGTGCTGGACATGGGTGTGCGTGGTGCCGCCATTGCCACGGTGCTCAGCCAGGCCGTGGGTGCCTTCTGGATCCTGCGTTTTCTCACCGGGAGCAAGACCATCCTCCGGCTCCGCAAAGAGCATCTGCGGCCCGAGGGCCGGGTCATCCTGCCCGTGATGGGGCTGGGCATCTCCACCTTTGTGATGCTTTCCACCGAGAGCCTGCTCTCCATCAGCTTCAGCTCCAGCCTGGCCCGGTACGGCGGCGATGTGGCCGTGGGTGCCATGACCGTCATCACCAGCGCGTCCCAGCTCTGCAGCCTGCCCGTGCAGGGCATCTGCCAGGGCGGCCAGCCCGTCATGAGCTTCAACTTCGGCGCAGGCAGCAAAGCCCGGGTCAAGGAGGCGTTCCGCTTCCAGCTGGCCCTCTGCGGCGGCTATGCCACCCTGTTCTGCCTGCTCATGCTCCTGGTGCCCGGTGCGGTGGCGGGGCTCTTCACCTCGGACGCGGCCCTCATCCAGTACACCACCTGGGCCATGCGCATTTATATGGCAGGCTTCTTTGCCATCGGGTTCCAGATCGCCTGCCAGCAGAGCTTTATGGCGCTGGGGCAGGCCAAGGTCAGCCTCCTGCTGGCCTGCCTGCGCAAGCTCATTCTCCTCATCCCGCTCATCTTCCTCCTGCCGCACCTCCTGCCGGACCCGGTGTTCGCGGTCTTCCTCGCGGAGCCCGTCAGCGACATCACGGCGGCCAGCATCACGGTGTTCACGTTCCTGTCCCGGTTCGATAAAATTCTCGATCGGGGCGCGGCGAACGTCTGAGCGTATTTCTGGAAAGAAAAAATCCATCGCTGTTTTTGACAGCGATGGATTTTTTGTTTGCGGCTTTTATGCGTTGGTCTTCTCATCCTCCGCGGCACGCTCCGGGGCCTCGGCCTGAACACGGGTCAGCATATCCAGCTCGGGCATCAGCTCATGGCTGACCACCGAGAGCATTTCCTCAAGCTTTTTGCAGTCCTCCGGGGAGAACCGCTCCCTGGCACGCTCAATGACGGTGTGCAGGTAGGAATAGCTGATGTTGTAGTAGTTGATATACTTCTGTGTAGGACGGAGATGGTACTCCCGGCGGTCCACCGTGGACTGGATCTTTTCCACATAGCCCTTGCGGACCAGGCTGCCGATCTTATAAGCGGCATTGGGGGTGGAAATGCCCATCATCCGGGAAAACTCGGCAATGGTGGGCTCTCCCATGGCCATGATGCCCTCCATGCAGAACGACTCCACCGTGGTCAGGGTCGCCTCCCGGGTAGCAAAGCGCTGGAACACGCTCTGGTAAAAATGCAGTTTGAACTTGGTGTAGACTTCCTGAAACACTTCTTCCAGCAAGATGAACGCCCTCCTTGTGACAAATTAACTCAATTTCTTTTAGTATATCACGTTTTGGAGGAAAAAATCAACGCTTGTCGCAAAATTTTCAGCGAACAACTTTTTTGCCGTGGCCCGTCCGCACCCGGATGACGCTCAACACGATAAGCTCCAGGAAAATGGCGACGCCCAACAGTACCAGAGAGCTGACCAGATTGGCCCGGGCACCCAGCACGGCCTCCGACAGGCCGGTGAGGACATAGCAGCCCGCCGAGACGCCGGCCACCGTCAGCGCATAGGGCAGCTGGGTGGAAACGTGGTTCACATGGCTGCAATGGGCACCAGCCGAGGCCATGATGGTGGTGTCGGAGATCGGGGAGCAGTGGTCACCGCAGACGGCGCCGGACAGGCAGGCCGCAATGGAGATGACCAGCATCTCTCCCTCCGGGAATGCATGGCAGACGATGGGGATGAGGATGGAGAACGTGCCCCAGGAGGTGCCGGTGGCAAAGGCCAGGAAGACGGCTACCACAAAGATGATGACCGGCAGCAGATACTGCAGCGCCGCGGCCGAGCCGCCCAGCAGGTTGGCGACGTAATATTTTGCACCCAGCAGGCCGGTCATGCCGGACAGCGTCCAGGCGAGGGTCAGGATCAGCATGGGGCTGACCATGGCCTTGAAGCCCTCGGGGATGCAGGCGGCAAAGTCCTGGAACGTCATCACTCCCCGCACGCGGTAGAACACAAAGGTAAAGAACAGGGCAATGCTGCTGCCCATGACAAGGCCCATGGAAGCGTTGCAGTCCGCAAAGGCGGTAATGAAATCGGTGCCCTCAAAGAAGCCGCCGGTGTACACCATGCCAAAGATGCAGGCCGCAATGAGGACGATGACCGGGGCCACCAGGTCGATGACATGGCCCTTGGTGTCGGTGCCGTCGTCCACATCATCGCCGTAGGGGCGGTCCTCGGTGGTGAAGAGGTCGCCGTTCATGGCGTTGGTCTCATTCAGCTTCATGGGGCCGTAGTCCGTCCCGGTAAAGATGACGAACAGGCTCATGACCATGGTGAGGATGGCGTAATAGTTATACGGGATGGTGCGCAGGAACATGGTAAAGCCGTTGATGCCGGAGCCATCGGGCACCGAGGAAGTAACAGCAGCAGCCCAGCTGGACACCGGCGCAATGATGCAGACGGGGGCCGCCGTGGCGTCAATCAGGTAGGCCAGCTTGGCGCGGGAGACTTTCTGACGGTCAGTGACCGGGCGCATGACCGAGCCGACGGTCAGGCAGTTGAAGTAGTCGTCCACAAAGATCATGATCCCCAGCAGCAGGGTGGCAAACTGTGCCCCGGCCCGGGTGTGGATATGGGTGGAGGCCCACCGGCCAAAGGCCGCGCTGCCGCCGGCCTTGTTCATCAGGGCCACCAGAATGCCCAGCATGACCAGGAAGACCAGGATCCCCACATTGCTGCTGTCGGACAGTTTGGAGATCATGCCGCCGTCCTCATTGAAGAACAGGGTGGTCAGAGCCAGCTCCAGGTTGCCGTTGGCGTAAAGCAGGGCACCGGTGGCAATGCCCACCAGCAGGGAAGTGTAGACCTCCTTGGTGTTCAGGGCCAGCACGATGGCCACCACCGGAGGCAGCAGGGAAAGTGCCGTGCTGTACACGGCGCAGGTGTAAGTAGACGGGTCCGCGATCTTGCCCGGTGTGGCAGAAGTGCACCACAACAACAGGGCGAAGACGAGCAGAGCGCCCACCCAGGAGAGATTGTTCTTTTTCATAAAAATGATTCCTCTTGAAGATCAGGTTTGTTTTAGGGTGCGGCGGGGCAGACTATCCCCCAGAAAGGAAGAAAGGGGGTGTTTGCCGCGCCGGATTATAAAGCGTTGTATTTTGAGCTGTTCCGCGCCAGCGAGCAGGCCGCCCGCCTGTTGTGGGAGGCCCAGCAGAAAGCCGAGCAGGAGGCCCTGCGGGCCGACCCGCCGCCGCTGGAACTGGAACCTCTCCGTCATCGCTCACGCGATGCCACCTCCCCTGTCGAGGGGAGGCCTTGGCAGTCGGATGAAAGTTGATCTATTTGCCAAAGGCTCCCCTGTTAGGGGAGCTGGCGAGCGAAGTTCGACTGAGAGGTTTAATTCTTTTTGCTCTCGGCCTTGGCCGCAAACTTGGCGTTGTTGATGACAAAACGCTCGTGGGTGCCGCCGCCAACGGGGCCTTTCTCGTCGTGGAGCGAGACCTTGAACACCAGCTTGCGGCCCTCCACGGCCACCAGCTCGCTCTCGCAGGTCACGGTCATGCCCACGGGAGTGGGGGCCGTGTGCTCCAGCTCCAGTTTGGTGCCCACGGTGCCGCAGCCCTCGTCCAGAGCCTCGGCCACGCTCATCCAGCAGGTCTTCTCGGCCAGTGCCACCAGAGCGGGAGTCGCAAACACGTCCAGCGTGCCGCTTCCCATTGTTTTTGCGGTGTTTTCGTTGGTCACAGCCACGGACTGCTCGCCGTGGATCCCAGTTGTCAGAGTCATAAAAATTCTCCTTTTCTTTTTGTGTAAGATGTCGAAACGACATGAATTTACGAACCAACAGTAGAATACCACATTTTGCGCCGCTGTGCACCTGTTTTGGAGATTTTTCCGCCAAAACACTTCCTTTTTGGGCAGGAAAAGCCTATCATAAAGGCAAAAAGGCGGTGGAGCAGATGAGTGAGTTCTGGATGTCGTATGAAATGATCGCCCGGCGGTATGGCCCGGGGTATCAGGGCTATCCGCTGTTTGGAGCGGTGCACCTGGGAGAGCTGGAGGCAGTGGCGGTCTGCATCCTGCTGACAGCCCGCTGGTACCGCCGCAGCCCGGAACGCACCCGGCGGCGCATCCTGTGGGGCGTTACGGTTTTGCTGTTGGCAGATGAAGCCGTGCTGGTCATTGCCATGCTGGCCACCGGGCAGTGGAACTGGAGCTACCTGCCTCTTCACCTGTGCAGCATCCATATTTTCCTCTGCACAACCTGCACCCTGACCGGAAAGGACTGGTGCAAAGAGGAGCTCTACGCCCTCTGCGCACCGGGGGCCGCCATTGCGCTGCTCTGCCCTGGTTGGCTGGGAACAAAGGCGTGGAGCCTCATCAACCTGCATTCTGTTACCCTCCATGGGCTGTTGGTGCTTTACCCGGTTCTGCTGGTAGCAGGCGGGTTCCGCCCGCAGGTGCGGCGGCTCCCGGCGGTGCTGGCATTCCTGTTTGGCTCGGCGCTGCCCATTTACTTTTTAAATAAAGTGCTGTACACAAACTTTTACTTTCTGAACGGCCCCACCAGCAGCCCGGTGACGGCGCTATTTACCCAGTGGTTTGGGGAACAGTGGTATCTCCTGGGCTTTCTCCCCGCCGTGGCGCTGGTGCTGGCGGGGATGTATCTGCCGTGGGTTCTTCCCGGAAAAAGGCGGCCTTGAAACCGCACCCTTTTTGCAAAATAAAAATGCCACTTTTTTGCGTATTGGGGCAAAAAATATCTTTTTTGAAATTCCAGCAAAATTCTTCTCCAAACCCCTTGACAGGAGCCTTTCCCCATGCTATCATGAACACATGAACAAACGTTCATGTGAAAATCGACCCGAGAGGAGATGTCCAGATGCCGCAGCAGGAACCCGAAAAGAAAAGCGCCCCCGCCGCGCAGCCCATTGATATGCCCGATGACGAGGTGCTCTACGAGCTGGCCGACCTGTTCCGGGTATTTGGCGACTCCACCCGCATCAAGATCCTGTACGCGCTCCACGATAACGAGCTGTGCGTGCAGGACATCGCCAACGCGGTGCAGCTGAGCCAGTCCGCCGTGAGCCATCAGCTCCGGGTGCTCAAGGACTGCAAACTGGTGCGGTTCCGCCGGGAGGGCAAAACTGTTTACTACGCACTGGACGATGACCATGTGCGCAGCATCCTCTCCATGGGGATGGATCATATTGAAGAATGAGAAAGGCTGGTACTTACTATGAAGAAGACCTATAAGATCGAAGTGGACTGCGCAAACTGCGCCGCCAAGATGGAAGACGCTGCCAACACCGTTTCCGGCGTGGCAAAGGCAACCGTCAGCTTTATGACCCAGAAGATGAACGTGGAGTTTGCTGAGGGTGCAGACCCCAAGGCCACCATGCAGGAAGTGCTGACCGCCTGCAAGAAAGTGGAGGACGACTGCGAGATCTTCGGCATCTGATCTTCCGGAACCTCGGAGCCCCTCCCCCGGGAGGGGCCTTTTTATACAACGGAACGCTTTTGTGGAAAAAGAAGCAGGTTTTCCACAGTTTCCACCTGGTTTTCAACATTTCTTGCGGAAAAGTGCAAAAAGAGACGCCAAACAGCCTCTTTTTGTCGGGAAAAGTCTGTGGAAAAGGCGGGGGAAAACGTGGAAAAGCCCACTTACTGTGGAAAACAGGTGGAATCGGACGAAAACTCCCCCCTGAAAACCCGTGCCGAGATCCGCACAAAAGGAGAGACTGAGATGAACAAAAAACAAAAGAAAATGCTCAAGCAGATCATCGCAGCGGTGATCCTTGTAGCCATTTTGAAACTGCTGCCCAGCTTCCCCACGCCGGTGGAGCTGGCTCTGTACTGCATCCCGTATCTGGTGGTCGGCTGGGACGTGCTCCGCAAGGCCATCAAGGGCATCAAGAACCGCCAGCCCTTTGACGAGTGCTTCCTGATGGCGGTTGCCACCGTGGGCGCCTTTGCCCTGGGCGATTATGTTGAGGGCTGCGCCGTTATCATCTTCTATCAGATCGGCGAGCTGTTCCAGAGCGTGGCCGTGGGCAAGAGCCGCCAGAGCATTTCCAGCCTGATGGACATCCGCCCGGACTACGCCAATATTGAGGGCGAGGACGGCAAGCTGGAACAGGTAGACCCGGATGAGGTCGAGATCGGCACCACCATCGTGGTCCAGCCCGGCGAGCGCATCCCCATTGACGGCATCATTCTGGAGGGCTCTTCGGCCCTGAACACCGCCGCCCTCACCGGCGAGAGCCTGCCCCGGGACGTCAAGGCCGGGGACGATGTCATCAGCGGCTGTGTCAACGTCACCGGCCTGCTGAAGATTCAGACCACCAAGGAATTTGGCGAATCCACCGTCTCCAAAATTCTGGACCTCGTGGAAAACTCCAGCATGAAGAAAGCCCGGGCCGAGAACTTCATCACCCGCTTTGCCCGGGTGTACACCCCCGCTGTCTGCTACGGCGCTCTGGCACTGGCATTCCTGCCGCCCATCGTTCTGCTGTTGACAGGCCAGTCCGCCCGCTTTGGCGACTGGATCTACCGCGCCCTGACGTTCCTCGTCATCAGCTGCCCCTGCGCGCTGGTCATCTCCATCCCTCTGAGCTTCTTCGGCGGCATTGGCGGCGCTTCCGCCTGCGGCATCCTCGTCAAGGGCTCTACTTATCTGGAAGAGCTGGCCCGTACCGGCGTGGTGGTCTTTGATAAGACCGGCACCCTGACGCAGGGCACCTTTAAAGTCACCGGCATTTATCCCACGGAGGGCACCTCGCAGGATGCTCTGGTGGAGGCCGCGGCCCTGACCGAGAGCTGGTCCAAGCATCCCATCTCCCTGAGCATCAAGGCCGCTTATGGCAAGGAGATCGACCAGAGCCGCGTCACCGACGTGGAGGAGCTTGGCGGCTACGGCGTTACGGCCAAGGTGGACGGCAAAGCCGTGGCCTGCGGCAATGCCCGCCTGATGGCAAAGCTGAGCCTGACCGTCCCTGCTGTAACGGAGGCCGGCACCATCGTTCATGTGGCCATTGACGGCAAGTATGCAGGCTACCTGCTCATTGCCGATGTGGTCAAACCCCACAGCGCACAGGCCATCAAGGGCCTGAAACAGGCCGGTGTCCGCAAGACCGTCATGCTGACGGGCGACGCCGAGCCGGTGGCAAAAGCCGTTTCCGCCGAGCTGGGCTTGGACGAGTACCACGCTGGCCTGCTGCCGGGCGACAAGGTCGATCAGATCGAGAAGCTGCTGGCCTCCAAGCAGCCCAAAGAGAACCTCGCCTTTGTGGGCGACGGCGTCAACGACGCCCCTGTTCTGTCCCGTGCGGACATCGGCATTGCCATGGGTGCTCTGGGCTCCGACGCTGCCATTGAGGCCGCGGACGTTGTCCTGATGGACGACGACCCGGCCAAGATCGCTCTGGCCATGCGGATCGCGCGCCGCACCAACGGCATCGTGTACCAGAACATTGTCTTTGCGCTGGGCGTCAAGGGCATCTGCCTCATCCTCGGCGCGCTGGGCATCGCCAGCATGTGGACGGCCATCTTCGCCGACGTCGGCGTCATGGTCATCGCCGTCCTCAACGCCACCCGTGCCCTCTACACCAAAGACCTTGCCAAAAAGAACGAAGCCTAAGATCCCCTTTCTCCTCAAAATACAACACCCCCGCCGGGAGCTTTCCAAAAGCTTTCAGCGGGGGTGTTTTGCATCCGGAAACCGCCTCTTGCAAAGCAGGATAAACCTGTTATAATACTAGATTGGAGGGTTGAATAAAATGCAACAGACGAATCAAACCGTTTTGACCCCGTCCCGCGATTCCTCCGGGGCGGTTTTGGCGGCGCTGAAAGCCGCGTTCCCCCAAACCATTCCGGTACTGACGGGGTATTTTGTGCTGGGGCTAGGCTACGGCATCTATGTGCAGTCGTTGGGCCTGCCCATCTGGCTGCCGCCCCTGATGGGCACCGTGGTATACGGCGGAAGCCTGGAATTTGTGCTGGCCTCCCTGCTGCTGGGCAGCTTTTCGCCCCTCTCTGCCTTTTTGATGGCGCTCATGATCCAGGCCCGGCACCTGTTCTACGGCCTGACCATGCTGGAGCGCTATAAGGGTTACGGCCCGCGCGGCTTTTACATGATCTACGCCATGAGCGACGAGACGTTTTCCATCACCTGTTCGGCCGAGCCGCCCGAGGGGGTAGACCGTGGGTGGTTCATGTTCTTCATCACCCTGCTGGACCAGATCTATTGGGTGGCCAGCGCTTTTCTGGGGGCAGCGGTGGGCTCCATCCTGCCGTTCAGCACCGAGGGCGTGGATTTTGTCATGACAGCCATGTTCGTGGTCATCTTCCTCAACCAGTGGGAGAAAGAAAAGCAGCACTACTCCGGCTTCATCGGGCTGGCGGTGCCGTTTGTCTGCCTGCTGGTGTTTGGCTCCGGCAGTTTTCTGATCCCGTCCATGATCTGCATTCTGGTGCTGCTGCTCGTGCTGCGCAAGCCCATTGAGCAGGCTGATAAAACCGAGGAGGTGGCCCCATGAGTGGAATCCAGTTTGGCATCACCATTGCCGCCTGCACGGCAGCCACCATGCTCACCCGGTTTCTGCCGTTCCTGATCTTCTCGTCCAAGGACCAGCAGCCGCCGGAAGTCGTCCGGTATCTGGGGCGGGTGCTGCCCGCCGCCATCTTCGGAATGCTCATCATCTACTGCCTCAAGGGCGTCAGCGTCTTTACGGGCAGCCACGGCATCCCGGAGGCCATCGCCATCGGCGTGACCATCGCGCTCCACAAGTGGAAGCACGAAACACTGGGATCCATTGCAGGCGGTACGCTCTGCTATGTACTGCTGGTGCAGCTTGTATTTTAACGTTTGTACCGCAAAAAGGACACGGCGCGCTGCCGTGTCCTTTTTGCGGCCAACCTATCAATGATAAAATGTATCAAAATTGATCTGACGGTAGAACCGCTGCTGGAGCTGGTCGAAGCTCTCGCAGTTCTGGGCCAGCAGCCACATCACCTTGGTGATGACCGCCTCAATGGTCATGTCATGGGCTTCCAGGAAACGGAAGCGGTTCTTGACCCGTTTGCCCACCTCGTAAATGCCCACATCGCTGCCCTCGTAGGTGACCTGAGTGGTCAGGATCAGGATTTTGTGGGTCTGGTCGTAGTCGCCCAACCCCTCGGCAAAGGCGTCCATCAGCCGCTGCGGGATGCCGCCCACGCCAAAGCTTTCCACGATCACACAGTCGTAATGTTGAAAGATGGCCGGGATCAGCTCGGGGCTCAGGCCGGGAGTCAGCTTGAGCAGAAAGACTTTGGGGTTGAGCGCCCGGCCAAACTCCACCGGGCCGGTGGGCCAGGGAGAGGGGACATACCGCACCAGCCGGTCGCCCTGCACCAGGGCCAGCGCCGGGAAGTTGACCGACGCAAAGGCGTCATAGCTGATGGTCTTGTTCTTTTTGGCGCGGGTGCCCGCGATGACATGCCCGCCGAACACCACCATGACGCCCCGGCTGCCGGGGTCCAGCGCACAGATCACGCTGTCCCGCAGGTTTTTCTTGGCATCGGTGATCTCATTGGAGATGGGCTGCTGGGCGCCTGTCAGGATGATGGGCTTGTCGGCGTTCTGAATGAGGTAAGAAAGGGCCGCCGCCGAGTAGGCCAGCGTATCGGTGCCATGGCAGATGATGAAGCCATCGTAGAGGGCGTAATTCTCCTGCACAGCCCGGGCCATCATGAGCCAGTGCTCGGGGCCGAGGTCGGTGCTGTCGATGCTGCACAGGGCCAGTGTCTCGGGGCAGCAGAGCTCCTGCAGCTCCGGCAGGTGGGCCAGCAGCTCCTCGCTGGAAAGGACGGGCTTGAGCCCCTGGGCCGTGCGTACACTGGCAATGGTGCCGCCCGTGGTGATAAAAAGCAGGCGTTGCTTGGACATAAAATGGAAGCCTCCAGAAAAAACACAAAAATCAGACAGGCTCAGTATAACACAATCGAAAACTTTTTGGAACTGAGTCACGGAAAACGGGCAGATTTTGTGTATAATAGAGGTGTAAGCAAACATCGGACCTGAAAAGGAGAATATAAATGTCGAACATTGTCATTATCGGTTCCGGCCCGGCGGGCGTATCGGCTGCACTGTACGCCGCGCGGGCAGGCGTGGACACCACCATCCTGACCAAGGGCCCGGGCGCCTTGGACCGCGCCGAGCTCATCCAGAATTACTACGGCTTTGCCGAGCCCATCTCGGGGGCAGAGCTGGAGCGCCGGGGCATGGAGGGTGCCAGGGCTGTAGGCGTGAAATTCGTCACCGCCGAGGCCGTTGGCCTGACTTATACCGATAAGCTGACGGTCGAAACGCTGGACGGCGATTACCCGGCAGACGCCGTCATTCTGGCAACAGGAGCTTCCCGGGCCGCTCCCCGCATCCCAGGGCTGACCGGGCTGGAGGGCCACGGCGTGAGCTACTGCGCCACCTGCGACGCGTTTTTCTACCGTGGCAAAGATGTGGCCGTGCTGGGCAGCGGCGAGTATGCCCTGCATGAAGCGCAGGCACTGCTCCCGGTGGCAAAAAGCGTCACTTTGCTGGCCAACGGCCAGCCTCTGACCGCGGAGTTCCCGGCAGAAGTGGCTGTCCGCCCCGAAAAAGTAGAAGCCATTCTGGGCGAACAGCGGGTCTCCGGCGTCCAGCTGGCAGGCGGCGAGACTGTGGCACTGGATGGCGTGTTCGTCGCATTGGGCGTGGCAGGCAGCACCGCTCTGGCCCGCAAGCTGGGGGCCGAAGTGGACGGGAACCGCATCGTCACCGATGAGCACATGATGACCACTCTGCCCGGCCTTTACGCGGCAGGCGACTGCACCGGCGGCCTGCTGCAGGTGGCCAAGGCCGTGTACGAGGGTGCCCTTGCGGGCAGCGAGGCCGCCAAGGCCCTGCGGAAAGGATGAATCATGCCGGAATTGGATAAAAAGTCCCCTGTCTGCCCGGACTGCCTGGCCTGCGGCTTCCCGTTCTGGGAGCAGCTGACCCCGGAGGAGCAGGAGTTTCTCTGCCGCACCACCCGGCCGGTCAAGTACAAAAAAGGGGAGCGGGTGCACAGCCCCGTGGAAAACTGCGTGGGCATCCTGCTCCTCCGCACCGGCCAGCTGCGAGCCTATCTCCTCTCCGAGGATGGCCGGGACGTGACCCTTTACCGCCTCTTCCCGGGGGAGGTCTGCATCCTCTCGGCCTCCTGTGTGCTGGATTCGGTCAATTTTGATCTGTACATCGACGCCGAGGAGGACACCGAGGCCTACTGCATCGGCGCTGGAACGTTCCGCCGCCTGATGCAGCAGAATGTTCACGTCCGCTGCTTTGCCTACCAGATGACCGCGGAGCGCTTCTCTGATACCATGTGGACGATGCAGCAAATTCTGTTTATGAGCGCCGATCGCCGCCTTGCCATCTTCCTCACCGACGAGCTGGCCAAGACCGGCGGCAGCAATGTCCGCATGACCCACGACCAGATGGCCCGCTATATGGGCTCCGCCCGCGAGGTGGTCAGCCGCCTGCTGAAATATTTCGCGCAGGAGGGCTGGGTGCGCCTCTACCGTGGCGGCGTGGAGGTGCTGGATCAGCAGAAGTTGCAGGAGATCGCGAGAGGGCAATAACATCAACGAAAACGAGCCATTTACAAGTACAGCTGTAAATGGCTCGTTTTTTCACTTTGCTACTGTGATCCGGACTCTTGCCGCAGCCTGTCCGGCGGGCTGTTCCGTTTCCAGATCGTATGCTGTAAACAGTGCTGTTGCCGTATAGCTGCCGCCGGGCAGGACTGTCTCCAGCGGCACCGCCTGAATGTGATATCCCGGTTCTATGAGGCCGGAGGCATACAGCACCTCCCCGGTATCATCCCGGCTCAGAGTGACGCTCATCAGATGGTGATTGGCCGGAATATTTTCCACCCGCAGCTCCGCTTCCGCTCTGCCGCTGGTCATTCGGATATCCGGGTTGATGGAGATGTTGAACATCCCTTCCTGCACGACTTTGTCCAGTTCTGCCTGAATCTCCGCCTCCGACTTTCCCTCGTACTGACCTACCGTTGCATTGGGGTCACGGGCTCCCGGAGCAGAGGCCTGCTTTGCGCTGTCCGGCGTCTTCAGCAGGAAAACGCCTGCCGCCGCGGCAGAAACCAGCACCAGCGGAAGCCCACGGGACAGGAGAAATTTCAGGCCAAGGAGGACTTGTTTGTGATACTCCCGCATCCAATGCACCCACTTTCTCAAACGATAAAAACACCGGGGCGGGCGAACCCCCGCTCCGGTGGAAACAGTTTATCCTTTTGGATTTGGCCCATATATCTCGCCTGGCTCTATGGTATACGCAATCGTGAAGAGTTCCTGCTTGTCGGCCCACTCCGCACTGATGCCATTCACTTTTCCTTTAAACTCAAATTCAATTTTTCCGCCCTGATAGACATTCCAGGTGTTATATGTATATTGTTCTGTGCCAAACGATTGTTTTGTATTATCACTCCCAGACACAAAGGTAACAGTATCCGAAATAGGACTCATACTGCCCGGATTTGTTCCAGTCATCGTCAGATAAATCTGCCGATCCTGCAAATTCTTATCACTCTCTACAAAAGAATATGCTGCATCGAGCATGGTTACGCGGATATCCGAAACATGAAAAATTTCAGAGCCCGTATTGGTAATTGCATAGCCCTTTGGACAAACAAAATCACCATTGCGTTTGACTGCAAAAGTGACATTGAGAGGAACTGTTGCAGAAAGATTTGCCGGTACTGCAACGACGCTGAATGTAGTTTGGGCTTCATTGTTCTGGAACAGATTGTCCTCCCCCGTAACTTCCTGCCCATAGCCTTCTTCTGCTAAGGCAGTCAGGCTGAGGCTCAACGCCAAAACAAATGCGAGGACAATGGTAACAAGCTTCTGCAAATGTTTCATAGGATAGCCCTCTCACAGCAAAGCAGCAGGCGAATATTTACAAAATTATTATACATTAACGCAAAATTATATGCAATACATTTTAACAAAATTTTTGTTCGCACTTTTAATTTTTTGAGAAAAACGCCGTCATGGCTGCGGTGGGTGATAATATCCGCACCCTGCACAGCCGGCTTGCAGAGCGTGGCGCAGACTGCATCCTTGAATGGAACAGCGGCGGGCATTTCAAAGAAGCCGCCCTGCGTACCGCAAGAGCATTTCAGTGGGCGAATGACATACCTGAAATGGATGATGCCGCTTGCAGACGGCTCAAACGGTGCAGAAGAATTTACCACCAAGCAGTTGGAAAAGGACTTCCGCAACGCTGCGTATGCCACCATTCGATTTGTAATGAAATTCCACGAAATGGGACTGTTGGCTGCACGGAAGGCTGGAAATCGGGTATTCTACAAAGTCCATTGATCATCCTGAACGAACGGGACTGCGCCACATCACTGTGAGGCAGTCCCGTTTGAAATGTTGGACTTTCCACCAGCAGATTCGCAGAAAATTCCGTTTTCGGCGCAAACAGCCTGAAAAAACTGGAACCCCGAATTGGAATCCTCTGTAATGATTGCCGTTGGTTTTAGTTTCTCCAGTCCCATCGGCTTTCCGTAAATTCGGAAAAACTCATTGTAGGTCTGTTTCAAGTATCCGAAGTGTTTGGATGCCCGGATGCCGTAAATTGTAAGCGTTTTTTCTGATGAATGTCAACCTGTTTTTCATTCATTTCGGAGGGATGGATAGTTTTCCACATGAACACACCCATGCAGTTGAAAATCCGAGGTCACACTAAATGATGCTGGACTACTTCTATGGTCAGTCGGGCGAATACCTCTCCGGTAAACATCGGAGCAGGTGCCTTTATTGCCCCCGGCGTCATCGCTGCGGGGGTGCCCTGCAAGGTGATCCGCCCCATTACCGAAAAAGATAAGTTCAAGCCGGAGGATATTCTGTTCTGAGAAATTCAGATCGGAAACGCTGGAAAAACATACGTACAAGCCCTCCGGAGACATTTTTGTTTTTCGCCATGCTTTTCTGCGGGGAGAAAGCATGGTATACTGAGAGCGACAACTCGGAATTTATAAAGGAGAATATTGATGAAACTATTTTTATGTTCGCACTTTTCAAGTGTAGGAAGTCTGATAAAGGAAGAAATTGAAAATAAGAAAGTCGCATTTATTCCAACAG
>OODF01000415.1_pt1 | contig 29682 bp, 25 predicted proteins | sample 1671431 | NCBI WGS metagenome assembly OODF01 (sample SAMN06348156, study PRJEB24527) | human gut metagenome | biome: human gut; feature: ankylosing spondylitis patient; material: feces | host: Homo sapiens | place: China | collected 2015-10 | reverse complement strand
CCGGCGCGGGCGGCACCGACAAGGTGTGGTTCTACGATATGAAAGCCGACGGCTTTTCGCTGGACGACAAGCGCACCGAGGTGAAGGAAAACGACATTCCGGACATCATCGCCCGGTTCCAGAACCTCGACGCCGAAACTGACCGCAAGCGCACCGAGCAGAGCTTCTTTGTGCCCAAAGAAGAAATTGCCGCCAACGGGTACGATTTATCCATCAATAAGTACAAGGAGACCGAGTATGTGCCGGTGAAGTACCCCTCAACCACGGAAATTCTGGCCGACCTGCATGAGCTGGAAATGGAGATCACCAAGGGTCTGGCAGAGTTGGAGGAGATGGTGTGATGGCGAAGTTGGGAGAGGTTTGTCTCTTGAAGGCAGGAAAATTCGTATCAGCGAATGATATTTCACCTGAATATAACAAGGGATTGTATCCTTGTTTTGGAGGAAACGGCATTCGTGGATATGTTGCAGATTATACGCATGATGGAGAGTTCCCGTTGATTGGCAGACAGGGGGCGTTGTGCGGAAATGTTAATTTAGCCTCTGGAAAGTTTCATGCAACAGAGCACGCAGTCGTTGTACAACCAAAAATCGAAATGAATGTGCATTGGCTTTATTATGCACTAAACGCCATGAATTTGGGTCAGTATGCAACAGGTGCGGCACAGCCCGGTCTTGCGGTGAGCAAGCTAGAAACATTATCAATAGAAATTCCGAATATTTCAGAGCAAAACAAAATTGCTCAAACTCTGTACAAAGTTGAACAGCTCGTGAATTTTCGCAAACAGCAGCTTGCTAAACTGGACGAACTGGTAAAGGCGCGGTTTGTGGAGATGTTTGGGGATGCAAAACTTAATCCTAACAACTTACCTTGTTGTAGTCTTTCTGAATACATTGTGTTCCTCACTTCTGGTTCTCGTGGATGGTCGCAGTATTTCACTGATAGTGGCGAATACTTTATAACAATAAAAAACGTAAAAAACTGCAAAATCACATTGCAAGATGTTCAATGCGTTACGCCACCAGATAATGCTGAAGCTAAACGCACAAGAGTTCAAGAAAACGACCTACTCATTAGTATTACGGCTGATTTAGGCCGTACAGGTATTGTCACAAAGGAAATTGCAGAGCATGGAGCATATATCAATCAGCACTTGACCTGTATTCGATTGAAACAAGATAAATTGAATCCATTGTATGTAGCGTACTACATGGAAAGCGATGCAGGAAAAGAACAATTTATTGCAAAAAATCAGAGTGCGGTGAAAGCCGGATTGAATTTTAATGCGATTAACTCGTTGAAGCTAATGGTGCCGCCGCTTTCCCTCCAAAACGAATTTGCCGCCTTTGTGGAGCGTGTAGACCAGCAGAAGCAGACTGTACAGCAGAGCCTTGAAAAGCTGGAACTGATGAAAAAGGCACTGATGCAGGAATATTTTGGGTAACTCCCTCAGCCGCCTGACGGCGCCAGCTCCCTCAAGGAGGGAGCCTTAACGTGGCCGCAAGGCAAAAGCCTTCCTCTTTGAGGAAGGTGGCACAGCGCAGCCGTGACGGAAGGAGTGGGACAGCAGGGCTTAGAAAAGTTGGAATTGATGAAAAAGCACTGATGCAGGAATATTTTGGGTGAAGTGTTATACTATTGAAAGATTGTGCGGTATAATGATAGAAAAACACTGGAGGTTTACATGAGCGATTTGAATGGAATTAACATTTCTGATCTTTTGGGATTATCTGAACCATTACAAAAACTTGTAGAAACTGTCTCCTGTGGTATAGGGAAATTGTATGAACCTATACATGTAAGACGTATGGCTAATGCGAAAGCGGCTGAAATCAAAGCTATAGGCGACCAAATTTCGGATATTTCAGAAATTCCCATTAAGTATGACAATGGAAAAGTTCTTGTGGACGGAACAGACTACACAGAGTTGGTGAAGCGTACACAAAGTCGCATAGCATTTCAGGAGCTAAAAAAGCAACAGAACATAGATTATGCTGTTGCTTTTGCGGCGCAAGAACTTGCAGGTGAGCTTAAGGTAAGCAAGGAACCGGTAGATGAGGATTGGGTTTCCCGATTCTTTGATTCTGTTTCGTGTGTAAGCGAAAAAGAAATGCAACTGATTTGGGGGAAAATTCTGGCAGGTGAAATTAAGGAACCGGGCAGTTTTTCGATGAGAACGCTCAATGTAGTTAGAAACTTGAGTAAGAAAGAGGCAGAGTGTTTCTTGAAAATCTTACCATGCGTAATGAGTTCTGACGGGGATTATTTTATTTCATCAGATGAGAAGATAATAAATGTGGCTAATATCACATTCTATGATATCTTAACATTAGACGACTGCGGATTACTTTATGCGGATGGAACGATGCGGATGAGCTTTACCGTAGCAAAAAATGATCCTGCTATAATGTATAGTGATGATTATGCAATTAATATGACCAGAAGAAAAGATGAGCCTTATAACGGCTCAGTGGGTGTATATAAATTAAAGACGGCTGCACAGGAACTGTATCCTTTACTAAGGAAACAAACCAATGAAGAGTATGTGATGCTTTGGGCCCGTGAACTTTATAATAAGAACTTCAATAGGTGCAGTGTTGATGTATATAAAGTAGATGGAATTGATAATGGTACGCCCAATTGTCAACCTGTGCCACTAAAAAACTGGAAAGAAAATTAAGCCCTAATCCTAATATTGAAAGGAGCCCTCCTCATGTCCAACTTCTCCTATCTCTCCACCCGCCCCGAATATTCCCTCTTCGCCAATTCTGCCATCGAGGCCGAGAAAGTGTTCTCCACCTCCCCGGCGATGTGCGCGGTGGGGTGCCGGAAGGCGTTGGAGCTGGCGGTGAAGTGGGTGTATGCGGCAGACAAAACCATCACGATGCCCTACAAGGACAACCTGCAATCCCTGCTGCATGAGCCGAGCTTCCGGTTCGCAGTGGACCGCAATGTGTGGAGCGTGCTGCCCAGCATCGTGAAGGCGGGCAATCTGGCGGTACATACGGGGCATAGTGTGTCGGCGGCGGATGCAGTGTTCAGCCTGCGGGGGCTGTTCGATTTCATCCAGTGGGTGGATTACTGCTACGGCACGGACTATGTGGAGCGCTCCTTTGATGAAACAGCCATCCCCGGCGAAAAGGTAGCACTGGACGAAAAGAAGATCCGGGAGCAGGAAAGTTTACTGTCCCAGAAAGATGCCGAACTGGAAGCCTTGCGCAAGCAGGTGGAGAGCCTTTCGGCGGCGTACACGGCCAGCAAACAGCAGAACCAGCAGAGCCGCAGTTTCACCGCCGCCGACCTGATGACCGAGGCCGAGACGCGGCGGAAGATCATCGACATCGACCTCAAGGCCATGGGCTGGAAATTCACCGGGCCGGACGCCGATGTGCGCACCGAGTACGAAGTGGACAATATGAACGGCGTGCTGGGGCAGAAGGGCTATGCGGACTATGTGCTGATGGGCAAGGACGGCTTGCCGCTGGCGGTCATTGAAGCCAAGCGCAGCACAAAGGACCCCAACATCGGGCGCAAGCAGGCTCAGCTTTATGCAGACTGTCTGGAACAGAAGTTTGGCCGCCGTCCGATGCTGTTTACCACCAACGGCTACACCACCTATTTCTGGGATGAGCAGAGCGGCCCGCAGCGTGCCGTGAGCGGGGTGTTCTGCAAGGACGACTTGCAGAAGCTGATGAACCGCCGCACCGAGAAAAAACTGCTGGACACCATCGAAATTGACGATAAAATCACCGACCGCTACTATCAGAAAAACGCCATCCGGGCAGTCTGCGCCCATATTACGCAGGGCTTCCGGCGCAATCTGCTGGTCATGGCTACTGGCACGGGCAAGACCCGCACCGCATCCAGCCTGACCGATGTGCTGAGCCGGGGCGGTCATGTGACCAATGTGCTCTTTCTGGCGGACCGCACCGCGCTGGTCAAGCAGGCGAAGGACGACTTCAAGAAGTATCTGCCGGACCAGTCGCTGTGCAACCTGTGCTCCTCTAAGGACGATAAGGCCGCGCGCATCGTGTTTTCCACCTATCCCACCATGCTCAACGCCATCGACAACGCCAAGACCAAGGACGGCGTGCCGCTGTTTTCGCCTGCTCACTTTGACCTTATCATCGTGGACGAGAGCCACCGCAGCATTTTCAAGAAATACCGCGCCATTTTTGATTATTTCGATGCGGTTCTGGTGGGCTTGACCGCCACCCCGAAAACCGATGTGGACCGCAACACCTACGACTTTTTCGAGATGGAACACGGCATCCCCACCTACGCCTACGATTACGACACGGCGGTCTACACCGACCATGTGCTGGTGCCTTACTACAACTACGAGGTCAAGACGAAATTCACAGAAGAGGGCATCCACTACGACCAGCTTTCACCGGAGGACAAGGCCCGCTACGAGGACGATTTTGCCGAGGACGACACCCTGCCCACCTTCATCCCATCCGAAAAGCTGAATAAGTTCATCTTCAACGCCAACACCGTGGACACGGTGCTGCAAGACCTGATGGAACGCGGCATCCAGACGGCGGGCGGTGACCGCATCGGCAAGACCATCATCTTTGCCCAGAACAAGCGCCATGCGGAGTTTATCCGGGAGCGCTTTGGCAAGCTCTACCCGCAGCTGGAGACCCAATACCCGGGTTTCATCCAGCGGGTGGTCTGCGATGATGCCTATGCGCAGTCCATTATTGACGACTTCAAGCAGCCAGACAAGCCGCCGTTTATTGCGGTCTCGGTGGATATGATGGACACGGGCATCGATGTGCCGGAGTGTGTGAATCTGGTGTTCTTCAAAAAAGTGCGCAGCAAAACGAAGTTCTGGCAGATGATCGGCCGTGGTACGCGGCTCTGCCCATCCCTTGCCTGCGTGGATGCCATCGACGGCGAATATACGGGCAAACGACGGTTTCTGATCTTCGACTACTGCGGCAACTTTGAATTTTTCCGTCAGAAACCCAACGGCTACGAGAGCGCGGACACCAAGAGTCTGTCCGAGAGCATTTTCTGCAAGCAAGTGCGGATCGCCGCCGCGCTGCAGGATGGAGCCTATGGGGACGAAAACTACCAGAACTGGCGCAAGATCTTAACGGAGACCTGCCGTGCCGAAGTGGGAGCGCTGAATCCGGAGCTGGTATCCGTGCGGCTGCACCGACAGGCCGTGGAACACTATCAAAAGCCGGAAGCCTTCGTCAGCCTGACCGAAACGGACAAGGGTACTCTGATGAAAGAGGTGGCACCGCTCATCTCGCTGGACGACAAAGATGAAGCCGCCAAGCGGTTCGATAACTTTGTGTATGGCTTGCTGCTCTGTGAACTGGAAGGTCTGCCGGGGCTGGGCCGCGCCCAGAAACAGCTGCGCAGCACGGCGGCAATGCTGGAAGGAAAAGCTACCATCCCGCAGGTGCAGGCAAAGCTGCCGCTCATCCGGGAGGTGCAGACAGACGAATTTTTGACCTCGCACGATCTGCTCCGCTTTGAGGAAATGCGGCAGGAACTGCGGGAGCTTATCAAGTTTCTGGTGGACGGTGTAGAAGGGCAAAAACCTGTCTACACGGCCCTTGCCGACCCGGTACTGGAACAGACCGAGGGCAAAGCGCTGGATTCCGGCTACGATTTCGGCGAGTACCGGGAACGTGTGAACCGCTACATCATGGAGCACCGCAGCGATACGCTGGCCATCCACAAGCTGACCCAGAACATTCCACTTTCTCAGGGCGACTATACCGAGCTGGAACATATCTTCACCTGTGAGCTGGGCAGCAAAGAGGACTATGCACGGGAGTTTCGGGATACACCCTTTGGTCTGCTGGTGCGTAAAGTGGCAAAGCTGGACCACGATGCTGCCATGCAGGCATTTTCCAAGTTCATCAATGACGAATCGCTGAATGCAAAGCAGATCGCGTTCGTGCAGAAGGTCATTCATTACATCGAGCAGAACGGTTATGTGGAAAGCAAAGCGGTGCTGATGAAACCACCCTTTGACCAGCCCATCCTGTTTACCCGCCTGTTTGATGGCAAAACAGGGAGTGAACTGATGGATACGATCAATTCGGTGAAAGAGAATGCCACCCATGTGACGGCATAAAGTAGTGGAATGTAATGATAAAAACCGGTATAATTCAGGACTATCGAAAAATGAATATCCTGCAACGCAGTATGGCAAGTCAGGGAATTTTGAACGATACGCAAACGACTCTGGCTGATTACCTGATGAGCATCGCACAAATTTCCGTGGAGGATGCCGGAGCGATTTATATCGAGTTGAGCAGCATCCGCGGCAATTTTATGGCAAACATCATTCTGCGCATGATTGAAAATTATCACTTCCTGCCCGATATGGCGCAGAAACTGAAAAACAAACAAGCACTGGTGGAAAGCGTAATTGCAAATGAACAACAGGAGCCTTCCATTATGTTGCCCACCAAAGATGTGTATGATGACCTTGTCAACAGCAAACTGGATATGATCGAGGGCTTCGTGCCGATCTCTGCCATCCAGTATGATGCTAAGATGCAGGAAGCAGAAAGACTTTAAGGGGAGTGCGACTTGTAGGATTGCTTTAAATTATCGAGTTAATCCGCAGGCTGAATAGATTCCCTCGAATCGAATGAAAACGAAAAAATGCCCGCTCACCGTGGAGATCCGGCTCCATCGGTGGGCGGGCATATCCAATAAAACACCAGGATACGATTATGCTTTTCGTACTTCAGCTGGGATCTTGTTCTGGCTCAGATATCCCACAGGGAGGGCGCAGAGGTGGAAACTGCGGCGGCACCTGCGCGCATGGCGGCCATGACGTCGGCTTTGTCCCGCAGCAGGCCGCCTGCAATGACAGGCACCTGTGTGCGGGCGCTGATCTCGGCGATGACCCGGGGCATGATGCCGGGAAGGATCTCGACAAAATCCGGCTTGCCCTGCTCCAGCTGACCGGACAGGCTGGTCAGCGAGAGGGAATCCAGAATGAACGCCCGCTGGACGGTCAGCAGGCCGCGGTGGCGCGCCCGGCGGATCAGGGTCGGGCGGGTGGAGATGATGCCGTCCGGGTGGCACAGGGCGTTGAGGGAGTCCACCGCGATCTCCCGCGACGAAAGACCGTCCACAAGGTCGATGTGAACCACGGCCAGTTTTCCGGCATCATGTATGCGGCGCACAAGCCCGTCTACGGTGAGCAGGGTGCTCGCCAGCAGAAAAACGGCGCTGCAGGGCGAGGCCAGCGCAGCAGTCAGGGATTCGTCCGTTTTCACGGCGGCGATCACCGGTTCGTCCAGCAGGGTTTCAGCAAGAGGATGCATTGGGTAAGACTCCTTTTTTATCAATTACTTGATTTATATTATTCTACAAAAAAGCCGCCATGTAAATAAGTTACACGGCGGCTGTAATGTAAAATCTAGGTTTTATCAGAATGTGGTTGCAATCAGCTCACCGCCGCCCAGAATGGTAGTAGTATTGGAACAGCTGATCATTACAATAAACATTGCATTTATCAGACCTGCAATGTACGGATTGCGGGTGCGTTTGTAGATGATGCGGGACATGATGGGCGTGACAAACAGAAGAACCATACAGGGGAACAGCCAAATGGGACCAATGCGCTGGCCTTCGGTCAAACCATAAAGCTGATAACCCGTTGCATAGAAGTAGATATATTGACTTGCAACCACAAAAATAGCACCAAGTGCATTAAAGAATGCAAAAATCAAGATGTTGCCATTTTTTCCGCCAATGGTGTTGTAGTTGAAGCAATTTGCCGAGATCGAGTTCATAACGTAGAACAGCAGGAAGAATGGCAGATAGCGAAGTGCGATCAGCACTTTATCAGCGCCGAAGGTTTTGAACGCAACGACATACATCCGATAATCAACTTGGAAGAAATAGTGTGCTGCAAAAACAAGGCCGAACGAAACAACGATCACGATAACAGCGAGGGCAATGGTCTTCCACAGCTGCTCCAGATTCAAATACAGACCCGCTCTTCGAGCACTCCAACCGTGTTTTTTTCCATAAGCACCGTAAAAAACAGCAGAGCAGAATATTGCAAAGACGCCGCAAAGAGCAGCCCATGTACCGATCGTCAGGGGGCCGGTCTGCACAAAGAAGTTTGTTGTCTTTGAGTAAACGGTATTCATGCAGAACAAAAAGCTTGCACCGGAAAAAACTGCACCGATAATCAGCAGAACCCAGTACCATGCCTTGGCTCCGCTGTCCTGCACAGGGGCTGGCTGTACAATTTCACCACTGCGGAGAGCGGAAAATACGGGAGTATCAAGCAGAACCAGCGTGAAACTGACCATGAAGATCAAAAGACCGATCACGCCGAGGCTGTTGAACACCGCTTTAATGGGCCAGATCTGATCGCTGGCAGGCAGGGGCTTTGGAGCGCCGAGCGTTGTATCAAAAAAATCAACGGCATAGCCGACACAAGTAGTAGAAAAAGCAACGAGAGGATGGATCATGTTCGGCCGATAAATCACGCGATAAGCGGTCTTTCCATCAAAATCGCGCGTATAATATTTGCCGCCTTCTGCGATACCGGCAAAGCCGTCCTCATTAAAATTCAGGAATTTTTTAGCACCATCTGTTTCCATGAAGGCTGCCGGATTGGTCAGCATATTTCCAGCGTCATCATAGGTTCCAAAGTAAAAGTCATCATGGGTACTGGCAATAATGCCTACACTGCGTGAGCCGTAATCTCCGCTATGATCACCGCCGGTGTCATCCTGCCAGTCACCAGCCTGCTGCAGAACGGCAGCAATCAAAGGAGTTTCCCGGGAATTATCGATCTCTACCGCCATATTAGCAGCTGTACCGCCGCTGGAATGGCCTGTAACGCCAATACGAGCTGTGTCAACGTACGGAAGGCTTGCAATAAGCTGAACTGCACCATCGACGCCCACAGCACCATCGTAAAGTTCTGCAATCGACAGGCTTTCCGAGTCGCCATGACTGTGCAGATCAAGTGCCAGCACCACATATCCCCGGCGAGCCAGCTCAATACTATACAAGTCCTGCATTTCTTTGTTGTTATACCATCCTTCGATTGTAACAACACCCGGCGCCGGTGTGTCTTTGGTTGCATTCTGTGGAATGTAAAGGTATGCGGCCAGCTGGTGTCCAGAGGGACTTTCCCAGCTCATTTCCTTGATCCTGATCCCACCAGAAGTTTGTACAGCGGACGCTACGATGGCACTTACAAGGCAAAGAATCAGTGACAGGCACAACCAGAATTTGCTGTTTTTCAACCTACCTTTTTGATGTGACATGCTTGGGACCTCCTTTTTGAATCTGATTTTTCCGTAATAAAAATGGGGACACACTGCATCTGGACGATACAGTGCATCCCCATCTCACTTCTCTTGGGATGCTTCTAGTATAGCGTTTTGTAACAAAATGTCAATAGAAAATAAACAATTAAAAAATATTTTGTGCGTGAACCATAAAGTTGGGCGAAAACTATCAATGCTCTGCCCAGTCGCAGCTGCGGCCCACAGCCTTGTGCCAGCCGGAGAGCAGACGGGTGCGCTCAGCCTCGTCCATCTGCGGGGCAAAGGTCATGTTGCAGTGCCACAGGCTGCGGATCTCGTCCCGGTCCTTCCATACGCCGGTGGCAAGGCCCGCCAGATAGGCAGCGCCCAGAGCGGTCGTCTCCCGGATGGCAGGGCGCAGCACGGTCTTGTTCAGGATGTCGGCCTGGAACTGCATCAGGAACTGGTCACGGGAGGCGCCGCCGTCCACCTTCAGCGAGGTGATGGGCACGCCGGTGTCCTTTTCCATAGCAGCCACGAGGTCTGCGCTCTGGTAGGCGATGGATTCTTCCGCCGCGCGGATGATATGGTTCTGGGTGGTGCCGCGGGTGATGCCCACAATGGCACCGCGGGCGTACATATCCCAGTACGGTGCACCCAGACCAGTAAAGGCCGGCACAATGTAAATGCCGCCGTTATCCGGCACCTTCTGGGCGTAGTATTCCGCATCGCGGCTCTCCTGGATCATGCGCAGGCCGTCGCGCACCCACTGGATGACGGCACCGCCCACAAAGACGCTGCCCTCCAGCGCGTACTCCACCTTACCGTTCAGGCTGATGGCGATGGTAGAGATCAGGCCGTTCCGGCTGCGGCAGATGGTGTCGCCGGTGTTCATCAGCAAAAAGCAACCGGTGCCGTAGGTGTTCTTGGCCTCCCCCTTGCCAAAGCAGCTCTGTCCGAACAGCGCAGCCTGCTGGTCACCGGCAATGCCGGCCACCGGGATCTGCACACCGCACAGGTCGGTGGTGCCGTAGACCTCGCTGGAATCCGTCACGCGGGGCAGGATGCAGCGCGGGATATCCAGCGCTTTGAGCAGGGTGTCGTCCCAGTCCAGCGTGCGGATGTTATACAGCATGGTGCGGCTGGCGTTGGTGCGGTCGGTGACATGCACTCTGCCGCCGGTCAGCTTCCAGACCAGCCATGTGTCCACAGTGCCGAACAGGATCTCCCCTGCCTCGGCCCGCTCCCGCGCACCGGGCACATTGTCCAGGATCCACTTGATCTTCGTTGCGGAGAAATAGGCATCAGGCATCAGGCCGGTATTCTCCCGGATGTAGTCTGCCATGCCGGGCTGCTGCAGCAGTTCATCCACCAGCGGTGCCGTGCGGCGGCACTGCCAGACGATGGCATTGTAGATGGGGCGGCCGGTGGCCTTTTCCCACAGGATGGTGGTCTCCCGCTGGTTGGTGATGCCAATGGCGGCGATATCGTGGGCATCGACACCGCTTTGGGCCACCACCTCGTTCATGACTCCATACTGGGTGGACCAGATCTCCATGGGGTTGTGCTCCACCCAGCCCTGCTGCGGATAGATCTGCTCAAACTCGCGCTGCTGCACCGCAATGATATTCTGCTCATTGTCGAACAGGATGGCACGGCTGCTGGTGGTTCCCTGATCCAACGCCAGAACATATTTTGTACTCATGCTTTTGCTACCTCCGTATCGTTTCAGGAGTGTGTATCACAGATTTCGCGTCGCCACAACGTCCACGCCGGTGCCGCACACATCTGCCAGCACCACCTGCCCGGTGCGGACGGGGGCGTGCAGAGTGACGCGATCCAGCGCAGCCATGACCTCGGTCATCTTCTCTTTGGGCACGGCCTGCGCAGTCTTTACCGGGCAGCGCGGGTACAGCCCGCCCTCCACCCGCACCGTGCTGGTGATGATGCGGGTGGGATGGGTCAGCTCTTCCCTGCCGTAGGCGGCACCGTTGGGGCAGGCGTTTCCAGTTACATTATAATCATTTTCCGGGTCCACCTGCAAGTGGCAGCCGCAGGGACAGCAGATGCAAATGACTTCTTTGATGCTGCTCATTCTGCAATAACCTCCTCTACCGCAACGGTCAGCGGGCCGTCTGCTTTTTCCAGCAGGACTTTGGGCAGGGCGATGTGTTCCATCTCGCCGGGAGCCATGCGCTGGCGCTTGAACCGGGCCAGCTGCCTGCCGCCGCAGGTCACGGTGATCTGGCTGGGGCCGTAGTTCTGCCGCACACGGAAGGAAATGTTCACGCTCCTGTCCACATCAGCGGGGCGCACCCGCTGCGGCACGGTGTAGCCCAAGCCATTGCCCGGGATAAGATCGAGTGCGGCGGCATCGGCGGCTTCGCCCTTCAAAACATAGGCCGCCGCAGAAGCACCGGCCAGGTCGCTTTCGCCCGAAACGAAGTCCACCAGATCATGCACATGCACCACATTGCCGCAGGCGAACACGCCGGGGATGCCGGTCTCCATATTCTCGTAGACCACTGCGCCCTTGGTGTGGGGGTCCATGGGGATGCCCGCCTGCCGGGTCAGCTCATTTTCCGGGATCAGGCCAACGCTGAGCAGGATGGTGTCCACATCAAATTCCATCTCGGTGCCCGGGATGGGGCGGCGGTTTTCGTCCACCTTGGCAACGGTGGCCTTTTCCACGCGGGCCTTGCCCTGAATATCCACGATGGTATGGGACAGATACAGGGGGATGTCGAAGTCCTGCAGGCACTGCACGATGTTGCGGGTCAGGCCGCCGGAATACGGCATGACCTCCACGCAGGCCAGTACTTTGGCACCTTCCAGCGTCATGCGGCGGGCCATGATCAGGCCGATGTCGCCGCTGCCGAGGATGAGCACCCGCTTGCCTACCAGATAGCCCTCCATGTTGACATAGCGCTGGGCCGCACCGGCGGTGTAGATACCGGCAGGGCGGCTGCCCGGAATGCCAATGGCACCGCGGGTGCGCTCCCGGCAGCCCATGCAGAGGATGATGCTTCTGGCTTCCAAAATCTGATAGCCCTTTTCCCGGCTGACGCAGTGGATCTTTTTGTCCGGGGTGACGTCCAGCACCATCGTGCCCAGCTCCACCCGGACACCGGTGGAGCGCAGCAGTTCAATGCAGCGGCCTGCGTATTCCGGGCCGGTGAGCTGCTCGCCAAAGCGGTGCAGGCCGAAGCCGTTGTGGATGCACTGGTTCAGGATGCCGCCCAGCTCGTTGTCGCGCTCTAAGATAAGGATATCGCGCAGACCATGCTGCCATGCGCTGTAAGCTGCGGCAAGGCCTGCAGGGCCGCCGCCGACGATGACCAGATCAATCATGGTGCTCTCCCTCCTGCTTGGTTTCGCACAGTAAGACGTTGGTGCCGGCCTTATCCTGCAGCACGTCCAGCGGACTGATGCCCAGCGTTTTGCTGATTAGCTCCAGCACCCGCGGCCCGCAAAAGCCGCCCTGACAGCGGCCCATACCGGCACCGCAGCGGCGCTTGACACCGTCAATGGTGGTGGCGGGGATCTCTTCGTGCAGAGCGTCCAGAATTTCGCCCTCGGTGATCGTCTCACAGCGGCAGATCACGCGGCCATAGGCGGGTTCCTTTGCAATGAGCCGGGCTTTTTCTTCGGGCGGAAGCTCCTTGAAGCGCACCCGGGTGCGGCCATCCTTGTAATCCGCCTTGGGGGCGGGCAGATCGCCGTGAGCTTCCAGAATTTTGACGGCTTCTCTGGCAACGGCCGGTGCACTGGAAAGGCCAGGCGATTTCATACCCGCCAGATCGATGAAGCCGGGTGCGCCTTCTGCTTCGCCGATAACGAAGTCGCCCGTGTCCACATTGGCACGGACGCCCGCAAAGTTGCGGATGGACTCGCTGAAGCGGATGTTCGGCACGCTGCGGCGCGCTGCGGCGCTGACGAAGGCCAGCCCGGCGGCGGTGCAGGCGGTATCGTCCCCTTCCACGGGGTCGGCGTTCGGGCCGACGATCAGGTTGCCGTGGACGGTGGGGGCCACCAGAACGCCCTTGCCGTTTTCGTTGGGGCACTGGAAGATGACGTGGTGCACACGGCTGCCCTCGGATTTATCCAGCAGGTAGTATTCGCCCCGGGTGGGCTGGATGGTAAATTTGTGGGGTGCGGCCATATCGTGCACGGCCTGCGCCGAGATGCCTGCCGCATTGATGATATAGCGCGTTTCCACAATTCCGGAGGGGGTGGTCAGCGCCCAGCCGCCGGCGGTCTTTTCGATGCGGGTCACAGGGCAGCTGCGGTGCAGCTCCACGCCGTTGCGCACGGCTACTTCTGCCATGGCCAGTGCAAACTCCCACGGGCTGACGATGGCGGCGCTGGGCGCATACAGCGCGCCAACGACAGTGGGGGCCAGATTCGGTTCCATGGCAAGCGTTTCCTCTGCGGAAAGCAGCCGGATGCCCGGCACGCCGTTGGCGATGCCGTTCTCATACAGTTTCTGCAGGTGGGGCAGCTCTTCCGGGCTGAGGGCCAGCACCAGACTGCCGCACTGCAGGTACGGCACATCCAGCCGGGCGCAGATCTCCTTGGCCAGTGCGGACCCCTCCACGTTGAGCCGCGCCATCCGGGTGCCCGGTTCGGGGTCGTAGCCAGCGTGCAGAATGGCACTGTTGGCCTTGGTGGTGCAGTCTGCCACGTCATTTTCAGCCTCGAAAATGGCGGTCTGCAGCGGGTAATGGGACAGCTCATAGGCGGCTGCCGCACCAATGACACCGCAGCCGATAATTGCTACATCCAGCATAAAAACCTCCTGATCGCTCCGTTTGCCGAATAAAAGAAAAAGAGCAGGACAAACAAAAGGGCCTTTCGACTCTCCCCTTGCTTGTTCTGCTCGATCCTCTGAACAAACTTTTATTGTCTTTATGATAATGCGATCTGCACAAGATGTCAAGCTTTTGTTGAAAATTTAAAGCTCATTTTTACCTGTGCGGCTTTTTCCTGCTCTTTGCGGGCGCGGAGGCTTTTGGCAGAGCACGGCCTGCTGCAGCATGGCCTGCAGCGCTGCGCCCGGCCACAAGGCCGGAGCCGAACGCCCAGTGCAGGTTAAAACCGCCGCAGCTGCCTGCGCAGTCCAGCGTTTCGCCCACAAAGTAAAGGCCCGGACAGCCCTTGAACTGGAAGTGCTGATCCACCTCCCGCAGGGCCAGCCCGCCGCCGGTGGTCTGGGCCTGCTTCCAGCTGCAGGGGGTCAGCCCCTCAAAGCGCCAGTGCTTGGCGGTGTGGGCCAGCTTCTGCCACTGTGCGGCGGTGAGCACGGCAGGCGCGTCGCTGTCCTGCAGCCCGGCGGCAGACCACACAGTACGGCCCAGCTTCTGGTTCAGCAGGCCCAGCCAGAAGTCAGCGGCGCTGCCCCCTGCCGTCTGGGCGGCGTGGGCCGCAAACAGGCTGGCAAGTGCGGTTTCGTCCACTGCCGGGAAGAGGTCCAGCTCCACAGCAGGAGCCTTGGGGCCGCGGCCCGGGGCCAGCAGGCCGGACAGCTGCATGATGCAGATGCCGGAAAGGCCGTAATCGGTGAACTGTACCTCGCCGTTCTCGTAGGCAAGCACACGGGCACCGTCCAGCAGGGATGCTGCTGCCTTGGCACGGATGCCAGCCAGCGCTTTGCGGGGCTTTGCGCACTGCAGGGCGGTCAGGCAGGGGTACAGCGGCTCCACCCTGCCGCCGCACTGGGCGGCGAACCGGGTGCCAAAGCCGTCGGTGCCGAACTGCGGCCCTGCCTCGCCGCCCATGGCGCAGATGACGGCATCGGCGCGCAGCGTTTCGGCAGAGCCCTCTGCCGTCTCGAACTGCACGGCGTAGCCGCTGCGGCTCTGGTTCAGGGTGCGCACGGTGCAGCCGGTGCGCAGCTGCACATGGTGCTGCGCAAGGTGGTGCTCCAGCAGGGCCAGCACGTCCGCCGCCTGATTGGAGTACGGATACACCCGGCCCGCCTCGTCGGTGCGGGTGTAAAGCCCCAGCGCACGGAACCAGCGCAGCGGGTCGGCGGTATTTACGGCATCCAGCAGCGGACGAAGTGCTGCCGGGTCGGCAGTGAAATACAGCTCCGGTGCAATGCCGGTGTTATCCAGATTGCAGCGGCCATTGCCGGTGGCAAGCAGCTTTTTGCCCGGCTTCGGGTTGCGCTCCAGCACAATGACCTGTGCAGCTGGGGCACTTTGTGCCGCCGCCAGCGCGGCTGCAAGACCGGCGGCACCGCCGCCCAGAATGAGGATGTTCGGCATCCGGACACCTGCCTTTCTCAGTAGAATTTTAGGATCTGTCTTCATAAGCGGGGTGCTGTGCTTATGAAAATGGCTTTTTGTATCATTGTAGCAGAACCCTGCCGGAAACGCAACGAAGAGGCAGCTTTCCGTGCAGGTCTTTTTGCGCGGGGGCAGCAGGTATAAATGGCCCGGTCTGACAGATACTAGTGCTGCAGGCATTTTTAAGGAAACGGAGGAGCAAAAACATGAAAGCAACAGGAATCGTGCGCCGCATCGACGAGCTGGGCCGGGTGGTGATCCCCAAGGAGATCCGCCGCACCCAGCGCATCCGCCGCGGCGACCCGCTGGAGATCTTCACCACGGGCGACGGCGAGGTGATCTTTAAAAAGTATTCGCCCATTGGCGAGATGAACGCAGTAGCGGCCCAGTATACCGAGGTGCTCAGCAAAAGCTTTGCGCTGACCGCACTGGTGGCCGACCGCGACCGTATCCTTACGGTGAGCGGCTCCGGCCGGCGGGAGCTGGCCGACCGCAGCATCAGCCAGCCGCTGGAAAAGCTGATGGATGGCCGCAGGTTGTACCAGAGCGAGGGCATTGCCGAAAAGTGCATCCTGCCCTGCGAAGGCTCGCCCCGGGTGGTGTTGTGCGCCGCACCCATCATTGCGGCGGGCGATGTGACCGGCGTGGTGGCCCTGCTGACCGAAGACCGCACGGCCACGCCGGATGCTGCCCAGCTCAAGGCCGTGAATGTGGCAGCGGCATTTCTGGCAAGGCAGATGGAAGAGTAAAGAACATGCCGGAGCGCTTTCCTTATAATAAGGAGGGCGCTTTCTTCGTTTATGACAGAATTATGAATCTTTTAAAACATTTTTCCAAGGGGCTTGACAGCACCGGAAAATTGGCTATAATGGTCTTAGCACTCAGGAACAAGGAGTGCTAAACAAACAAAGCGAACGCAAAAAGGAGGCAGGCGCTATGACGATGGATGCACGCAAGCAGCGAGTCTTGCAGGCGATCGTGGCGCTGTATGGTCTCGAAGGGGAGCCTGTGGGCAGCAGTGTGCTGGCAAACTACTTTGATATGGCAGTTTCCAGTGCGACGCTGCGCAACGAGATGGCGGCGCTGACCAAGCTGGGTCTGCTGGAGCAGCCCCACACCAGCGCGGGCCGTGTGCCCAGTGCCAAGGGCTACCGTTACTACCTTGATAATCTGCTGACCGACGATCAGCCGCTGGATCGTGTGAGCCGCGCCCGGGTGGATGCGGTGTTCGCAAGCCTTGACCACGAGCCGGAAAAGCTGGCCGCAGGTGCCGCCAAGGCGCTGGCCGCCATCAGCGGCTGCACCGCCGCCATCAGCACCCCATGTGCCGAGGATCTGTGCATCGCCCACTATGAAGTGGTTCAGGTGGGCCGCAGCGCAGCGGCTGTGCTGGCCGTTACCACGGCCGGTTACGTTCGTACCCGTGTGGCACGGGTACGCACCGGCCTTTCCCGCGAGAATGCGGCAGCACTTGCCGCACTGCTCAACCGCAACCTTACCTTTGTAGCGCCGGTGGATCTTTCCACCCGGCTGCTGGCAGAGCTGTGCAGCCAGATCGACCCGGAGCTGGTGCCCGTTATCAGTGCAGCGGCTGCCATCCTGCAGGATTCCGTCAAGCCCCACGTATTTCTGGGCGGCGAGCAGTATCTGCTGGACTGGCCTCAGCTGGACGGCAAGGTGGGCGACATCCTCACACTGCTGAACGACGAGGAGCAGGCCGCTGGCCTGATCGCACCTCCGGCAGAACGCAGTGAGAGCGTGCTGCTGGGCGAGGATCTGGAACCGCAGATCCCGGGCCTGTGCATCGTGAGCGACCGGTATCTGGTGGGCGGAGGCCTGTGGGGCTCCATTGCATTGATCGGCCCCACCCGGATGCCCTTCCAGAAACTGATGCCGCTGCTGCATTACTTTGCAGATCAGCTGGGCGAGGGCATGAGCGGCAAACGAAAAGACACCCCGCAGGCTGCCGCACCCCGGCGGACTGTGATCTATAAGGAGGATCTGGAATGAGCGAAGAAGCAAAAAAGACGGCTCCGGCTCAGGAAGCTGAGCAGCCCGAAACGGCTCCCGAGGAAAAGGCCCAGCAGGCAGCACCCGAACAGGAACCTGCTGCCGAAGCTGCCGACCCGAAGGATGACAAGAAGAAGGATGGCGGCTGGTTCAACAAGAAGGCCCGTGAGCTGGAAGCCGTAAAGGCAAAGCTGGATGCTGCCGAAGCCAACGCTGCACAGGCCAAAGACCAGCTGCTGCGCATGGCAGCGGAGTACGAGAACTACCGCAAGCGCTCCACCCGCGAAGCCGACCAGAAGTTCAACGATGGCATTTCCTTTGCGGTGAACCAGATCATTCCCATTCTGGATACGCTGGAGATGGCGGCCAACGCCCCCACCACCGACGAGAACTACAAAAAGGGCGTGACCATGACGCTGGACAAGGCCGCCAAGGCGCTGGATGCCCTCCATGTGGAGGAGATCGAGGCGCTGGGCAAGCCCTTTGACCCCAACTTCATGAACGCGGTGCAGCAGATCCCCGCCCCGGACGGACAGGAGAGCGGCACCGTCATCACGGTCTACCAGAAGGGCTACAAGCTGGGCGATAAGATCGTCCGCCATGCGACCGTTGTAGTGGCCGAATAACAAAGCAGAAACCCGAAAGGGTTTTGAATATAACATCCGCTTACAAACATTTGAGCATCACATAAACAATAAGATTTGTTCTTTCGAGAGGAGTTTTCATTATGAGTAAGATCATTGGTATCGACCTTGGTACTACCAACAGCTGCGTGGCTGTTATGGAGGGCGGCGAGCCCGTTGTTATCGCAAACTCTGAGGGTGCACGCACCACCCCGTCTGTGGTCGGCTTCACCAAGACCGGCGACCGTCTGGTGGGTCAGGTCGCAAAGCGTCAGGCCATCACCAACCCCGAGAACACCGTCGCTTCCATCAAGCGCTTCATGGGCACCGACCACAAGGTGACCCTGAACGGCAAGGAGTACACTCCCCAGCAGGTCAGCGCTATGATCCTGCAGAAGCTGAAGGCTGATGCCGAGGCTTATCTGGGCGAGCCTGTTACCGAGGCTGTTATTACCGTTCCTGCATACTTCAACGACAGCCAGCGTCAGGCTACCAAGGACGCAGGCACCATTGCAGGCCTGAACGTCAAGCGTATCATCAACGAGCCTACTGCCGCTTCTCTGGCATATGGCATCGATAAGGAAGAAGACCAGAAGATCATGGTCTACGATCTGGGCGGCGGCACCTTCGATGTTTCCATCATCGAGATGGGCGACGGCGTTACCGAGGTTCTGGCCACCAACGGTGATACCCATCTGGGCGGCGATGACTTCGATGAGCGCATCATCAACTGGATGGCAGATGCCTTCCAGACCGAGAACGGCATCGACCTGCGCAAGGACAAGATGGCTGCGCAGCGTTTGAAGGAAGCTGCCGAGAAGGCAAAGATCGAGCTGTCCAGCGCAATGAGCAGCCAGATCAACCTGCCCTTCATCACTGCCGATGCTACCGGCCCCAAGCACTTGGATATGACCCTGACCCGCGCAAAGTTCAACGAGCTGACCGCTGATCTGGTCGATCGCACCATGGGCCCCGTCCGCAAGGCTCTGCAGGATGCAGGCCTGCGTCCCTCTGACCTGAAGAAGGTCCTGATGGTCGGTGGTTCCACCCGTATCCCCGCTGTCTACGATGCAGTCAAGAAGGAACTGAACTGCGAGCCCTTCAAGGGCATCAACCCCGATGAGTGCGTGGCTGTGGGCGCTGCCATTCAGGGCGGCGTGCTGCAGGGCGATGTGAAGGGCCTGCTGCTGCTGGATGTCACCCCGCTGAGCCTGGGCATTGAAACTCTGGGCGGCGTGTGCACCAAGATCATCGACCGCAATACCACCATCCCCACCCACAAGAGTCAGGTGTTCTCCACCGCTGCAGACAACCAGCCCTCTGTTGAGGTCAACGTTCTGCAGGGCGAGCGTGAGTTCGCACGCGACAACAAGAGCCTGGGTGTCTTCCATCTGGACGGCATCGCTCCGGCTCCCCGTGGTGTGCCTCAGATCGAAGTTACCTTCGATATCGATGCAAACGGCATCGTGAAGGTCAGCGCAAAGGATCTGGGCACCGGCAAGGAGCAGAACATCACCATCACTGCTTCCACCAACATGTCCAAGGAGGACATCGACAAGGCTGTGAAGGAAGCTGAGCAGTTTGCTGCCGACGATAAGAAGAAGCGTGAAGAGGTCGATATCCGCAACGGTGCCGACCAGATGGTGTTCCAGACCGAGAAGATGCTGAAGGAGAACGGCGACAAGCTGCCCGCCGACGTGAAGAGCGAGGCCGAGAGCAAGCTGGCCGACCTGAAGACCGCTGTTCAGTCCGGCAACGTGGACGACATCAAGGCAAAGCAGGAAGCCCTGAGCCAGGTGTTCGAGAAGATGTATCAGGCAGCCGCTGCCGCACAGCAGGCCGCCGGTGCACAGCCCGGCCCCGACGCAGGTGCAAACAACCAGCAGAAGCCGGGTGATGACGGCGTTGTGGATGCCGACTTCAAGGAAGTCTGATAAAAAACACAGCAGTGTGTGCCCGGCCAAACCGGCGGACGCACGCGTGGAATAGCAAAAGCCGCTCCGGTTTTGCCGGAGCGGCTCTTGCTGGTTATAGAGCGAGGAACCAACCGGGGCGTTTCCCGGATCAAACGTTCCCGGAGAGGTGAGTGGATATGGCACAGGAAAAGCGTGATTACTACGAAGTGCTGGGGGTATCCAAGACTGCGACCGATGCCGAGATCAAAAAGGCATACCGCAAGCTTGCAATGAAATACCACCCGGACTATAACCCCGGCGATAAGGATGCCGAGGAAAAGTTCAAGGAAGTAAACGAAGCAAACGAGGTGCTTTCGGACCCGAAGAAGCGCCAGCTGTACGACCAGTACGGCTTTGCAGGTGTTGACCCTGCCTATGCAGCACAGAACGGCGGCGGCCCCGGTGCGGGCGGCTTTGGCGGTTTTGGCGGCGACGGCGTGGATCTGGGTGACATTTTCGGCGATATCTTTGGCGGCGGCTTCGGCGGCTTTGGCGGTTCGTCCCGTCAGGCGAACCCCAACGCACCGCGCAAGGGTCAGGATATCCGCGTGCGCATCACCCTGAGCTTTGACGAGGCCGTGCACGGCTGCAAGAAGAACATCACCATCACCCGCCAGCAGGAGTGCACCGAGTGCCACGGCAGCGGCTGTGCCGCCGGTTCCAGCCCCGAGACCTGCCCGGACTGCGGCGGCCGCGGCTTCGTGATCCGTCAGCAGCGCACCCCCTTTGGCGTGATGCAGACCCAGCAGCCCTGCTCCCGCTGCGGCGGCAAGGGCAAGCTGGTCAAGAACCCCTGCAAGGTCTGCCACGGCAGCGGCAAGGTGGCTACCAAAAAGACGCTGGAGGTGTCCATCCCCATGGGCATCGACGACGACCAGAGCTTTGCACTGCGCGGCATGGGCGATGCCGGTGCAAACGGCGGTCCTGCCGGTGATGTGATCGTCATGGTCACGGTGCGCCCCAGCGAGGTGTTCCAGCGCGATGGCTACGATGTGTGGGTCACCGTGCCCATCACTTACAGTCAGGCCGTGCTGGGCGACACCGTGCAGGTGCCCTCCATTGACGGCAAGGTGGAGTACACCGTGCCCGAGGGCACCCAGAGTGGCACCACCTTCCGCCTGCGCGGCAAGGGCATCCAGTACCTGAATGGCCGCGGCCGCGGTGATATGTACGTCAAGTGCGAGGTGGAGATCCCCAAGAAGCTGAACAAGACCCAGCGGGAGGCCCTGAAGAAGTTCGAGGGCACCCTGAAAGAAGAAAACTACGAAAAACGCAAGGGCTTCTTCAAAAAGCTGAAGGACATGTTCAACAACTGAGACTGAAAACCGCATGACATAAAAAGCGGCGGCACTTCCCAAACGGGAGGTGCCGCCGCTTTTGCTTTTTCAGAACAGAGACCGGGACTTAGTTGCCGAAGATCAACAGGGCGTTGGGCACAAGGCCGATGATGGTTGCGCAGGAACCAATGAACCAGAAGCTGCAGCCGATGTCATGGATGGTGTTCGTGGGGCTTTTTTCAGCATGGGCAACCAGAGCGTTCATGCCGTTTTCCACCCAGTTGGAGTTGATATTTGCCTTGCGGTAATCGTGGATGGCAGAAACAGCCTTGTACCAGCCGTACAGCGGGAACCATGCCATGGCGGCTTCCACAACACCTACGCCGCCCTCGGTGTAGGTCATTTCTTCGCAGGACAAAACATTGTATGCAGCAGGATAAGTAATGGCGTTCGTCATAAAGCAAAACTCCTTTTTTAGGTTTGATAAAAAAAGCGGCGGCTCTTCCGTTGAAGAGCCGCCGCAAAAAGCCCTTTGGTGTACTCCTGAAAATTAGAAGTAGATGATGCCCAGAGACATAACGGCAGAAAGGCCAAAGCTGCTGATGGTCGATGCAGCATTCCAGAAGATCATGCCGGCATGGTAGAAGGTGTTGGTCACATTGCCCTTGCAGTCGGCTTTGATATCGCTCCAGACGTTGGATACCCAGTTGTCGTGATCCTTCTTGCGTGCTTCACGGCAGGTGTTGATGCCGATAACCGTAGCGTAGCCGGGCCACAGCCATGCAGCGACAGCCTGACCGACGGTAGCACCGCCTTCGGTGTAGGTCATTTCTTCGCAGGACAGAACGTTGTAGGAAGCAGGCATCATGATTTTGTTTTCCATAATAACACTCCTTTGAATCAAAGCTATCCAGACAGTGCAAGATCGCACTGTTTAAAACCCAAAAATAAACCGGGATATGCGCTTGGAGATCGTTCTCATAAAGCAGGGCGCGCCGCCGCATGACGCGAGTAGTTGCTTGCAGGAAAAGGAAAGCAGTGCTGTTCTCTGCAGGCAAAAGACCGTTCAGACGGTATACAGTGCTCAGGCAGCCGATTTCTTATTTCTGCTTGATGAAAAGCCCGCGGCCCTCTATGGCGGAAAAGGCCGCGGGTAAAGGGGTCTTTGGTCTCTCCGGACGGATCTTATGAGCAGGGTCAGAGCAGGACGATGGCAGCATTGACCAGAAAACCAACGCCGGTAGCGCTGGTCGCGGTGACCCAGACGATGCGTCCCAGATCACGCAGCATGTTCTGCGCACTGGAATCCATATCGCGGCTCAGAGCATCCAGACCGGTATCCAGCCAGTCGTTGGGGTGGCTCTTGCGGTAGTTGCGCATGGCGGTAACACCCATGTACCAGCCAATGGGCGGAATCCAGTTCAGCAGAGCTTCCGTAAAGGTAGCACCGCCCTCGGTGTAGGTCATCTCTTCGCAGGAAAGAACGTTGTAGGAAGCAGGCATCATGATCTTGTTTTCCATAATAACACTCCTTTGAATCAAAGATCGTATCAGCACATTCTATGCACTGTTCACACCAGATCGAACCATCGATGAAGAGCAACTGCTCTATATCGCCATTGTACAACACCCGTTGATTTTTTGCAAGGGGTGAATGGGCAGAGTGCGCAAAAACTGGAGAGACTTCCGAAAAGAACTAGAAAAATTTGTGAAAAAAGACTGCAATAATTTGACATAAAACAACAGCGCCCTTTCCTTTGCGGAAAAGGCGCTGCCATGTTTACCCGGCCACACCGGCACGGTAGAGGTACGGGTCGCTCTTGAAGCTGTCAAAACTGTAGAGCACAAGGATCTGGTCATAATCGTTATCCGCGATCAGCTGATCCAGACCGTAGTTGTAGTTGCGGAAGTCCACCACATCGATCTGGGCATAGTTTGCGGTCAGGTAGGGTGCAAAGCAGTTGGCGTAGCTGTCCTTGATCACCAGAATGCGCCCGACGCCGTCGCCCTCAATGCGGCTCAGGCCGTTGTTGCCATGCAGGAACATGGCGTACTTATCGTACACGTTCAGCTTGTCCGTGTCGTACAGGCCGGTGGTCTGGCCGTCTGCGGGCTGACCTGCAGCGGTGACATTATAGATGGTCAGGCTGTTCGGCAGGTCGTAGTAGGTGATAGTATCCGGCACGGCATTCCATGTGCGGGCCTTGGAGTAGTGGGTGCCGTAGAAATTTTCGGCGGTCAGAGCCGTGTGCGCGGCGGGGTCGAAGGGAATCAGGCCCAGCGTACCGCACAGCTGCTGGTAGGCGTAATAAGCGCCAAGGCTCGTCCAGTGATGGTCGGTGCGGTAGTAGATATATTCGTCCTTGTGTTCGGCAAGGGTCTGCCGCACATCCACAAAGCGTCCTCCGGCGGCCTGTACGGCAGCGGAAAGCTGGTCGAGATAGGCATCCTCGTCCAGCAACGGCGCGTTTGCAGGCACGTTTTCCGGGTAAATCACCGATGCTGCCGGGGCCAGCAGCACATCCACCTTACCCGGGTGGCGCTGGCACAGTGCTTCCACGGCGGCGGTGTTCTTGGGCAGGGTGCGGTTCTCGCTGTCCAGCAGGCTGAAGGTGCGGGGGAACATCATGTGCTCTTTGCCCAGCAGGATGCCGCCGTTCTGCTCCTTCTGCAGCAGGGTGGTCTCCACTACGCTCTGCAGGCTGATCCACTCATCGCGGCCGAACACCTGATCCTTCACGTACTTTGTGTAGGCGGTAAAGTAGCTGTTCAGCCCCTTGGCGGAAAGCTGGGTCAGCGCCGGGCGCTGGGAAAGGGTGGTGTTTTCCATCTCGCTGTAGGCGCGGTCCGGTGTAATAAGGTCCAGTGCGAACAGACCAAGAAAGAACAGGCTGAACACCACCAGCACCGGGTAGTGCAGGAGCGAGGAAGATTTTTTGGAATGCTTGTCCATCTTCACGCCTCCTTAAAAGTTGAAATAGAGGAACGGGCTGTTGGTACTGCCCACCACATAGGCGGTGGAGACCACCAGCAGCGCCAGAATGGCGGCACAGCGGGTGACGGCATTCTTTTTGAGCAGGTTCCAAATCTTCTCAATGAACGGGGTGCAGCAGAGGATGCTGACCACCAGCAGCACACCGTAGTTGCGCAGGAAGTACAGCGGCGAAACACCGCCGGAAGGAACGAACAGCTTGTGGAACAGCAGACCGAAGCTTACGCCCGTATCGTTGCCCACGAACATGGCCCAGCCCACCACCACGAGGAACAGGGTGTAGATGTGGGGCCACACTCTGCCCTTTTGCAGGTGGGGCAGCAGGAACAGCTTTTCTACAGCCAGCAGCACAAAGTAGTACAGGCCCCAGCAGATAAAGTTCCAGTTCGCGCCGTGCCAGATGCCGGTGAGCAGCTCCACCACGAACAGGTTGAAGATCTGGCGCTTCAGGCCCTTGCGGTTGCCGCCGAGAGGGATATACACATACTCCCGGAACCAGCCGGAAAGGGTCATGTGCCAGCGCCGCCAGAACTCGGTGATGGATGCGGAGATATAAGGGTAGTTGAAGTTTGCGGGGAAGTCGAAGCCCAGCATCTTGCCCATGCCAATGCCCATCATGGAGTAGCCGGAAAAGTCAAAGTAGAGCTGCAGGCTGTAGGCGATGATGCCCAGCCACACCAGCGGGGTGGATGCATTGGCAAGGCCCACAAAGGTGGTGGAAGGGCTGTCCGCAACGCCGATGATGTCTGTCCACAAAGCACCGATGGCATCCGCCAGCAGCACCTTTTTGGCAAGGCCAAAGGTGAACAGGGTCATGCCCTCTTCGAGCTGCTGCAGGCTGTAGCGGTGCCGGTATACGTGCAGCTGGTTCGAGACATCGCGGTATTTCACGATGGGGCCGGCGATCAGCTGAGGGAACATGACCACATAGGCGCCAAAGTCGATGATATTACGCTCTGCCTTTACATCCCGGCGGTAAACATCGATGGAGTAGGAAAGGGTCTGGAAGGTGTAAAAGCTGATGCCCAGCGGCAGAGTGCCAATGCCTTGGATCTCGGCAAAGGCGGTGCCCAGCAGGGCGTTTGCGCTGCGCAGCACAAAGTTTGCGTATTTGAAGTAGAACAGCATCCCAAGGCTGCCAATGAGGGCTATCAGCAGAAATGTCCTGCGCAGGGCCGGCTTTTGGTCGAAGTGCTCGATGCACAGGCCGCTGATGTAGTTGATGAGGATGAGGGCCACCATGACCGGGAAAAACCGTACCTCGCCCCAGCAGTAGAACACCAGACTGCAGAGGAACAGCACGGTGTTCTTGAGCTTTGCGGGCGCAAGGTAATACAGCGCCAGCGTGATGGGCAGAAACCGGAACAGAAAGATGATGGTGCTGAAAACCAAAGCGTCAGCCTCCTTTTAGCCGAAAAAAGCCGATGCCGCAAATGGCACCGGCCTTGGGTAGATCCAGATTCAGTCTGCCAGTGCGCTGTCCACGGCGCTGTCCAGATCGGCAGTGCACTCGTTGGATGCGATCACCATGACCACGGTGTTGTCCTTGAAGGCGATGACGGCGTTCTCCACGTTATCCTGCGCCTGAGCAAACTCGGCGTAGTTGCCGTAGAAGGCCACCTGATCCTGCTGGTAGGAAGCCAGCTGGTTGGCTACGTCCTCGGCCTTGCCGTCGGCAGCTTCGAGCACCAGCACCAGACCGGCATCGCCGTTGTCGTTGCTCTTCACGCCCTTGTAGCTTACCACATCATCTGCCTGCAGGCCGAAATCGTACTCAATGTTCATGGCTGCGATCTCGAACTGGTTGGAGATGGGGTCGGCTTCCAGCAGAGCATTGAAAACACCGTCCAGTGCATCAGAGCCGTTCTCGGCAGCATTGTCCACAACAGCGGATGCGGCGGCGCTGGAAGCGGGAGATTCCGCAGCAGCGGTGGAAACGGAGGAGGGAGCGGCCGAAGAGCTGGCGGAACCGCCGCAGCCGGTAAGAGCAACAGCAGCCAGCGCGCCGGTGAGAGCAATTGTAAAGATTTTTGTGCGATTTATCATAAAATATTCCTTCTTTTGTTCAAAACATTTTTGCAGCTGCCCAAAGCGGTCCTGCATCAGGGCAGACTATTGTTATCTTACCATAACTGTGTGCAAAATGCAACGAAAAGCCCCTCGGTTTTACGGATTTTTAACCGGTGATCTTCTCCCCTGCAGCAAGCTTCTGCAGCACGGCAACGGCATCCTCAAAGCACAGGCCGCTCTGCTGGATCAGGGCCGCATTTTCCGGCCCCACATAGCGCCAGTGCCACGGCTCGTAGGTGATCTCGGTAACGGCTTCTGCGTTTTTGGGGTACCGCAGGATGAAGCCGTATTCCACGGCATGGGCGCTCAGCCAGCGGAAGGCCTCGGTGTTTTCAAAGCCCTCGGTCAGGTCGGTGTGCTCCGGGCTGTTCAGGTCGGCAGCAAGGCCGCAGTTGTGCTCCGAGTAGCCCGGCGGGTTCACGATATTTGCCGCCTGCTTTTTCGCTTCGGCTTCGCTCAGGCCCTTATTGCGGAAATACTGGGTCTTTTGGTCGTAGAGGTTCTTCTGGTAGTCCACACTGCGGTAGCCGCTCTGCATCCAGATGGTCACGCCGTCCTTTGCGGCGGCGGCCTGCATGGCGAGGAACGCATCGGCGGCTTCGGTCTGCAGGGTCTTGTTCACAGCGGTGGCCGAGCCGCACGCCTTGGTGGTAAAGGTATGATCGTCCGGCATTTTGTTCGTGTGGTTCACCAGCACCATGCGGGGATCATCCAGAATGGCCTGCGCCTGCCGGGCGGTCAGCAGACTGCTTTCTGCCTCTGATGCTGCCGAGGCGCTGGACGTGGAAGTTGCCGAGGCGGCAGGCATAGCGGAACGGCTGTGCAGCACGAACGAGGCCCCGCCCACGGCAATGCAGGCCACGACGGTAACGGTGAGCACGCGCCGCACGGCGGGCCGCAGATGGCGGCGGTGATGAGGATGGACAGACGGGTTCATCTGGAATACCTTCTTTCCGGTGGATGTGCATAGAGTTTGCTTCCTATGGGAAAGATATGCCCGGAGGGGAAACAATATGAAAATGACAGCACAGGAATATGCGCGCCGGGTGCGGCGCATCGGGCCGCACTCGCCCTTGGGGCTGGACTGCCTGTGGGCTTTTGGCGTGGGCGGCGGCATCTGCCTGCTGGGCGAAGTACTGCGCCAGAGCTATCTTGCCATGGGCGTGGAAGACGACCTTGCCGGCACCCTGACCAGCTGCAGCCTGATCGTGCTCTCAGCGGTGCTTACCACGCTGGGCTGGTACCAGAAGCTGGCCGCAAAGGCCGGGGCCGGGTCGCTGGTGCCCATCACAGGCTTTGCCAATGCGGTGGTCAGCGCGGCCATCGAGTTCAAGGCCGAGGGTCGGGTGCTGGGTACCGGGGCCAAGATGTTCACCATTGCCGGGCCGGTGATCGTGTACGGCACGCTGGCGGCGGTGGTGTACGGCGCGGTGCTGTGGGTGCTGGGCATGGCGGGTGTGCCTGTGCTGTCATAAACACGGGCAAGTGTGCCATAAGATTGCAGCATGATGTTATTATACAACATTTTATGGAACGTTTTTCATCTATTTTCCACGAAGGAGAAATTTTGCCTATGACGGTCCGGTGCGGGGATACCCTGCTGTTCCAGACACTGCCGGTGATCGCTGCGGGTGCAGCGGTGGGCGGCAAAAAAGAGAGCGAAGGCCCGCTGGCGGCAGAGTTCGACGAGCTGAGCGCAGACAACCGCTTTGGCCAGTCCAGCTGGGAAGCTGCGGAAAAATGTCTGCAGCTGCGCGCCGCGCGGCTGTGCCTGCAAAAGGCGGCGCTTCCGCAGGAAAAGGTGCAGCTGGCCCTTGCCGGGGATCTGCAGGCCCAGTGCACGGCATCCAGCTATGCCATGCGGGAGCTGGGCGTGCCCTTTGCCGGTCTGTTCGGGGCCTGCAGCACCATGGCCGAGGGCCTTGCGCTGGGCGCTGCTCTGTGCGAGGGCGGTGCTGCGCGCAATCTGCTGGCCATGGCTTCCAGCCACTTCTGCGCGGCAGAGCGGCAGTTCCGTACGCCGCTGAGCTACGGCGCGGTGCGCACGCCCACGGCCCAGTGGACTGCCACCGCTGCCGGATGCTGCCTTTTGCAGCCGCAGGGCGAAGGCGTTGGCATTGCCGCTGCCACCTTTGGCCGTGTGCAGGATTATCAGGTAAAGGACATCAACAATATGGGGGCTGCCATGGCCCCGGCAGCGGCTTCCACCCTGCTGCACTATTTTAAGGATACCGGCACCGAACCGCAGGAGTTCGACTGCATCTATACCGGCGACCTTGGGCAGGTGGGCAGTCAGCTGCTGCGGGAGCTGCTGGCCGCAGAAGGCTTGCTGATCAAAAACCATGTGGACTGCGGGTGCATCCTGTTCGACGCAAACGAGCAGAGCGTAAAGAGCGGCGGCTCCGGCCCGGGCTGCTGCGCGGCGGTGCTGTGCGGGCACATCCTGCCGCGCCTGCGCCGGGGCAGCCAGAAGCGGGTGCTGTTCACAGCCACCGGGGCCCTGATGAGCCAGACCACCTTTTTGCAGAAGGAGACCATCCCGGCGGTGGCGCATCTGGTGGAGCTGCGTGCGCCGGAAAAGGAGAAGTAAGATGAACTATTTCTGGGCTTTCTGTGTGGGCGGGGCCATCTGCGTGGCGGGACAGCTGCTCATCGACCTGACCGGCCTGACCCCGGCCCGCATCCTGACCGGATATGTGGTGGCGGGCGTGGTGCTTTCGGCCATTGGGTGGTATGCCCCGCTGGCCGAGTTTGCCGGGTGCGGGGCCACGGTTCCCCTGCTGGGCTTCGGCCATCTGCTGGCAAAGGGCGTGCGCACCGCGCTGCAGGAAGAAGGTGCTGTGGGCATCCTCACCGGCGGGCTGACCGCCGCTGCGGCCGGTGTTACCACCAGCCTTGTGTGCGGCGTGGTGTGCAGCTGGGTGGGCAAAAGTCACGACCAGAACTGAAGAAGAAATACACCAGAACATTGTCACTTTGTCCGCCACCCTTCGCCCTGTTTTTCCACCGCACTGCGGTAAACTGTGCAAAACAGGAGGTGATGCGGATGAAGCACCGCTGGACGACCCTTTTGTGGGAGCTTTGGGCTGCACAGGCCTTGTGCGCGGTGGCAGCCCTGCCGCCGGGCAGTGCGTTCCATACATGCCCGGCACTGGCGCTGCCGGGGCTGGCCCTTGCGGCGGCGGTGCCCACGGCATGGGCTGCG